>Ga0307431_1001338_pt1 | contig 14357 bp, 13 predicted proteins | sample SalMarWE160170MG_FD_202155 | JGI IMG/M metagenome (GOLD analysis project Ga0307431, IMG submission 202155) | Salt marsh sediment microbial communities from the Plum Island Ecosystem LTER, Massachusetts, United States - WE1603-170 | ecosystem: Environmental > Aquatic > Marine > Intertidal zone >...
AAGGGGTATCGCTTCGAAAGACAAAAACCAAAAGCACACACAAGACGAGACACATCCTCTTCCTTGCTGATGAGAGTGATCGGTTGTAGGGCACTCGATGTCAACAGATGTAACTCCCGCCGAGATTTACGAAAAGATCGAACCTCTTTAGCGAAACCCATATCATCCATCCAGCTGCGCACGTACTGACTCCGAGGCCATTGAACACGAAGTGGTAATCGTCTTGCCAGTCGATAGCGGAGAGCTAAGCCAAGTAGCAAGAGGGCATATGGATCGACAAACTCGACACTACTCAAGTCAAGCTTAGCTGATTCCTGCGACACAATTCTATCTAGTAGTTGATCTATTGTCTTTACAGTAAGCTCTGCCACTGCTCCTCCCTGCAGTAGACTGTCCTGGATACCAAATAATACCTCGCGTTAGGCATACATTGCCATCTCTATGATCCAGTTTGAATCACCTTTCGCAAGCTCACCATCTCCTCCTTGGTCTTGTTGGCTTCGATAACGTGGATCGACTAAAGTTACAGACATGAACAAGAAAGCAGCTAATCTCTCTTGGCTTGAAGACCTGAATCCCCAGCAACGAACTGCGGTCACACATAAATGTGGTCCACTTCTGGTTGTTGCCGGCGCTGGAACAGGGAAGACCAAGACACTGGCATACAGAGTGGCCTATCTTATTGCTCAAGGAGTCAGTCCAGGGAGAATACTCCTTCTTACCTTCACAAGACGCGCCGCGCAGGAGATGTTGAGACGCGCCGCGCACATCACACAGCGTGGCTCTCCAGTAACTGTGCGTGTTTGGGGTGGCACGTTTCATGCCACAGCTAACAGACTCCTAAGGATCTACGCAAAAGCAGCGGGACTCAGTAAGGACTTCACCATTCTGGATCAAGGAGATGCGGAGGACTTGATTGGCCTGATCCGCCATGAGAGGGGACTTCACAGTCGTGAAAAGAGGTTCCCCCGCAAGAGAACCTGCCTTGCCATCTACTCAAGGCGTGTGAACGGATCGCTGCGGCTCAAGGATGTGCTAGAACGCTACTTCCCGTGGTGTGCGACATGGGAAAAAGAGCTAAGACCCCTGTTCAAGCAATATGTTACCCGCAAGCAAGAACGAAATGTGTTGGACTACGATGATCTCTTGTTGTACTGGGTTCAGCTACTTTCCAATGAGAAGCTTGCCGATCGCCTTAGCAAGAGATTCGACCACATTCTAGTTGATGAGTATCAAGACACAAACAAGCTCCAAGCGCAGATTCTACTGGGTATGCGCCATGGCAATAACAACATAATGGTAGTGGGAGATGACGCGCAGAGCATCTACGGCTTTCGAGGTGCAACCGTGAGGAACATTCTTGATTTCCCAAAGGAATTCCCGGGTACCACCATCGTGAAGCTTGAGCAAAACTACCGTTCCATTACACCAATCTTAGAGACTACAAATCTGGTCATCGCAGGAGCAAAGGAACGGCATGCTAAAGATCTCTGGTCGGACCGGCAAGAAGGAGAGCGACCCAAGCTAGTAACCTGTAAGGATGAAACTCAACAGAATGAGTACGTGATAAAGCAGATCTTGCAGCATTATGAAGAGGGAATAGCCTTACATGAGCAGGCAGTACTATTCCGTGCTGGTCACCTGTCGGATTCTCTTGAGCTTGAGTTAACACGGAAGAATATTCCATATCACAAGTATGGAGGATTGCGCTTCCTTGAAGCCTCACATGTAAAGGACTTGATTGCTTTCTTACGGCTCGTTGAAAATCCACGTGATGAGATGGCCTGGTTCAGAGCACTTCAGCTGATGGACGGGATAGGCCCCGGCACTGCCAGCCAGGCCCTAAGGCACGTTGTCAAGCATGGGAATAACCCAGAGTCCATTGGAACCTTCAAGGTAAGGCCCCCAGCACGGGAACAGATGGCCGCTTTTGCCGAGGCAGTGAGCGATCTTGTACGTGCCGGCTCATTCAATCCTGCTCTTCAAATCGAACGAATCAGGAGGTTCTACGACCCTCTGTTGTACAAGTTGTATGAGAACCCAGGGGTTCGTGCCCGAGATCTTGTCAGTTTGGAGCAGATTGCCTCAGGGTACCACTTAAGAAGAGACTTCCTCGTTGACTTGCAACTTGATCCACCCACCTCAACAAGTGACCTCGCTGGTCCTCCTCATAGAGAGGAAGATTGGTTGGTGCTGTCCACCATCCATTCTGCCAAAGGTTGCGAGTGGGACGCGGTCTACCTCATCCACGCAGCTGACGGTTTTCTGCCTTCAGATATGGCAACAGGATCCGAAGAGGAAATCGAAGAGGAGTTGAGGCTAACGTATGTTGCCCTTACACGAGCGAGGAACTTCTTGTACATCTCCTGGCCGCTCCGTTACTACTACAGGTGGTATGCTATGACTGATAGATCGAGCTATGCTCAGCTTTGCCGCTTCTTCACGGACGATGTAGTGAAAACTCTGGACGAGGTTCATCTGGAGCAGGGCTCAGAACCGGATAGAGAATCAGATGCAACCAATGCCAGAAACATAGCTGAAAGAATAAGAGCAATGTGGGAGGAGTAGCCCTCTCAGAAACTGCACAAGAGACAATGGAACAAGGAAGTACCACCAAGCCTGGAAATGCAAACACTTCACTTGTAGAATGTCAGCTCAAGGATTCAGATATCGCACAGCTCACAACGGCTACAAGAGGAGGTTCATAGTGAGCAACAATGTTCTTCGATTAGAAGGGATTTATCCTCCTATTCCAACCCCGTTCGACGCCAAAAGCCGCGTTGCCACAAAGGCGCTCACGGAGAACTTGCAAATATGGAATAGGTATGAGCTCCGTGGCTATGTTGTACTTGGCTCAAACGGAGAACTTGTTCTACTGAACGATCAAGAGCGTTTGCACGTCTTGGAGGTAGCTCGAGCAGCTATTCCACCAAACAAGCTGATGATCGCTGGAACTGGTTGCCAGTCTACACTACAAACTATAGACTTGACAAGACAAGCTGCAAAGATCGGAGCCGATGCAGTATTAGTCGTCAGTCCATCCTACTACAAAGGTCAGATGACCTCAGAGGTGTTGATTGAGCACTTCCACAGGGTAGCGGATGCTTCCCTTGTTCCCGTAATTATCTACAACATACCTGCCTGCACAGGAATTGACCTAGACGCGAGAACTGTCACTGACATTGCAAAGCACGAGAACATACTCGCTATTAAGGATTCGGGAGGGAATCTTGCTAAGATGGCAGAGATCCACCGTCTTGCTCCTTTGTCCTTTCAACTCCTAGCTGGCTCGGCCAGCTTCCTTCTCCCAGCGCTTTTGATGGGTGCTGTAGGAGGTGTGCTAGCGCTGGCAAACATTGCACCCAACCAGTGTCTATCCATCAGGCAACACTTCATAAATGGTGACCTTGATCAAGCACGTGACCTTCAAGAAAAAATGCTTCCCGTAAACACCGCTGTCACACGAGGATGGGGTGTACCAGCGCTGAAGGGAGCAATGGAGATGGTGGGTATGTACGGAGGGCTGCCTCGGCCTCCCTTACTTCCGTTATCAGAGGATAGGAAACAAGATCTAAGATGTATCTTGCAAGAGGCAGAGGTAACTTCTTGTTAAGATCAACATTCGAAGGACTACAACTAGAGATTAGAGACATGAGGAGAGTGTTATGAAAGACCGTACGTTGCTAATGATCCCTGGGCCGGTCGAGTTTGAGCCGGACGTGCTTCAGGCGCTAGGTGCGCCTACTACTAGTCACGTTGCCCCTGAATTCATTGAGGTCTTTGGCCAAGCACTGGAAAGAATGAGGAAAGTGTGGCTTTGTCCGACTGGCCAGCCATTCGTAGTATCCGGTTCCGGAATGCTCGCCATGGAAATGGCCGTCGTCAACCTTATCAAGCCTGGAGACAAAGCGTTAGTACTGAGCACCGGAGTGTTTGGTGATCGCTACGCCGAACTACTGAAGCGATATGGCGTAGAGGTTTCTGTGCTCCGAGCTCCACTTGGCGACACGATTGCTTCATCAGAAGTAGATGCCGCACTGCATGCGCAACACTACAAACTGATGACCTTTACACATGTAGATACTTCTACTGGCGTTCGCGTAGACGCACAAGCATTGGGTGCACTCGGCTGCAGACATGACGTACTCACAGTGCTTGATGGAGTCTGCTCTGTGGGGGCTGAAGAGCTCTACCAAGAGGAATGGGGTATCGATGTTGCCCTAACAACTTCCCAAAAAGCAATTGGAGTTCCTCCTGGACTTGCCCTCTTGGTTGTCAGTCCCAAAGCGTTGAATATCTGGAGAAAACGCAAAACCCCAGTCGCTAATTACTACGCGGATTGGGCTAATTGGCTACCAGTCATGGAGGCCTACGAAGCACGAAAACCAAGCTATTTTGGAACCCCTGCTGTGAACCTTATCTGCGCACTGAACGTTAGCCTTGGAATAATTCTTAAAGAAGGGATGAAGGCTCGCTTCTTGCGACACTACAAGCTTGGGAAAGCATGCAAAGCAGCTGTTCGGGCATTGGGATTGGATCAAGTGCCTACTAGCCCAATGCATGCTGCAGCAACGCTAACAGCCCCTTACTACCCAGACGGAATTGCAGGGGCAGAGTTTCTACCAAGGGTTAAAGCAGCGGGCGCAATTCTCGCTGGTGGACTGCATCCCGAAATTAGGGATCGTTACTTTCGTATCGGGCACATGGGAGCGACAAACTCGGGTGATCTACTAGCCACGATCGGAGCTATCGAAGCAGCATTGCTGGACTGTGGCTATCACTGTGAATTGGGCACTGGTGTAGCCGCAGCCCAGCGAACCCTACGAAGCTAGTAATCGGATTTGCAACATTCCGAAGGACGTTGCAGAAGCACTCCATCAACTTTATTGCGCAACTATCATGTCTTCTATAGGAACATAGTTGAAATTAGAATCGTAGTGTCTTGGTCCCGCAAGACTGATTCCCTTTGAGGTGCGATATAATTCATGAGCCCTCATTCCAATGACAGCAATCATCTGTCCCTCCCTTAGTTCGTGATTGGGGACGGGCTCATAGCTTTGCAAATCTACTTGACTCACCAGATCAGGACTGGCAACATATGGTTTGTTATCCAACCAGCTAAGATGGTTCTCATTCTTGAACCAGATTTTAAGCACGCTGCCGGCAAAATTTCCGGTACCCTTTACACGATGTGTTCCGGTGTAACAACCATCCAAGACCTTCCATTCCTTCCGAACAACTTCCCCTGCATAAAGCAACCACCCTTTGCACAGATCAGTAATTGCTTCCACCACATGTTCGCTCTGCTCGGCTGCTTCGCGAATCCCCCTGCCAATCGTGTAGCACCGACTCAAACTCCCTGGAATGATTGCCCTTCTCATCACGGGACCACGTAAAGCAAAGGCAAGGCCTGTGTTACCAAACGATGCCATAGCAAGCATCTTGCCCATCCTTTCTGTGAGCTGATAACTTGTCGCTTCCTTGATAATCGCGGTATTTCCCCACTTATCCACGGCTGCCATTGGCAGTATCTCCTCTCCGAGAAGACAGGGAGTCATCTGAGCGATCTCAGGCAGAGCCCGTCCCGCATAATCTCCATCTACAACTGGGATACTTAAGCTTGCTCCGGTAGCTAACGCGCCGGGGGTATTCGACCCTCCAAGTTCCGAAGCCACAATTGCTTCAGCGTTAATCCCAAGGTAGTTCTCGAGTTGATGAACCGCACCTACAAGGTTATTAGCAAACAGAGGCTCACTCAAACCAAGCTCTTCTTTCTTGCGTTCTTCTTCGGATGTTAGCGGGGCCCTGTTGCCCATGAATGTAGCACAGACTGTCCATGCATCATCCCCAATGCGTTCCTTATCGACCCACCCGCATGTATGTCCGTTTGCAAGCTCATTTCTTAACAGCGTTCTTCCTTGTGCTGGAGATCCTCCTCCACCTGTGCCCAAAAAGGTTGCTCCTCGAACAAGATCATCAACAGCAATGTCATCAACCAACTCCATTATCATTCCTTCTCCCATAGCAACTGTTTCCTATCTTTGATTGACTCAGAAGCTGCAGCATTTCTATGATGTAGCTCTCAGGCGCCAAGTTGATCCATTCCTATTTCCCTTCCCAAATCTATGTAGCTCTCAGGCAGCTGATACTCGGGCTGCATTACAACACGCCCAGGAAGCGTCGTACCTGCTTTCGCGATTGCTTTCAGACCATCAACCAGATCATCTAACCGCTCGTATGGCACGGAGAATATCAATTCACTATCCTGTGCTCCAGCAGCATATCGATCCCCGCGGCACGGGACTGCCACTTGACATTTCCTCGTTTGCAGCACCGGTACAACGGAATACACACAGGCAGCATGCCCTGATAGCGTACTGGTCACGTCAAATCCATCTTTGTAGGCAATCCCAAGAAGTAGCAGGGTAAGCTGCGCTGACGTACAGTACATCATGACCAGATCGGGATAGAAATCCACAGTTTCCAGCGGCGCAGACATGATCCCGATATACTTACCTGTTTCCAGGCGCGGAAAGTTCTGCGCATAATTGGCTCCAGCCTGCAGTGTCTCCACATCATGTGGGAACCTGTTGTGACCCTCCAAAAAACGAAGCGATGGCTTCTCAAGACCAAATGCCAAGACCGGTTCAAAGCACCACATATCTTCCTTTAACATAGCAATTGTAGTCCCTTCTCGCCTAGACATTGAGAACGCCTGGCACAAAGAAAGGTGATGTCCAAAGTCCCTTACGGGGCGGTTCGCTGCTTCTGGAATATCCTTCTCCGATTTCAGCAACTTGACTGCCAGTGGGTATGTATCTAAACGGACCAATCTTTCAAGCTCTCTTGCATTGTGAGAATCGTGCATCATGTCGTTGTCACTCCTTAGATTTCGTGTTGCGTACCAGGACCCTTTTCCCGCACCCCGATGACCGTCATTCATGTTGTTCCACAGAGGATTATCCTTTGGCACATCCCTCGGGAATACCCTTTCTTAGTATAATCTCTGTTGCCCACTGCCCGGCTTTTCCAACAACCTCTGGGCATATTCCACGCTTGTATCCTGCTGATTTCTTAGACAAGGCGTAACGAGCCGGACTGTTTGGTCGAATGTGCTCTTCATAATTGTGACCAAATACCTTCTTCTTGATATCCGAACAGATAATACTTCCATATTCAGCTCTGAACCACTCAAATAGCTCGTAAGCGAGCTCCCAACCCTTGCCTGCGCCTACCCAGTCAATTTCTCCGATTTCGTTTGTTGCATCTTTGTCTAGCTCTTCTCGCGTTCTACCGTAGAGCTGCCCGATGACCATAACCCCCCCTACCAATGCACCGCACGTCCCTTGTCCGGTGAATGCCAAGCCACCCGCAAGTGCACTGCCGGCCCTCAGTATGTCGTTATTCTCGCAATTGATCGCATCCTGTATTGCCGCTATCACGCATTGACAGCAATTTGTGGCCCTTCCTTCATAGTCTTGCCCTTTGTTATATGCAGCTTGCACAACGTTCCCATCTTCTAACACAACGCACCTCCACAGATTGAAATGGTTTCCTTAACCGCCCACACAATATCTGGCTCCTCACGCTCCACGGAAGCTCTCTCGCCCGTTAGTTTCACTCACTCAAGTCGCTAAGAATGCCAATAGCATGGCGTACAACTATCTACAGCATCACTGCAAGAGATCGTCTAATGTCCTTGCCAGCAAAGACCGAGCAAGAATAACCGGCTTCCCTGTAATCTGTCTTACGACGCGCTTCATTTCTAGACTGTAACCAAAGCAATTCATGAACACTAGATCGACCCTACCTTTCAGCTCCTCGGCAACCCTCACTATTTCTTCTTCTCTTCCATACGGAGAAGCCCCTACTCCAACCACTTTGCAGCCCAATTCCTCAAAGGTTTCTACTGCAGTCTTTACTTGTTCCTTTGAGGGCAGTATCATTCCCAAACTTCCTTTCATAGATATGGAAGAGAGAGCTCCCCAGAAAAGCCTAAATGGCGTAACAAGCGGCTTGTTACACTCAAACGCTGGGAACTCCCCCGAGCAAAGGAGTGTAATCAAGGCTACATCTTTATCTCTGTCAAGCTCAGAGATCGCATCTTGCATCCTCGGCAAGATATGATCTCTACCCACTGTCAACTCGGTCCCATCTGACATCCGGGTTATCAGGATCTCATCATCTTCCGTTGGTCTCAAGCCTGCAATCTCTTCAACAGTAAGTTTATCCAACGCCCCCTTTTCAACGATCTCAATATCGCTAGAAATAAGTGACTTCATTTCAACCAGTACATCATCCCTGGGTGTTTGACCAATCGTAACAGTCCCTATTTTCAAATTCACCTTGCTCCTTTAGCGCAGGACTAAAATCCGGATACATACACAGCTTCTTAAGTTACCACTAGTAGCGTCCTCTTTGTTTCGGATCCAGAACATCTCTTAGTCCATCTCCCAACAGGTTGAACCCTAGTACTGTTAGCCAAATGGCCAAACCAGGGAACACAGCATACCACCACCATGTCGGAAGATACCACCTGCCCCCACTTATCATTGCTCCCCATTCCGGACTGGGAGGCTGAGCACCTATTCCAATAAACCCCAATCCTGCAGCGCTGAGAATGGCCATACCCATATCCATGGACATCTTGACCACAACTATTGAGAAGCAATTGGGAAGGATGTGTCTAAACATGATCCTTGCTCTACTCGAACCGATGGCCGTGGATGCCTCCACAAAGACCTCTTCACGAAGTGCTTTTGCCTTCCCGTGGACCAATCTGACGTAACCCGGCCACCAGACAATGGAGAGCGCAACCATAACATTAATTATTCCGGGGCCCAGTGCAGATACGATCGTAACAGCAAGAACAATTCCCGGCACGGCAAGAAAGATATCCGTGAATCGCATGATCACTTCCTCGACCACACCACCCGAATAACCGGCCACTAATCCCAAAGGCACTCCAATACATGTTGCAACACCAACGATTACAAGAGCAATCTGTAGTGAGATACGAGTCCCATATATCACCCTGCTATACACGTCTCGCCCCACATCGTCAGTGCCGAAGAGGTGTTCCCTGCTTGGTGCTTGAAGCCGCTGTTTTGTGTGTACTGATCCAGCCACATCATCCGGATGCGGCGTGATGCACGGTGCGATAAACGCCAAAATGAAGAATCCACAGGCAATAATTAACCCAGTAACTGACAAGGAGTTTCTGAGGAAGGCGCGAACAGTTCTCTTTGCATCGTGCGCCCGAACCTTCCAGATCTCACGTCTTGCGCTTAAGAATCTCATAAGCGCTCACCAGGAAGACAACAAGATTTCCAGTGAACGGACGCTCTATTCATATCCTATCCTAGGATCCAAGACACTATAAGATAAATCCACGATCAGGTTAGCGATTGCAAACGAAAGGCCAATTAGCAACGCTGCACCCATGATAGGCTGAAAATCAGAATGTGTTGCGGATGTTACCGCATAAAGACCAACCCCAGGCCAGTCAAATACAGTTTCAACCAGAATCGTTCCGCCTAGCATCCAGCCAAAGCGCAGTCCGATCATTGTCACAGTCGAGATTAACGAGTTCTTGAGAACATGTTTCCAAATTACCAGTTTTTCTACTAATCCTTTGGCCCTGGCAGTGGTAACAAAGTCCTGCCTTAACGTATCAAGCACATCCGCACGGCTGATCCGAATGATCGACGCCAATGCTGGGAAAGATAGGGAAAGAGCAGGCAAGATGATATGCTGTAACGCGCTCTTGAACGCAACCCAATTGCCCGTGAGAAGGCTGTCAATCAAGAACAGCCGCGTGATAGATGTAGGCGCGTGTACAATCATATCAATGCGCCCTCCTCCTGGAAGCAAATCCAACTTGAGAACAAAGAGAAGTTGTAGCATCAGCGCAAGCCAAAATGCAGGCAACCCCAAGCCTGAAATAGAGATGAGACGGCTAGCATGATCTATCCACCGGTTCTGGTGAACAGCAGATAGAACCCGAAGCAAGATACCAGCAAGGACAGCGAAACTCAAAGACACAAGGACCAGTTCCAATGTAGCGGGAAAGAACCTAGCAAGATCTTCCCGTACAGGCCGGCGCGTACGAATCGATCGCCCTAAGTCTCCCTTCAATAGTTGGGTAAGGAATATTCCGTACTGCTGCGGTAACGGCTTGTCTAAACCCAGTTCCTCTTTGAGATGCTCAACCATCTCCGCTGTTGCAAACGGGCCGGCCGCAAGGCGGGCAGGATCTCCAGGCGCAATATGTGATACCACGAAAATCACAACGGACAAGCCCAAGAGCGTGAATATCAACAGGAATACTCGCTTTGCAAGATAATGCAACATCAGTATTCAGCCACCCTTCACTTACCGTAAACAATAAAAGCCCATCCCCTACTTTGCTGAGTGGGGGATGGGTATGTCGAAACAGCTACTCCTCTATGTAAAGCCAATACATGTCTATCTCTCCAGTGAAGCGGACAGGACTAAACGTAAAGCCCTTAACAAAGTCCCTGAAAGCCCACACTCGGCTGTAGAGCATCCCAAACACCTCTGGCGCATCCTCTAGGACCTGTCGCTGAATCTTCTCGTAGAGTTCTGCTCGTTGATCCGAATCGGAAAGTACACGAGCTTGATCAATCCACAAAGTGACCAATGGGTTATCGTAAAAATGGGTGCCATAGTACATTCCATAAGCCGTTGGGCCGTACTGGCTCGCAACCACATCGGGGTCATTAACGATGGGGGTGGTGTAGGTCGCCACCATGTCCGCGCCGGTCTCTGCAGTCGCACCGATGGCACACATCTCAGGCCAAGGCAGTGGTACAATGTCTACCCCGATTCCGATCTTGGACAGGCAATCCTTCAAGATCAACCCAATCTTTGTCTCCTCAGGGTGTCCGGCAACCTGGACGTAATCCAAGGTGAACCCTCCATCTGGGAAACCGGCCTTCTTCATGTACTCCCTGGCCTTGTCGAAGTCCTGCCGGTACGTGATATCCGCAAGGCTCACGTATCCATCAAGCCCCTGTGGGAATGGGCTATCTTCCAGGACAGCGTGCCCATCATAGATATCGATCACGGCGTCGTAGTCAAAGGCATAGCAGATGGCCTTTCTGACGTTCTTTATCGCTGTATACCCTTTTTGCGTGTTCATCTTGATCCCGAACGTAGTTCGACCAATGTCTTCGGTAACGTAGATCCCAGGGAGTCCAGCCACTAGCCCGAAATCCTCGATCGTCAATCCCTCTACGATATCGAGGTCGCCTTTTTGGATGCCAATCTTCTGAGATGCGGCTTCCCTTACTAGTTTGAAGATGAACCCGTCGATATGGTTTTCATGGGGCCACCCTCGCCAGTAATCCTCAACATCTTCCAACCAGTAGTATTCTCCGTGCCGCCATTCCTTGATCTTGAATGGCCCGGAGCCAGCCTCATGATCCTGTAACCAGTCAGCATCGTGGGCATTGACCTGATTGGGGTTCATGATGTACCACCATGCAATATAGTGAGGGAAAGGCGCAAAGGGATAGTTGAGATGAAAAGCAACCGTGTAGTCATCAATAACCTCGATACCGGTCTCTGTATCCAAAATGGCTAGAAGCATCCAAGCAGGTCCCTGTTTACCTTCTAGCGTACGCACAAAGGAGAACTTTACCGCTTCAGCGGTTACTGGATCTCCATTGTGGAACACCGCGTTCTTGACAAGACGAAATGTGTACGTCATGCCATCGTCTGAGATGTCCCAAGATTCGGCGAGACAGGGAACGAGAAGGGGGCTCTTTGGCTGCGGGGTTTCCCCAAACAGGTACAGCGTCGGATCACCTTCGTACGACAACAGCGCATCATATAGGCTTTCCTGAATCATTCGTGTAGACCAATCGTAGTGTACGCTAGGATCGATGTTTGGTGCCGGTTGACGAGCCCCAAAGATCACATACTTTTCTCCGTCTTGCTCCACATACGCAAAGGAGACTACGGAAATCAATAGACAAACTACTGTAATTATCCCAACTGATATTGCTAAACTCAGCTTTGAAGATTTCACTGTGATACCTCCTTGTACTTCAATTTGTTTTCCTGAAACTTTCCCGCAAGCAACGTTGATCCTCTCGAGATCACCTCCTTCCTGTTTCCTACAGCAAGCTCAATGAGCCCCCTTACAGGCAATATATTCAGCCAATCTAACTCCTGTATGATCTATCCGATTTCCGTAGACGGCAGGATCTGCAAGTGTTTCATTGCTCCATATAGCTTGACCGTCAGGCGGAATTCTTCCTCCTCGTACAGATTACAGGAGCCGTTTCCATATTCCTTTGCTACCTCCAAGCAGTATCTCGCTGCTGATTCCAAAACCAGTGGGTCATTAACTCCTGTGCCTATCCCTGGTATCACTGCTCCTGACGTTGTAGCAACTCCAACAACCGGGCTATCTGTTGCCGTCGAGGGTTGCATAATGCTGTTTATGTGGTGCAGCCCGTTTCCGTAAGGGGTTATGTCCGCCGTAGCGAGCGGAAAGGTAACAGGAGGCCTTCCCGTGACTTGCCTCATTATCGCAAGAAGATCTTCGCTTACTCTCAAGATGTACCCCTCCTTCACCGTTGGTGAGATGGCGAATCCGTTGCAATTAACTACCTCATTTCCCTTGGTCGCGTCTATGCTTAGTACCCCATCCATGCGCTCATCCAACTCGATCTCATTCATGGTCGCCATTCCCACTGGAGAACCCATAAAGGGAACGGGTTTGTGTGGCAGAACGGGGGATCGCGGACAGATATGAGTAGCGATAATAATGTCCCCTCCTAGCGTATCCCCTTTCCTTCGCATCTCTAGCAGTTTCAGCCCTATAGCGATTACCACTATTGCCCCATCTGCATCTGAGACAGCACCAATCTTCTCTGGCCTTGCGCCTACTCCTCCAAGTCGGCCGATGATTCCAAGCGTGCGCGAGCTACCTCCAGCCGTCTGGCCCTTGCTTCCCGGTACAAAAAGCTTCAGGAAATCTGTGCTTCCCTTTGTACCTTTTACCGTCTGTACATCAATCTTTGCACCCGGATCAGCCTTCCACAGCCTCGCGGCGACGCCTTCTCCTGAAATCCCGGGGTCATCAATCAATGAAAAAGCTTCTATTACCTGCTTGAGGAGCATGCCTAGGAATCCTCCTTTGGAAAGACATACTGTACGATCTCTTTTCCTATCACCCTTTCCACATCTCGAAACACCTGCCGGTCTTGCATGCCTGTTCCAAGGATCAGGTTCTCCTTTGGAGCCACAATTACGCCTACTCGTTGGTCTTTGTTAAGCTCTGCGCTGGAAATTGGAGAGCCGGTCTCAGCATCCATAGTCATGATCAAGTCAGGGAAAGTAGCCAACCTCTCTCCTCGCTGTTCCAATGTCATATACTCATTCCAGAAGGTAATCTCAAGGTCGCCAATTACCGCTTTCCCCACATCCAAACCTTCTTGCACTGTAAGTTCTATCGAGTCAACGTTTCCACGGGCTACCACTTTCCCACCAAGGACCCCTACAACATTCTGTATCTTCTCTTCCCCGGTCTGACCGCTCAAGTATGCCTTACCTAGTCGCACCGCTTGGGTCAGGGCTCCTACCGCTGCATTCTCTTTGATATAAGATGCGGGCAGAGGATGTCTGGCTACAGCTATCAATCCACCGGTCTCGTACGAACCTCTGATAACCAGCTTGGTGAGAATCGGGAGTGACCCTTTGCCGTAAATCTCAACATAGCTACCATTTTCCTTCGATCCTCCAGCTGCAGCCTGTTCGGAGACGAAATCACCGTTCATTGACAGGCCCATTGCCCCCATGGTCCCTATTGGGTAAGCCCTTCCGTTGCCCGCTGAATCGATCAAAGGAATCTGAAGGATTGCCGACTGAACCAGCCCATTAATCGAAGCCGATCCTCCCATTTCATTGGTCATGAGCCCGGCAATTTCCTTACCTGTGTGATCGATGAGAAGCTTCACCGCTCGTACATAATGAGAAGGAATCGGGCGCTGTTTTCTTGATGGAGCTCCTACGGCTGAAACGGTAGCAATCAGAGAGTCCTCGGGAACCTCAGCTAAATCGAGCATACTTGGGTATCCTAGCTTGAGAGCCAACCGGCCAAGCCAAATACCTTCTTTTACACTTCCCCCACCACCGCCACCGAGAATTCCTCCGCCAAGACAAGCTTCCTCAACCCAACGGTCGTCAAGTATTATCATCACGCCTCCCCATCAAAACACATACTTTACAATCTCCTTACCGACTATTCTCTCTATGTCAAGAGAACAGCTAACAAACACATTTTGCCCTCGTGCAAGGCTCGTCACTCAACACACCCCTTTGTA
>Ga0307431_1001340_pt1 | contig 14351 bp, 11 predicted proteins | sample SalMarWE160170MG_FD_202155 | JGI IMG/M metagenome (GOLD analysis project Ga0307431, IMG submission 202155) | Salt marsh sediment microbial communities from the Plum Island Ecosystem LTER, Massachusetts, United States - WE1603-170 | ecosystem: Environmental > Aquatic > Marine > Intertidal zone >...
GCTTTGGAAGGAAAGAATTAAATCTATGTTCGAGAAATCTATCGTACATGACAAGAATTTTGAGTTTTTAATCGAGGCATTAGCTCACGCTGCGTAACTAACTGTCAAAAGTGCGAAAGATAACTGATACAAACCCATCAAATATTTTGAAATTCCAGACCTATAAGGAATGTGGTGGTACATATTCGATTGGAACTTTTCAACATCATTTTGGTGGCTGGAAGAAAGCCGTCAAAAAAATTGGCCTGAAAGATGGTCATAGAACAAGAACTGATGAAGAATTGTTTTCTGAAATCCAGCGTTTATGGGAAATGTTTGGAAGGCAGCCGGAGACAAGAGAAATGAAAAGAGATGGGAGCATATCTCTCAATGTATTTCAACGAAGATTTGGAAGTTGGATGAAAGCAATCCATGCATTCTGCAGAGATCGCGAGAAAGAGCCTGACGAAGAGGTTGAGGTAAGCGAAGATATTGGCAGGCCTTCAGAATCTCTGAAAGTAGATGAACCTCAGGCTATACAAGAAAAGATGGATACAGCAGATGAACCGGAATCTATTATAATGACAACACCGAGATTCCCGTCTCCCCGATTACGTTTCAAAGTATTGAAGCGAGATAAGTTCACATGCGTTAAATGCGGAAGAAACCCAACAAATGAATATGGAGTCAAACTAAATGTGGATCACATCAAGCCATATTCTAAAGGCGGTGAAACTATTATTGAGAATTTGCAGACCCTATGTCAGAAATGTAATGTCGGTAAAGGAGATCTAATCCTCTAAGAAGTGGATGGTGGGGCAATGAAAGGTTAGAAGACGACTCTTGCTTTCCGAAGTAATGGCAACAGATCAACTAGTGGTTCAAAGACCTTCGGCAAAATCGCAGGCTGAATATGGATGATATATAACGAAAATTAGCTTTGATTGAAGGACAATTCGCACGGCTATACCTATTTGATGCTATCTTTTTTCTCCCATTGTTCCATTATCTTGATTACTTCCTCGTCAGGCACATCATCCCAGTTGGCATAAACCTGCGCTACGGCACGGAAGAACAATGGTTTTTCAAGAACCACAACGTCATCGACGATTTTCTCTAACTCAGCCACATTTGACGGGCTGGCAACAGGCGAAGCAACTACAATCTTTCCAGTTTTCTTTTTTTTGCACAGCATAATGCTGACCCGCATAGTTGAGCCCATTGCTATGCCATCGTCAACGAGTATCACGGTTCTGTCGGCGACTTCTAACAGAGGTTTACCTTTTCTGAGTATCCTGATTCGCCTTTCTATTTCTTGCTTTTGCTCTTTGGTGATGCCTTTAATTGTTTGCTGTAATAGACCGTGTGTTGCGTAATCGAGTATGAATGTGCTGCCATCCTCAGAGACCGCTCCGAATCCTGCTTCGGGATTATCTGGAAAAGGCAATTTTCTTGACACGATGATTGAAAATTCCGCGTTCAGATATTTTGCGACTCGATAACCTACTTCGACACCGCCTTTGGGAATAGCAAGAACAACCGGCCTATCGTCTCGGTATTTTTCAAGGGCCCAGGCAAGTTTCTCTCCAGCATCGGTCCTGTCTCTAAACATACCAAACCCAAATGAAAAAGTACCTTTGTTTTGTTACTTCCGGATGTTCAAGCCGCCTACAGGAAGCATCACGATTTCCTATGTACGGATTTAATTGAGTAATATAATATAAAGTTCAGAGGTGCAATCGTGATTTTTTTTTAGCCTTGGCTGGATGGAAACTTCAGGTTGACATACATTGGAACTTGAAAAAGCTGTGGCACAATCTCTGAGTCAGTAACAGATCTACTGTCGCTATGCGTTAATTGAATTTTGCCTTACTGTGGGGTCAGGTTCTTCCTGGCTTCACGGAGCTTTCGCGAGAAATCCCCTTTTTGGAAATCCGAAGTCCACTTCTGGATTGTCAGCCAACCGCCGAAACGGATCAATCGTTTACGCCAAATTCGGTACCATTTTTGCCAACCGAGTTTGAGATTGTGGAAGTAGAAGGCTATGGTGGGGAAGGAGAGTATGCTCGCGGCTACCAGGAACAAGTATCGGAATTGATAGAATCGCCTCATGATTTTCTTGCCGGCATGTTGCATTTGTAGGGCACTCATGGGCTTGTCAGGCTCGAAGAGTGGGAAGTTGCCGTCATAGTATTCCCAGCCCACATCTTGTATCGAGTAGACCCTGTTCTGCTGCTCGAGTCGCCGTCGCAAGCCCGTACCGGGTAAGGGGACCGGCAGCAAGACCTGAACGGTGTCAATCTTGGCCTTGCTGATAAAGCTCCTGAAGCGTTTAACGCGGTCTTTCACAGACATGACGAATTTGGAGTTCTCCAGCGCCGGATAACCAAAAATGAACATACCATGTATCAAAAATCCGAATTTGTGAAATATATTTACAAGCGATAACATATCTTGGGAGTTTATCCGTTTGTTCATTGCTCTCAACTCTTCTTCGATAGGCGATTCAAAGCCAATTGCCACGTACCTGATACCTGCCTGCCGCATGACAGTTAGTAGTTCGGTATCTTTGGCTTTATCCAACCGTATTTGAACGGTCATCACGATTCTCCGACGTATCCTTTCTTGATAGACCTTGATCATTTGGCAGAACCGAATGGTCTGCTCTCGTTGCTGGCCAAAAAGATCGTCCACGATGAAGAAACATCTGGCGTTGTATGTCTCTACAAGGTTGCTGATGTTCTCGAGCAGCCGCTCGGCAGAAGCGCATCTCGGCTTACCTTTGACCGTGCAGAACTCACAGTTCATGCCGCAGCCGCGTATCCTTTCCACCGGGTAGATTTTGATCTTGGCATAGCGGACCAGCGAGAAATCCGGCAATGGTAACCTGTCAAAATCAACCAGCGGCTCCCTCGCAGGCGTCTGTACAATCTCGCCGTTATTTGAATAAGCGATGCCCCTGATTTCGTTTATGTCTTGTTTCCCTTCAACCGCCTGCAGAAGCTCTGCAATTGTCTCTTCTGCTTCACCGAAAACAACATAGTCGATTCCACAAGACAATGCCTCAGCAATATTGTCCCCCACAAAGTGCTGTCCGCCTGCTACCGTGACGACTCCTCTGTCTTTGTAGAATCGAGCCAGCCTGTAAAGTCTTGGGACTGTGCTTGTTAGTCCACCATAGAACCCAACAACGTCTGCCGGTCTTTGCTGTTGCAGCAGCTCATGGTCGGCACCACCTGAGTTGCTTCTCGGTCCATGTCGGCAAAGGTTGTTCTCGTCGATGACTTCTGCATCCCATCCCTGCAGTTCGTTAACGGCACTCGCAACGCACACAGGCCCCAAAGCGGTCGTCTTCTTCGCGATACAAGAATAGATGTTGAATGCCGGATAGGCCGGGATAACAACTCTTAACCTGCGTCTTCTCATAGCTGCACTAACCTCTATTATGAGAAAATAAAATCATATTTAGTCCAGTCCTTGTGCAGAATTCGCCCTACTTGCCCAAGATGACTGGCCAACTTTGTCTCCGGAGAGGGTGTCAGAATGTTGACCAACGGCGTTAGAAACCGAGATTCCCTGATAAAATCAATCGGATCATCAAACCGGAATTTCCTATATTGATTGCTCAGTAACATTCCAAAATCTTCCGATACGTTATTCTACAAAATCACCTTGAAAACTGCTACAATTCATCCCCCTTTTATGCGTCCAGTATTGCCAGCGACTTCTTGCTTCTAAAGACGACCATCTCATTATGAGTATTTGCCTCGCTTTAATTTATTTGTGTTATAACGCTTAAAATAGTTGTCCCTTAATCGGCACCGGATCACTAACTACTTACACACAAGGCAGGCACGCTAATAAAAGTACATATAAAAAATGTGTGCATCTGTGATTCTCTCACAGTATAATCCCTCACATGAAAAAGTACAAGCACGTTCTCGCATTGTATCCGTATAGGGATTCGACTGCAACATTGGGGATTTTCCCACCGACCGGACTTGAGTACATCGCCGCGAGCTTGAAAGACTTAGTTGGCAAGGTGACGCTTCTCGACCTTCGGTATGAGAGAACCTACCAGGATCCCGAAGTACTAAGCAAGTTCATCAGAGCCGAGATTGATCTGGTATGCATTAGCATCGGCTGGGGTTTTCAGTTCAAGAATGTCTGTGATTTCATCTCTCGACTGCCTGATGAGATCACCAAAGTCGTCGGAGGTTACAAGGCAACGCAGGAAGTCGAGTACCTGTTTGACCGTTGTCCGAATATCGACATGATCGTACGAGGTGAGGGCGAGGAGATCATCAGACAGATTGCTGTGGGAGTTCCGTACAAGGATATCCGTGGGCTTAGCTATCGGCAAAACGGAGAGATCGTCCACAACGAAATCCATCCTCTGCCTGACATCAAGCGTATTCCGTTTCCTGACCGGCTCCTGAGAAGGCACGATTATTACTGGATTCAGCAAGGTATTCGACTCAGCAAATGTACGTTTGACACGATGCTGACAACGAGGGGATGCCCATACAAATGCAAGTTCTGCACATTCAGTCTTAATCCACTCGGTCAGAAGAGGAGCTACACGGAGCGGCCAGTCGAATCAGTCATTGAAGAATTGAAGACGGTTACGGCTGATTTCGTGCTGTTCAGCGACGACAACTTCTTCACGAATCCAAAGAGGAGCGAACAGCTTTGCGACCTGATCATCGAGAACAAGATCAACAAGACCTTTGTTGTCCAGGCAAGAGTTGACGTCGCGAGGCACCGCAGTGTTCTTGACAAGGCAGAGAAAGCAGGCTTTAAGGTTTTTCTGTTCGGGGTCGAGTCCCCACACGACTGGATATTGAAGCAGCTTCAGAAGGGTATCACCCAACAGCAAATCCGGGATGCATTTGCGGTACTGAAGCAGTACAACTTCTATCTGCATGGGTACTTCATCTACGGCAACATCGGCGAGACGGAAGAAGAAATGCTCTACATTCCGAAGTTCGCCAAGGAAATCAAGCTGGATTCCATCAATTTCCATAAACTCCGCATCGAGAAGTTCTCACCTCTAAAGCAAGTAGTTGAGCAAACGCCGGGCTACCATTACGAATATATCGGCGGTCCTGTGTATTCGGACCGTTACGGACTCAAGGAGCTAAAGCAAATCCGGAACCAGATACGATCGGAGTTCTACGATCTCCCTCAGATCCTCCGTATCATCAGAAAAGCCCGGCGAATTGGGCTTCTTGATGGATTTGATTTGACAGGTGCATTCTTTAATCTACCTCTCCTCATGTATAGATTGGCCCGACAAAAAAAGCGAAAGAAGAGATAGTCCCGGATTACTTGGCGGTGAACCCGAAATGCCAGTTAACACATGCTCACAGACGAGTTTCGTGCAGCAGTCAGCGAGCTTCTATCAATCGCTGCAGAGTCGCGCACTGTGATTATGTGCGCAGAGAAGTTTTTATGGAAATGCCACCGTAGGCTGCTAAGCGACTACTTGTTCGCCCAAGGTGCCGAAGTGATCCACATCATAGAGCCTGACAGAACGTCTATCCACAAGTTAACGCAAGGCGTCGTTGTCGACCAGAAAAGAAATGTCATATACCTATCCGGATAGGTTATTGTGAAAGTTGCTTTCCAAGTTTGCTAAATCAATGAGCTAAGTGTATATTGTGTCCAAGGCGAATGTGGTTCAAACTGGTGCAATAACAGGGTAGATTTCCTAAGAAGGCACTCTTATATGAAAAAACTAATCGAACAGACACTGGTACTCATCAAGCCGGATGCTCTGAAGAACTCTGTGACAGGATTTCTGCTGTCTCAGCTTTCGGAGTTTCACACCGGCTCGCGCTTTGCAGCAGCAAAGATAGTCCATGTCAGTAGAATGCTTGCCGAGGAACATTATGCCGAGCACCGAGGTAAGGTATTCTATCCCGCACTTGTCGATTATATCATGGGACGCAGTCATTATCCTAACGACCCCTGGAAGCGTAGGGTAATAGCAATTGTTTATCAGGGTCCATCAGCGATGAAGAAGATACGAGACATCGCCGGCCCAACAAACCCTCATGAGGCTCGAGAAAAAAACCCTGGATGCATTCGAACTCTGGGCACAGTAGTTCCTATTAAAGATGATGCGGGAAGCATAATCGGCGAACGACTGGACAATCTCATCCATACCTCAGCAACGAGCAGCGATGCCGAGCGGGAGATAAAACTCTGGTTCCAGCCCTGCGATATCCCCCCACTCATGCGTGCCTATCCAACGCAAGTTTGCGAGGAACACTACTATTTCAAGGATGGCAAGCTCTATGACAAACATGAACCTAACAGCGTCTGCCTACTCGCCCCAGGCGATGTGGCTTGGGAATCTGATCTGGAGGCACTACGTTTGCTGTACCAGGGTTCAAGAGCTGCCTATTCCATTGACGCGGTGGCTGCTAAATACCTAATTAATAGGGATTCCCAGGACCGTTAAATGTGGTTTTTTACAATTTTTCCTTGACTTAAGGCCGCTAATCTTATATATTTTTATATTATCGGATGAGGGTTGCAAATTGAAGTAAATCCCCATCTAAAAGATCTGAGTAAGCCCTAAAACGGTCAGGAAGGAGATGTAGATACTCCTTTTATTACTGGAGAAACAGGTTTTTGATTGAAGGAGTGTAAGATGAAAAGAATCATTCTCATTGCCCTAATCACGATCTGTCTGGCGGGCGGCGCAACAGTGTTTGCACAAGCGGGTGACGATGTCACTGAAAAACCAGCGGTTATTCCTGCCCCTGCGGCAGTTGTGCTTGGCGGCATTGGCGTAGCGGTCGTTGCGTGGCTCCGAGGTAAAAAGAAACTCTAATCCCCTGCGAGGTTATCAAACCAGTCAGGTCAGCTAATGGCGTGAACACACAACACAATCGCGGCATTTAGCAAGACCAACCTCGCGGGGCTTCGCCTGTAGGTATTATCATATCTGCTCGAATCCCATTAGGTTATATGTATGCGCCCTGATGGGCAAGTTCCTCATTTAACTAGCATCAATCCTTGCACCAGAGTCCTTTGCCGGGTAGATTTATAACCTATGAGTTTTACCGGCACACACTCAATAAGATCAAAATACAGACGCCACGGTTACAAAACGCAGCTGTTCGGCACCAATACTTCCCTGATAGAGGTGGGCGCAGGGATTCTCATTGGGATTCTTTTCCTTTGCTCAAGTCACATACAGGTCCCGAAGACCACAAGGGTGAGCTTTGATATCGCTAATGTAAAAGAGGCGATTCATAAGGCGGGAGACTACTTGGTCCGACATACCCATGCCGATGGTATGTTCACATACTATGTCAGTCTGGACCCGAAGATTACACCAACCAAGGAGTATAACATCCTGCGACATGCCGCCACTATGTACGCAATATCTATGTACTACCAGATGTATCAAGATGATAACGTACCAGCGGCGCTGCTCCGGGCAGGTCAATACCTTCGCGATGAATGTATCGAACCTCTTTCCGAGGGATCCGACATGCTCGCAGTGTGGTCACGACCTGAAGTCACGCACAGTCGCAGGCCACTAACAGCAATTCTTGGCGGTGCGGGACTGGGTTTAGTAGCCCTGCTAAGCCTTGAAGACGTCTGTCCGAATACTACTTCATTGTCTACTCTACGCGCATTGGGACGATTCATCGCATATACGCAGAAACCGGATGGTAGCTTCTATACGGAGTATATTCCCTCCAAAGGAGGACGAGACGATTCCTGGTCGTCACTATACTACCCTGGAGAAGCAACGTTGGGCTTGGTGATGTTATACGAGAAGGACCCTTGCGACGTGTGGCTCAATGTTTCTTCCAAAGCCCTTGAGTTCCTCGCGATTAGTCGCAAAAGCAGGTTACGTGTTCCCCCTGATCACTGGGCGCTTCTCGCGACACAAAGACTTCTGGCTCTCAAAAGTGTCGATCTGCCGGTATCCCGAGAGCTACTTGTCAATCATGGCATACAGATTTGCGAGGCTATATTAAAGCGGCAGGTTCAAAACCCTATGCGGTCTAACTATGACGGGGCTTTTACCAGTAACGGTAGGACCACGCCCACGGCCACTAGTTTGGAGGGTCTTCTTGCTGCCCTGGACTTTCTGCCCGAAGACTATCCTCTGCGCTCCCGCATCGAGGACGCTGCGCGCAGGGGTATCGCATTTCTGGTCCGGACTCAAATTAAAGAAGGTGATTTCGCGGGGGCCTTTCCAGGAGCTGTTGGGCATCGTAGGTTGATGTCAAGATTGTTCAACCGCCGCGCCTCATGGGTGCGTATTGACTACGTGCAACATGCACTAAGTGCCATGATCCAATACGACCATTTCATATATAAACAGAACGTTGGAACCGATTCTTGAAAGGCTGGGACTTTGCAGTAATAGCTCAAATTTCGCGTTATGAATTAAAATGTGAACTGGGCGATACAGGACTTGAACCTGTGACCTTCTGCGTGTAAAGCAGACGCTCTAGCCAACTGAGCTAATCGCCCAAACCATTCAATAAAAATAAACGTTTTCCCCGCCATCGTCAAGTCTCACATCTTAAAAACATTTAGTTTCGCACTGTAACGCCAAGGCGTTCGCACACTACTCTGGCCAGAGCCAATTTTCAGCTAATAGTACCAGATCACGAAAATCAATAATTCCATCCCCAGGCCAGGGTGCGATATCTGCTGGAGGTGTGCTTGGTGATTGCTGCCATTGGTAAGCAAGAATAGAAAGATCGTATATATCAACTATCTTGTCATCGTTCAAATCGGCGATGTGTTCGATATAATGAAAGCCCATATCGACAATGCCTGTGTCAGATACTTTGTCCGTGCGTGTTGTGAATCTGTCCATGCCAAGATTGACTGCCAGGTCACTTCCTGTATCCACACAGGGACTATCCGACGCTTGTCCCGCAGCTATTTGGCTTAAATGATAATCGCCCATCACCCATATAGCATTCGGATCATTCGGCTCAACTACAATATTCACATCATTTACATCCGCCCAATATCCTGGGCGAATAAACTGCGGATCAAAAGAGATATTCCCAACTCCGCCAAGATAATTGACATCCTGAATATCACAGTAACTTACACTATTGCTATTGATACTATACAATCCATCTGGTTGATTATTCCATATTATTGAATCAACAATTTCAATTTCCTCAGAACAGAAAACTCCACCACCTTTGCCTTTTCTACTCACATACCTTTGATTTTCATACCAGTTATACTCACCAGTGATGTTTCCAATAATCGTGCTGTTTGAAATTACTAACGCTTCCCCATAGAGACCCCCTCCATTACTTTGTTCTTCTCTTACATCCCAAAGACAATTCCCGGTCATATTTCCGGTTATAAGGCAATTGGTGATAACACAAGATTCACTATAAATACCTCCACCTGATCCACTTGGGCCCCCATAGAAGCCATCAAACCAACCATCTCCCGTCCTATTACTAAGAATAACGGAATCAGTGAGTATGCATGAAGTAGAATACAACCCACCTCCATGGCCGCCCTTCCCTGTCCGATTTTCCATTAAAGTACAATCTATTATTGTACCCTCTGTACAGTAAATACCACCACCGTGATTGAGTTTATACCACGTACTGTTGCTTTTTACATCACAATGAATCAGTTCACCTTTAATAGAACAAAAGACTCCGCCACCAGAACCACCTTGATTATTGGTTATAATACAATCAGTGAATTTCCCAAAGTCACAAAACACTCCTCCACCCCTACCGTCTGATCCACATCCCCCGGAACCATTACCGCCACCGCAGCCACCATAACCAGTTGTATTGCCAGAAAAGATACATTCCCTTGTTATTATAGATTCAGCCCAAACACCGCCACCATCGCCGCCATGGCCACCCCATGTTGCGAGATAACCACTGCCTCCGCCACTGCCGGTATAATTATAGCTAATTGTGCAATCGAGTAGCTCAAGGGATTCTGCACAGTAAATGCCACCACCGCTTCCGCCATCACCTGCGCTGACCATTCCCGAGTCATCACTACCATCACTCGTTGAATTGTTGCTGATGGTACTATTATATATCTCTGCTGACCGACAGAAGATGCCTCCACCGCCACTTGTGCCAGCCTTGTTGTCTGAAACTTCACAGTTAATCACCTTCAAAGGTAAAACTGACGCACAGTATATACCACCACCTCTGCCGCTACTGTCTTCATAATCAATGTTGACTGAATTACCCAAGATATTGCAGTCACTGATCTCCAGGCAGGATGTTTCATCGCAGCATATACCCGCTCCATTACCTGCTGATGCTCTGACCCCACCATATGCGAAGTCATTCAACCCACCTGCCCCAGTGAGGTTTTCTCTAATTTCAGAAGTCCTAATAATAACCGATGAACCGACACAACCGACAGCACCTCCACAACCTCCCTTACCACCAATATATTCTCCATCGCCTCCGTGTCCAGTCCTGTTGTTGGACAAACTACATTGTGATATTTCCACAGTACTACGAGCGCAATAAAGACCACCACCATAACCGCCATTGGGATCTAAATGAATAACACCAGCTTTTGTTGCATTGTGAGCTATTCGACAGTTTGATAGTGTAACATTGCTATCTTGGATATAAATACCACCGCCAGAATCAGCTAAGCCGTTTGTAATCGTCAGACCAGAAATGGTCGCGTCGACACAGCCATTAAGATAGAATCCTCGCCCTTGCTGCTGGCAGTCGATTATCGTCGCAGCAACAACGTTCGGATCATTAGTATCTATGCTGCGGACGATGATGGCCTTGCCTTTGAAGTCAATATCACGATTGCCGTAGCCGGTATAGGTGCCGGGAGAGACTATGACCGTGTCGTCGTCAACCGCTGCATCAATTGCCGCCTGAATCGAGGGATACTGACTCGGCACAAGCAGCTCTGCACCGAAAGACGGTAATCTTAAAGCGAGAATCCCAATCCCCATCAGGCAAGCAAAAACATGCCTCCGCATAGACATTTCCTCCAGCACAAGCCTCAGGCTCTAAATTGCTTAGTTGTATTAATTATCCAATTCAGCAGGTCAAAAGTCAAGAATTATCTTGCCGTGGCTTATACACGCTTGCATAGTCATATCTACTGCACATAATATATAAAAATAAGATTGAACTTTTTCAGAGGTGTCACTATGGAAGTTGAGGTGTCACTATGGAAGTTATAGAAGCAATTCGTAAAAGGTATTCGTGCAGGGCTTATCAGGATAGACCCATAGAAAAAGAAAAACTCGATACGATTTTAGAAGCTGCTCGGCTGGCGCCATCAGCGAAAAACCTACAGGATTGGAGGTTTGTCGCGGTTACGGATGAGAAAAAGAAACATCAATTGGTAGTAGCGGCCAACAACCAGATGTTTATAGCGAACGCTGGAGCTATATTAATTGCCTGTAGTAACACCAAGGAAAAAATGCGGTGCGGACAATCGATCGGACCGATTGATGTGGCTATCGCGCTTGAACATATCTCCTTGCAGGCAACACGGTTACAATTAGCAACATGCTGGATCGGTTCGTTCTATCCGGATAAGGTCCGTCCTATCGTCGGTATACCCGAAGACATTGATATTATTGAACTTATGGCAGTCGGCTATCCGGCTGATAGTCCTAAAGAGCCAAAGCGCGAGCCGATGGAAAAAATAGTCTGCTACGAGAAATGGCAGTTTTGACATTGTGTTAAGTTATGTGCAGATAAATACTTAGTATGAGGTTGCTTTTTGGTTCAGCTAAGGTAAAATAACGTTGAATAAAGGGGACGTGGTGTAACGGGAGCACACCGCGGTCGCATCGCGGAAATGAGGGTTCGATTCCCTTCGTCTCCATTAGTTCGTATCTCGTCATGCGTATATCGTATCTCGTGGGAGGAACTCCCCCACTTAGTGTTTGGACAGTTAGTTTGTGAGAAATCTCTACAAAAATTTTGTATGTGCTTGAGTTACAAGTGCTTAAGAGCATAGAGGCATAAGTGTAAAAGTAAGCAAAAATTAGCAGAAATTTGCAGAAATGCGCGCGTTTTGAGCAAAAACTTACAAAAAATGCGCACTTTTTAACAAAAACAAAGAGGACACTATGGCCGGCACTTGACAAGCTGGTTTTTGCACGGATTTACTCTTGACAGTAAGGGACACTTGTGCATCGGTAGGTGAAGGCGGGTAAAGACAAATGACAACAGAATCTATAGTCAGAGAAAAAAGGCATGGATAAGCCGGTTGTAAATTTGTTCTTTAGGCTTATGGGCCTGCACTTTTGGGTGCGCGATTTGATCTTACCCCGAGAGAAAATATTAAGAGAAGTGGGAATTCAGCCAGGCCATATCGTAGTGGATTTCGGCTGTGGGACGGGAAGCTATTCGGTAGTAGCTGGACAGATAGTTGGCCCCAGTGGGAAAGTTTATGCTTTGGACATAAATCCTTTTGCGATTGAAACAACAAGTAAAGCTGCGCAGAAAAAAGGTCTTAGTAATATTGAGACTATCTGTTCAGATTGCACAACAGGTCTAAAAAATGAAAGCGTCGATGTTGCGTTGCTCTACGATACGCTTCATACGTTAAGTGAGCCGCAAGCAGTACAACAGGAACTTCATCGCGTCTTGAAACCTGACGGAGTTTTGTCGGTCAGCGACCACCATCTAAAACAGGAGCAGATAATATCTCGTATAACAGAAGTGGGCTTATTTAAACTTGAAGAAAAAGGTAAGTACACATACAGCTTTACCAAAATCTGAATTGGTAAATTCCGATAGAGTGGGACCAGTTTTCAGGTTGCAAAAACGCTTTGTAGGATATATGATTATAGTGCACCAAGCGAAGCATAAGGAACGGCAGAGATAAAGATAGTTAGTAGTTCATAGTTTTTAGTTTTGAGTTGATGGTTTGATAAAATGAGCGAGAAGTAGAATTAGAAACTCTGTATTGGCGGGACTATTGAGATGGATCCAAGTTCTCTTGACTTACATAAATTGGGTGCGCTGGCATCGATTGTAGGACTGTTACCAAGCTTTGTTCAGTGGTTTACGAGCGAGTATCGTGCGAGACGAGCAAAGAAAAGAGAGAAGGCCAAAGACATAATCGAGCAATATATCGAGTGGTTGCGCAGACAACGGCATGATGAACTCCTAAACAAATTGACTGGCTCGCAACAGGCCCTAAGCGAGTTGGATAACCTTGTAAAACAGTTGATGGCAAAGTCAAAGGAAGAGTGCGAGGTGGTCTTAGCTCGGCTGGAGAGTATGGACACCGGATTACATAAAAAGTTGGATGGGATAGACAGTAAGATCGATAAGTTGAGTGCAGAAGAATTGAGAACGAAGAGGAAGGTGAAGGCGGAGAGTTGGTGGCCGGGGGAATCGGTGCCGTATGGAGGGCCGAAGGTGTCGCGGCCATTTGCGGGACGAGAGGAGGAATTAAAAGAACTCGATACGGCGATGAGTGGAGAGAAGTCGGTGGTTGCAGTTGTGGGGATGGCTGGGCAAGGAAAAAGCTGTCTGGTTGGTGAGTGGTATAATCGTGGGGCGCGGCCGCCGAAGGGGGTGGGCCCTTCGGCAGGCTCAGGAATAGGCCTATTCTGGCGGAGGGTGTATGAGGCGGGGTACAGCTTTGATCGGTTTTTAGATGATTTGTATCTTTATCTGACAGGTGAGCATATTGACCGGCAGCGGTTTAACTCGACAGAGGCGCGGGCTATAGTAGTAGAGGAGGTGCAAAAACAGAAGTCCTGCTGGATTGTGTTGGATGGGGTGGAGCGATGGCTGAGGAGATGGGCGGCTAAGCCGGATGCGGGGGTAGAGGATTTGTCGATCGATGACAAGTCGGGGCAGGACAGCGTATTCGATAAATTTCTGAAACAGGCATCGTTATGGAAAAACGGATCAAGGCTATTACTTACTACACGAGCGGTGCCGAGTGCGCTGGACCAGAATCCGCCTGTGACGATTGGGCAAAAACAGAAACATAAGGATGAGGCAAGATTAGCTGATTTGAAGGAGAAGGATGCCGTAGAGCTGCTGAAAGAGTTAGGTGTCACGGGGAAAAAGAATGTTATGCAGGAGGCTGTGCGGGCGTATGGGTGTCATGCGTATGCGGTGCACGTGCTTGGGATTCTGATAAGCAAACTATATGGAGGTGATGTATCGCGGTGGCAGGAGGTGGAGCTTCTGGAAGAAAAGAAGAAGGAGTGGGATGTCGGAGGATTATTTGAGAGGATTATTGAGCATCGGCCTGCGGACACAATCTGGCTGTCCACGCTCGACGTTTCGCGTGTCGAACAGGGGTGGGGCCAGGCCCATTCCAACCGTTCCGTGGATAACCGGAGATTGACGATTGCCAACAAGATTTTC
>Ga0307431_1001343_pt1 | contig 14332 bp, 15 predicted proteins | sample SalMarWE160170MG_FD_202155 | JGI IMG/M metagenome (GOLD analysis project Ga0307431, IMG submission 202155) | Salt marsh sediment microbial communities from the Plum Island Ecosystem LTER, Massachusetts, United States - WE1603-170 | ecosystem: Environmental > Aquatic > Marine > Intertidal zone >...
CTACGGAGCCTACGACCGTCGCGGCGTGATCAGAAACCGGGTGTCGATCGACGAACGTCCGGTGGTGGTGGATGAACGGAGTCGGGTAGGAGACTGGGAGGGGGATACGGTGATCGGGAAGAACCATAAAGGAGCGTTAGTGACCTTGGTTGAGCGTAAGTCATTATACACCGTCATCGGGGGAGTAGCTCGCAAGACGGCCGCAACGGTGCGTGCGGCCATTGTAGCCGGTCTTACCCTACACAAGAACCGGGTGCACACGTTAACCTACGACAACGGGAAGGAACTCGCCGAGCATGAGCAGATCGCCAAGGCGCTGGGAGTAGAGATCTACTTTGCCCATCCGTACTCGTCATGGGAGCGTGGGTTAAACGAGAACACGAACGGACTGCTTCGCCAGTACTTTCCCAAAGGGAGAGAGCTGACAACTGTTTGCAGGGACGAGATCAAACAGGCGATGGACCGACTCAATCACCGACCGAGGAAGACACTTGGATTCCGAACCCCGTATGAAGTATTCTTCTCCACACTTACCCCCTTGACAGTTGCACTTGGAAGTTGAATCCAGGTCATCATCAGTCTGTTGCTCATGCTTACGATGAATACGTTCTAGGCGAAGCCCATGTGAACACAATCGAAAACGCGTGGAGCCTGTTCAAGCGCGGATTGGTAGGAATGTACCACCACGTGAGTGCAAAGTACTTACAGGATTATCTTGACGAATTTGCTTTCAGGTATTCTCATCGGCGGGAGAAACATCGGATGATGGATCTTGTACTGGCAGGGTGCGAATACTAGAGTATCCCCCTGCCGTAAAGATGATCCTTGTACCACGCTAGGTCTTTTGTGCATTTAGCCATGTCATAAAGCTGTCGGGCAGAAACGTATATTTGCCTAGCAACCTTGTCCAACCTTTGCGTGTTAAGTCTATTCCAGCCGTGACCAACACTGGCCTTCCCTATAAATTTTCCATCAACATAAACCTTGAAATTCCTGTGCTTGGAAAATTCTTGAGTTCCTCGCAGCTTATGCCCCAATGCGTCTTCGACCTCGTTGCGCGTAGCTTCCATCGATCATGGAGAGAGATACGTTTGAAGCACCTTAAGATGCTCTTTAGCTCCGCGCGATAGGGAATCCTTCTCGGCCCTCAAAGTTGCGAAGTAGTCAGATATCGCGCTAGCTAAATCTTCCCGGGCTTCTCCAAATGTGTCGCCTGTGCCGTAGCGATCAAAAACCTCGTCAGTTAAAACAAATTCATCACATATCTTTTCAGCTTGAAAAGGAATGGGCTCCAGAACGGTGTAGCCAGGAACTTCCTGGATTGCGTTGACTGTATCAGTGCTATTATCGCGGTACATTAATTGCTCCACGCTTGCCGAAAGCCAGTGAATCAGTTCTTTGGTAACTGCTGTTGGTGCTGCCTCTGCGATATCGATATACCCGGTCATGCGCTAATCCTCCTCTCCCTTGCCGCTTTGAGTTTGCTTCTCCACAAAGCGTTCGTACCGCTTTTGAAGCACTTTTATCATGCTTAAGAGTTGTTGAGGCGGAATTGCCAGTCGGGCCACAGCTGTTGCAGGAACTTTTTCTACAGTATCCACCTTTGCGGTGTCGCCTTCTAGTATAATCGGCGGCGTTGCCTGGAAAAACGTTACGACAAATTGCCCATCCACATCCGTTATGATTAGGTGATTGGCAAAGACGACTTCTAGCCCTTCTGGAATGACCCATTCGAGTGGAACCCTTCGCACTTCTTTCATGGGACACCCTCCTTCGGAAAGCATTATAACACATACGGCGAAAAAAGTTGTCTTCTTTCGGCATCTTGACTAACAAGAAATAGGCAGGAGCAGTCATAATGACCGTTTTCAAAATCTCTCCCTTATTCATCCCGATAAACGCCACCTAGATTACACTCCAAAGCCGGTGAAGAGGAGGATCGATATAGCGCTCTCTAACTCGTTCGGCTTTGGCAGCCAGAACGCCGTGCTCCTCTTCAGGAAACCCGAATAGCAACAAAACCAATGATTCTTCGCTATCTGGCCTTCCTCTCTGTTCGACTGGTCAGGCAGGGAATCTCTTTTCCTCGCGCACCTGCCAAGGTGTCGAGGCACCAAGACGTCGCGACGTGATTCCTACTCGTCTAACTGCAGACTGACAGGGTCAATCCAAGAGAATCATGGTATGCGTCCCCGGGATTCCCCTGACCTGCAAAATACTATCAGTCCATGTGAGCCCCAAAGGTTCACAAACAAACTATCAGGGGTTACATGTCCCACATGGCACGTAACCCTTGCCCACAGCTTCATCTCTGCCCGCGAATCGAATTAGGTTCTCTGGGAGGATCCGGTTGACGTATCTGCAGGTCAGCCGATGGAACCTAATGCTGTCAGTGCTGCCAACATAGACTGTGCTGGATGCCGCTAACTGTGCCATATGCCGGGCAGCGCGACCTACCTGTTCTTGTTGATCCCGAAGCGATTCCACGAGTCGCTGGACAGCGTTGCCCAATATCTGCTCTCTGAACGCGCGCGACAGCTCCTCCTGCTGCTTCAGGAAAGGTTGCATGATATCTTGGACTGTTATTGCTGGGAGTGCTGCTTCAGTGAACATGCGCGACAGTTCCTCTTGCTGCTTCAGGAACGGCCCCATGATATCGCCCACTATCGGGAGGATTGGGCGTACCAGTTCGCCCAGCGTGCGTGCCCATGCGCTTAACCACTCTTCGCTGACTTGGCGCGCTTCGGTACGCTCTTGCTCAGGTAGCTCCGCAACAGCAGATGCCAGCAAGGTGTCTACGGCTTGCTTTGCGTCTTGCAGCTTTCGCAATTCCCAGAGTTGCATTGGCCTGTGATGCATCACCTTGTTCCGCACAGGTATCACAGAATCGGTGAGGGTCTTTGTGATCTCTTTCCATTTATTCACGTCATCGAAGTAGCGAGCGAAGACCTCGTCCCATAGAGAAATCTTGCGAGTCTTTTCCGCCAGCTTCTCTTGGAGCTCCTCTAACGAAGCGCAGTCGGAAAGAATCTTCAGGAGATCACCAGCGGACAGCGGCTTGCTGGTTGACCAATATTGGATCGAACCGGTCACGATAGGTATCAAATCTTCAAACAGCGTCAGTTCCAATGGGTGATGAATTGCAGACGATTTTTCTCCGATTCGTTCTTCGACCTTCTGTACTTCGTCTCGAATTCTCTGGTCAGCTAAGGAAGGGGTTATGGAGTCCCACCAATCGAAGCCGTTGACTTCGATCATGGCGCGGTTGATGAAGGCACGCAATTGCTGCTCAATGTGAGCTAGAATAGGGTATGCTTGCTGCCGGATCTCGTTGCCAGCCTCATCGCACACGCGGATGCAGGAATAGTGGTTTACGAACTCCTTATTGATCCGCTCGTGACAAGCATCTACATCTTTTAGGGAGCCCTTGATAGACAGCTTAAAGTGTTCGGAAGTTGTCTGGGTAAGCCGCCAATCTATGCTTGACACATGCCTACCCAATACACTGGCAACGCTCTTCTTTAAGTCATCAGAGCTGACTTGTGTTCCGTCAATCAGGAGCTCCAATGAGTAAGAAATGATTTCAGACATCTTCGCTCACATCAAAGCTGCTGCCCAACGATGATTATTGTACACCTCAGTAGCATAGTATGTCGAAGAGCGACAGGTGTCAACTCTATTCCTGTCTTCTCTTTACATCATGTTGGAATTCGAGGACATAGGCCCTAATCCAGGCCGCTCCTTTGAGGAATTATGGTATGCGTCCCCGGATTTATCGAAATCCGATGGTAGATCCCGGCGCCCTCATGTAAAGTTGCAAGAGGAGGCGATAGATATGAGAGCGTCGAGATCTCTGCTGGTTGGTGTTCTGCTGTTGGTGGTCCTATTCAGCCCAACCATAGCTGAATCAGGAGCTTATAAACCGACAGCGGAATTGATGGAGGTACCGGTGATCGAGGTGATAGACGGCGACACAATTAGAGTTAAGCTGGGCTGGCTCGAGGAAGAGGTCAGATATATCGGCGTAGATACGCCTGAGGATTCAAAGGAGCTGGTCGAATGCTACGGACCAGAGGCGACCGAAAAAAACGAGGAGCTCCTGGACCAGGGAGGGTCTGGATCGAGCGCGGCGTTGAAGAAAGGGACAACCATGGTCGGTTATTGGGATATGTCTATCTGGATCCCGAGGGTAATTCGATGGTGAATAAAGAGCTCTTATCCCAAGGATACGCTATCCTGATGACCATCACCCCGAACTATAAATATAGACAGGAATTCAAGGAACTCGCCAAAGAGGCTTGGCAACAGGGGAAAGGTCTTTGGAGTGCTTGTCGGGTGGAGCAGATCTTAAGTCCCGATGAGGTGGAGAGTAACGTTGAACAATATCTAGGGAAGATAGTCCAAGTTCAGTATGAGGTTGCTAGGATCGGGACTTATAAAGGGATGGTCTTCTTAAATGCAAGGGAGGATTATAAAGGTCACTTTGTGGCTGTGATCTACCCTGATGACCTGGCAGCCGATTTCTGCAAATCAGGTCTGGATATATCCCAGTTAAAGGGGGAGGAGATCAGAGTGGAAGGGAAGCTGGAGCTATATGAGGCAGCGGATTATGAGCAGCCCGAGATAGTTGTGGAAGCCCCTTGGCAGGTAGAGTTGGTAGATGGGTAACTCGATGACTGCGGTCTTGACCTTAGGATAGCTGGGGTCAGAGCTTGGGAGACAATGAGGTCAGACCTTGTTTCGTGCATCTTCGTTTGCTCTGGTAACCTTACCGGTGATCCGGCAGCACATCGCACCGCGTGTGGTCAGGGTCTCGGAAGCTGCGATCTGGTTTCGAAAATGTGGCAAGTCAAGATCAGAACCCACCTTTCCGTGAAACCGTCGCTCACGTTTACGATGAATATGTTCTGGGTGAAGCCCACGTGAATACCATCGAGAACGCTTGGAGCCTATTCAAACGCGGGCTGGTAGGCATGTATCATCACATAAGCGCTAAGTATCTACAGGACTATCTTGACGAATTCGCTTTCAGGTATTCGCATCGAAAAGAGAAAGGCGCTATGTTTGATCTGGTATTGGCAAGCTGCTAAGGAGGGGTGAGCAATGATGCCATTAGTAATTTCTTCGGATTCGGTTTTGGCGGCCACCTTGCTTGCAACAGCGATTCTGTTGCCCGGCTATCTGGCGCTAAAAATCAGAGATGGGTTGGTGGAAACATGGCGGCGACCTGCGAAAGAGGCGTGGCTTCCGGCTCTCATATTCGATCTGCCGATCTACCTCTTGCTTTTTGGCTTCTCTCAGATTTCGTTGTTTGGGCTAACGCCAACGCTTGAGGCAGAGAAAAACTTCAATCCCATGACAATTCTTGCTGCCTTGTGTATTGCCTGCTTTGTGGGGATATTGGCTGGGTGGGTAGAAAACAGAAGGCCAATAAGGCGATTGCTTTTCTGGTTAGGGGCTTCTCAGAAAGGGTGGCGAAGTACTTGGGCAAGTGCTTTTCTATATGCAGAAGACAGAGGAGAGAATTGGGCAGTTGTCGAATTACAGGATGGGAGCCGTTACTATGGATGGCCGAAATTCTATTCGGCAGAGGCCACAAACGCAACAGTCTTTCTTGCTGAAGGCCCAAGCGGGCAGCCGGTTACCTGGATTCCACTGAAAGGAGAAAAAGAGATTCCTCTTTCAGGGCCAGGGATATTGCTTCCTGTAGGGGCAAAGATTAGTCGGGTGTATTTTCTTCGGAGCTAGTTCCTCTTTCGGAACCGTCTCCGCCTTCGCCACTGGCATCTCCGTCGCCTTGTGTTGGCTGGGCAAGGAATGCTTGCGGGATTGGCGGTTTTTCTGCCTTGGGAGGACGCCCTTCCAATCCCTCTTTCAGAATCACAAGCTCATCGCGTTTCCTAATTGGCTTTGCATCTGCATTGCCCTGTTCTCCTTGTGTTTGTGGGGCTTCCTTTTCGTCTGTCATGCTATCCTCCTTTGCAGGCTTGAATTTGTTCCAAAGGTGGCCACTTCTCTTACCTGTACTATTTCTCAGGTCTTATAACCCTTAGCAGTACAATGGCCCAAAGGCATAATGCCAGTGAAACCAACATCGCTATAATCGAGATCATGAGTTCTTTGCCTCCTTATTGAGTGGGATCTCTTTTTCCTCCCCCTCCAAAGGCAGTTTGCTCGTGACCTCCAATTGCGACGGGCAAGTAGTGACCGCCCCAGGATTTCAAAGACCAGTAAATTTATTCTCGGGCTAAAAATAGATTATACAGAGGCAGCGAGGCTTAAGCAAACCGATAAGCGCCACGCACATCACACTGACGTGGTGCTGCCGATCACTTGCTGCGAAGTATGGGCTAACTCAACCAATCAATAGAAAAGGCTAGATCCGGATGTTGGATTGCAAGACTTGACCCTCGTGCCGCCTGGGTTGCGTCCCCGGAATTCCAAGAACAGCTCCTTGACAAACAGTGCGCTTTCAGAGATGTCCCTTGAACTCCAGTAGTCCTGTATTTGGCTGAGCCATGTGCTTGTCCATATACTGGGGGAAGCTCAGGAGGCGAGCTGATTATGCGTGCAAGCACTCTGTGGTTTGTTGCCCTCTTGGTAGTCCTGGCCTTCTCTATCATCGTGATCGCTGGCCAGGTTGACCTGAAGGAAGTTACGGGAATGAGTGCTTATGATGGGGATACGATCTCTGTTGATTTCGATGGAGAAAAACAGGATGTGCGATATGTCTCAATCAATACCCCTGGATTTGGAAACAGCGATTGTTTTGCCGAGGAGGCCCGACAGTACAATGAGGAGCTTATCAAAAGGCAAGAGCTTTGGCTGGAGTTGAATCCGACCAAAGATGGCTGGAAAAAGGATCGAAACGGCAGGCTCTTAGGGCACGTATTCCTCAGTCCTGACAGGACACAGACAAGCAGCGTTGAGGTGTGCTTGGCTACCAAAGGCTATGCTCGACTGGATGTGAGAGATCCTATTGATGACGACATTGAGATTGGAGAGGATTTTGATGTACGGTATACCCATTGGATCATCCCAGCTCAAATAGGAGCGGCGACAGCACGAGACGGTTGGTGGGGAGAGTGCGATGATTATGTGGATTCAGATGTTATCATTGCAGCCATCAAACAATGGAGTCATGATGAAATAGTCTATATCGTAAACCGCGGGGGGTGTGCCTATCGATCTTGCTGCTGGGTGGAAGCTGTGGGATGAGGCAGGCAAAGAAGGCGGTGCGCGCAGCAAACATAGACTTGATTTCAGCGATGAAGTAGTTGGCAAATGCCTTGTGCCTCCTGGAGGGCTGCTCAGGGTTCATTCCGGCCGCGTTGCTAAAGACCGAGAAGGACAGCTTATAGTTTGTAACGAGCTGGAAATGGATTTCTACTGGAGAGGATACCGAATCTGGAATCAAGACAGTGATGAGGGTTATCTCTATGATTCGGATGGCAACTTAGTCTACCATTACTCCTATCCCCTTAGGTGGGAGTAGTGAGTAGATCCGTATTATGCTGCTGAATTGGAGCACATAAGCCCTATCTCAGGCTGCTCCTTGAGTAACTATGGGTTGCGGCCCCGCAATTTCCCGAGGTCAGCATACGACCAATGGCTGAATCAGTGTCATCGGCTCCCCTATGGCCGACTGAATTCTAAACCTTAGAGTCACAATATCAATGGCTGCATCATCTGAGCTGACGTTCTGCCTCGCGGCATAATCACTGACCGTCACGGCGAACTTCCTACGAGCCTGTCCGCAGAGAATTGAGACTTCTCGGCCTTCACGCTTTCGTGTTTTGAATGTTACGAATCCAGATTCGTTCTCGACCAGATTCAGCGAATGCGACCCGTCAAAGTCTTCAAGGCACCGCCGCCACACAGTGCGGCCGAACACACCACGGCACTCAAGGGCCATGTTCGAGATGTGTACCATTCCAGGTCCATGATTACGAAAGCGCAAGGATAGGATCGAAAAGCTCGGCCCCAGTAATCCCCGCACAGCATCAGCCGCCCCAACCAGAGGCATGCCTTCTGGCCAGTTCGCCTGGTCTGGCGAATTGCTTTGTCGCTTTGAGATCTCGAGACGCCAGAAGTTCCGACATTGAAGCCCCTCCTGTTTCAGCTCAGCGGTCAGTTGGTTGCCGTTCATGGTGCGGGCGGTTGCGATCACATGTGAGAAGAACGCGTCCCGCAGTCTGTCGACGTACTCGGGGCGAAACGTATGAAGTATTGACTCGAACACCTCCTTCTGTTCCGGTCGGCACAATATTGAAAGCGCGTTAAAAAGCCGTGCCAGGTTCTCAAGCGCTAAGATCGCTTTGTACACCCTTGTTTCCGCTGGCGCCTCCGAACTCCGGTATAGCTCAGCAATAACCCCGAAGCCCGCATGCGCTCCTGCCGATAACTCCCGAAACTCTTCATACAGGGACAGCTCCCCAATTTCTTCAGCCATCCTGCGGACGCTGGGCGCTGGGCTCAGGTGTTGCACGCCAAAGTCGTGCGCTTGTCTTTCTGCGTCGGCTGCTATATCACGGCCAACCTGTGCTACGTCACTATCCTGCGACCGCTGCGTCTCTTGAGCGCTCTTAAGCATCACGCGCAACGCGCGCACTTGCCTCATGCGCTTGTCTGAGGACAGAATCCATCGACAATAAATAAGGCATTCCAGCTGCAGGCGGAGCATCGGAATTAGTGTGGTGCTGTCGCGCTCGGCAATCGTCTTTCCTATGTTGAGAACGGTGTCAGCAGAAGAGTGAAGGTAACTTCCTAAGAGGGGATAGTCATCTAGCGTCAGGCAACGTGCGATATCGTTGACGATCTCAACGCCAACAACACAACCGAGAACGGCTCGCAGAAGCAGGTGCTCAATATGGCCCGGCGGCTCCACGCGAATCAGGCGAGCAACTTTCGCCAACATTCTCGCGCCAGGGAAACTGTGATCACGCAGCATGTCCGTCCTCTAGTTCGATTCGGTTCCAGCGTTGCAACTCTCCCTCCACAATGCCTTCGACGACCTGCTGTGGCTGGTGCATCATCGTTGGAAATGCGCGGCTAACAACGGTTATCGTGCAACTCTGCCACATAGTATGTCGAAGGGCGACGGGTGCCAACTCCATTCCTGTAACTTGGAAAGCCATAGAGCCTGTTTCGGGTTGCTCCTTGAAGAATCATGCGTTGCGTGCCCGGAATTTCTCCATGACGAAATCCTAAGAATGAAGGTCTGACACCGAGTGACCTTGCGTCTCCTTTCCCGCCGATTCTTCATCAAGAATCTCGGCTTGCCGGATTGCGGCGTCGGGTGTGTCCTGCTGCTTATGGGCGGGATACTTCTCGTCCGCAGTCTCGAAGATGACTGCGCCATCCCGGGTCACAACTGTCCTACGTGCCCACTGTCCATTCACTCTGCGGAACCTGAGCTTCTGGTTGAAGAAACCGTTTCTCGCGCTGAAGAAGACGTTGAAGTCACGTTCGTTCGACTTGCCTAGAATGAAGGGCTGGTCGAGTTCCATTGTTGCTGAGCCTGCGGCCATGTCCCCGATGTCCAACACCAGATCGTTCTTAAGGGCAGACCGGGTCGTCGGCTTAGGTAGCTGGGCGAAACGCTGGAGGTCGACGACACGCGCTTTCACGTCGTAGAGAGGAGACTCACCTTGCTGCACAATAACGCACATCCCTGCGTCGTGGCCCTCATCGAGGTTGGATATCTCTAAGTAGCAGAAGGAGTCGCCTCCTGTGACAAGTGCCGCATTGCGAGCGGTCAGTTCCGCAATCGCCTGGCCTTGTTCTTGGAGCAACTTTTGAGATGCAGCTTTCTGCTCCGAGCTCCATAGCGTCGCAGCAGCAGCGAGGATCCCTGCCAACCAGTACAGGAGGTTTGCCTTCAATGCAGTCCCAACGATAGCCGCTACGGTTGCGCAGTAGACGAAGTACCTAGGCAATGACGATCGGATGAACCACGCCTTAAGGCCTTCTCGGATGCTCAAGTAGATCCCTCTCTTTTCGCGCCTGGTGTCTGAGCGAGGTCGTCAGATATGGCTTGGAGTTCTTCGACAGCGGCTTGGAGGTTCTCAATGATTTCGGCGGCGAGGATGGTGGTCATTTCTTGCTCTCCTTCCTACTGGCTCGTTTGAGGTTGAGGGCAAGGAGGTGTTCGAGGATCTGGTCGTCGGTGAGGTTGTGGGGCCAGGCGTAGGCGTTGAGGACGGCTTGGTCGAGGGTCTTATGGGCGAGGTCGAGCCAGGTGGGGCGCTGGTTGTAGAGATTGGTGAGGGTCCGCTTCTTCAGTTCGGCTTCGCTGGCGCCTTCGGGGTTGAGCCAGCGGTCGCGCTTCTCGGCGAGGTCCTTCGCCGCGGCAGCGATCGCCTGGACGTGCGGATCGTCGAGGGGTTCCTTTCCCGGCGGCCACGGGAATGGGAACGTCTCGAAACAGGTCGTTGGTGTGTAGCGCGGTCGGTCTTCCAACTGTGTCCCCTGGCGAAGCGCCCACAGCTCGTGAATCCGGGAATGCAGCACTCCGAAGAAATAGTCGTCCTCGCGAGCGAAGACCAGAGTCCCCTGATTGCAGAGAATGCGGGATTCAACCCACACGAAAACCCGGTGCTTGGACACTCCGGGTGTCGCTGCGTATCGTGACAAACCCTCAAGGGCATTGCGCATGTCTTCCCGTGGCCGCCCGTATTGCCACCATCGTTTTCGGTACTCCTCGCGCTGTTTCGCTTCACGCACCGGCAGAACATGCGTCTTCACGTACTCAAAGGGCGCGTGATACTGGGAGGCCTCCTCGATCGTCATGAACCCGAAGTCTATAGTCCACATCCCTCTAGGGCGCTTCGTGATGTCTACGGCACTGAAAACGGGCCGGACAATATCAGAGTTGGGCCGGCCATTTGGATTCCCCGTCTTCTTCAAGAGGAGCGTAGCGGCCCCAGCACTTATGTCGAATGGAGCCTTTGCTGAAGGCCCCATGAATGAAATGTTCACGTTCTCTTGAAGATGGCATCGCGTTGTCAAGTCAGCAAGCGAGGTTAGGTCAGGATTGATTGAAGATACGATGTGTCCATCCAGGGACCGCTGGCTTTCTTTGCCCCGATCGAATCCAACCATCGAGACGTGAACTGCAGCCCCTTCGAGAATCCAGTCCCGATCGGACTGCGCCCAGAAGATGTCGCCGGTTTCCTTGATCCGTTCGAGTGTCGTACGGTTGGCGCCACCGCGGATGCCTTGGGTCGCGAGGAGTCCAGCGCGCTGAAGCTTACCTTTCTCGATCATCGCTCGCGCCCTCTCGAACCAGTAACAGCACAAGTCCGAGAAGCCGGGAAGACGCTCGTTATACAAAGCGAACAGCCGTTCGACGTACCCGTCCCCCAATTCTGCGCGAAGCTTGGGCGCACCCAAAAACGGCGGATTCCCGATCGCGACGTCGGCCTCCGGCCATTCTGGCTCGATAGGATTCCCTTCCTCGTCGAACGCGAGGATGGCATCCATCTCGTGAATGTTGTCCAGCGCCTTGAGGATCGGCTCGGACGGCTGGCCGAACCCGTTCTCACGCAACCATTGGATGTAGCCGATCCAGATCGTCGCTTGGGCGAGCTCGTGGGCGTACTCGTTGATCTCGATCCCGTACAGCTGTTCAGGTTTGACCGTGGGAAAGAACATGGGGAGACCTAGGTCGGTCGCGAAACGTATCACGTCCTTCTCCAGGTTGAGAAGCTCCCGGAGGGCGACGTAGAGGAAGTTCCCGCTCCCACAGGCTGGATCAAGAACGGTCGTGGCAGCGATCTCGTCAGCAAAGCCATATAATAGTTTCTCCAGCCGTCGTCGGGCCCGTGTCTTCGCTCCACCGGCGCTGTCGGCCTCCTGCCACTTGGCCGCCAACTCCCGAGCGTGTTTCCTCACTTCCTCCCAGCGCCGGCGCAGTGGCCGCATCAGGACTGGTTCAACAATCAGCTGGATATCCTCACGGCTGGTGTAGTGCGCGCCGAGCTGGGCTCGCTTGTCCGGATCGAGGCCACGCTCGAACAGCGTCCCAAGGATCGACGGCTCGATGCTCGACCAGTCGAGCCGGGCAACGCGTGCCAGGATCTCAAGGTCGTCGCGGACGAGCGGAAGCGCAACGCTGCTATCAAAGATGCCGCCGTTGAAGTACGGAATCCGGTCGAGTCCGAAGAAACCACCGCCTGCCATGTGACCGAACAGCTGTTCCATCAGCTCTCGACACCGATTGGGATCGTCCTTCGTCTCCTCGATCATCCGCGAGAACAGGTCCTCGGGAAGAAGGCGAATGTCCTCGGCGAAGAGGCAGAACAGGATGCGGATCAGGAAGTGCGCTGCTTTCTCCGGATCGTGGCCGGCATTCCGGAGCGACTCGGCGAGCCTCCCGAACTCGGCCGCCGCCTGCCGGGTGACGCCCTCGGGCGTCTCTTCCGCACGCAGGCGCTCCGGGTGTTCAAACGCGTTGCGGAGTGTCCGCAGGCCGTCCTTCGTCAGGAGATCGTCGAACGTGAGGGTGAACGTGCGCTTGACGGTGTTGGTAAAGTTGGTGTGGATGACGATCGTCTCCATGTCGGAGACGATGAGGAGCGGTGGATTGAGGAGCGCATCTCGGTAGAGCTGGAGTTGCTCATACGCTGCATCGAGGTTCTTGTGCTTGCCCTTGTACTCCCAGGCGAAGCAGCCCTTCTTCCAGACGTCGGCCCACCCGTGGCCACCGGTGCGCTTGTCGACCCCCTTCTCAAACGTGAACGTCGAGCCCTCGGGATCGGCCTTCGCCGGCGTAGGATGATCGAGCATTCGACAGAGATCGTTGAAGTGGGACTGAGCTGCAGAACGTTCTTTGAGCTTGGATCGCCGCCACTTGTCGACGAATTCCTGAGGCGTCATTGTCTTGGCCTTCATGTCTGCACCAGCCTTGCCAGTCCGGTCTCGTTGTACTCACTTGAGCAATGGACATCGCGATTCTCCCGAAACCACTCAACGAGCCTCTTGATCCCCTTCGGCGTAGTCATTTCCAGTTCTCAATCCCCATCTTGAGGCGCCAATTTGGTACCTTACGAGCCGTGGCCGCCTGCCAAAGCGTCTCCTCAAAACCCAATGTCGCGCCGTTGGTGTTTGTCCTTCCTGCCATCTCTCCCTGCTCCTTCGCCACCTACGAATAAAAACAAATCGCCCCGTGGGCACTTAACCCCAGGGCGGAAACTCCGCTTGAAAACCCGTACACAAACGCCGTTTTCACATTCTCGCCAATCCTAGTTGATGCGTGATTTCGTATCAACTACATGATAGTAACGTGATCGGTCCTTCCCGGCAAATGCGGCTGAATGGAGGCTAATTCATAACTCCCAAGGGATTGGAGGTTTTCAAGCCTGCCTGTGGCCTCAAGCTCGCCTCCATATTTCCATCTCAATCAACATCAGTCTAAGAAACGAGAATGAATGGGGGAACAAGCCTACACCGCTTAGTGACGCGCACTCCGACCTTGATCGCGTCCTCGTGGATGACCTCTGACAGGAAAAGGCCGGGATTTCTCCCGGCCTTCAACTCAAAACGCTGGATAAGTCTTGTTCTTACTGGTCTTCAAGTGCCGCCTGTGCTGCGGCAAGGCGGGCGATCGGGACGCGGTAAGGACTGCAGCTTACGTAGTTTAGGCCAACCCGGTGGCAGAAGTGGATCGATGCCGGCTCTCCGCCGTGCTCGCCGCAGATTCCGAGCTTGATCTCGGGCCGGGTCTTTCGCCCCAGCTCGCAGGCCATCTCTACGAGCTTTCCGATCCCGTCTTGATCGAGCACCTGGAACGGATCATGGGCGTAGATCCCCTTTTGGACGTAGTCTTTGAGGAACTTGCCGGCGTCATCACGCGAGAAACCGCAGCCCGTCTGAGTAAGGTCGTTTGTGCCGAAGCTGAAGAACTCGGCCTCTTTAGCGATCTCATCGGCGGTGACTGCGGCCCGCGGGACTTCGATCATCGTCCCGATCTTGTAGGGGATCTCCTTTTTTGTGAGTCCCTTCTCAGCGAGGACCTCCTTTATAACTTTCTCGCTCAGTTCACGCTGTAACGCGAGTTCCTTCACATTCCCAACAAGCGGGATCATGATCTCCGGGTGCACCTTTACACCAGCGGAAAAGACGTTGCAGGCCGCTTCCATGATTGCCCTCACTTGCATCTCGGAGATCTCAGGATAAGTGATCCCCAGCCGGCAGCCGCGGTGCCCGAGCATCGGGTTAAACTCGTGTAAAGACTCGACCTTCTCTTGTATCCGCTCCACCGAGACCCCCATTACCTGCGCGACCTCGCGCTGCCCCTCCTCGTCGTGAGGGAGGAACTCGTGCAACGGAG
>Ga0307431_1001344_pt1 | contig 14331 bp, 15 predicted proteins | sample SalMarWE160170MG_FD_202155 | JGI IMG/M metagenome (GOLD analysis project Ga0307431, IMG submission 202155) | Salt marsh sediment microbial communities from the Plum Island Ecosystem LTER, Massachusetts, United States - WE1603-170 | ecosystem: Environmental > Aquatic > Marine > Intertidal zone >...
GCTACACTTGGCGGTGCCGAGCTTATGGGCATTGAAGATATAGTGGGAACCATAGAGGCGGGGAAGAAGGCAGATATCACTATCGTGGATGCTAATGCCCCCCATATGGTACCCCTGTATCATCCCTTCTCGCAGATCGTGTATTCGGCAACCGGCGGGGATGTGCGGGATGTGATCGTAAACGGCACAATCCTGTATAAGAATAAACAATTCACGGCCCTTGACGTCGATGAGGTTATGGGCCAGGTGAGAAGGATTGCCCGGATGATACGGTCCGGCGAGAGGCCCCCGTTTTAATCCCTTCATGACCGGCATCCCGCTATATTCGCATTCTGCACAGCTTAGTGCTTCGATTCGCAATTACACTCACGTATTTTCTATGATTATGGGGCAGTTCTTTCTCACTCAGCACTAAGTCCTGAGTGAATAAATTCGTGAACGAATTTATGAATCGATGGACTTAGTGTTCTTTGCGGGGATAGGCGAATCCGGGATATTGCAGGGGCTATCTTATTATCCCGCTTGATGATGGATAGAGAACCATCGCTGTTAGGCGAAGACGATCGTATGCCCGAAGGGCATGGAGAACCGCAGAATTGAAATGTTGTACGATTCATAAAATTCACAAAATTCAATATTGACTAAAAATAGTATAATTATTATCATAATCTATTATATACTGTAAAGGAAGCGGGTAATGGCGAGGTTGACATGAAACAATTCATAGAAGATATTGGGATCCTCTACGGAGAGATGGGATTTCCCCGAATGGCGGGAAGGATCTTCGGATGGCTCCTCCTGTGCGAACCGCCGCACCAATCCGCAGAGCAATTAGCCACCATTGTTGAGGCCAGCAAGGGATCTATCAGTTCAATGACGCGGCTCCTCATTCAGACGGGCATGGTGGAAAAGATCGGCATTCCGGGGAAGCGTGATAACTATTACAGGATACGATCAGGATCATGGTCGGAACTCATGAAGAATCGTCTGCCGCATCTCACCGCTATGCGGAAGCTCGCAGAGAAAGGACTAGGGCTCATCGCGGAGAGGACTCCGGAATCACGACAAAGGCTTCAGGAACTGCGGGATTTTTATGCATTTTTGGAGCGAGAAATCCCGTCTCTGCTGGATCGATACGAACAAGGACACACCAGGGAACGCTAGGCCTCTATACGGAGTAAGATATGTATGTTAAGTTATTGTTATTGATTTTAGCTGATGTAAGAAACGGTCAAAGGCACAAGGCATGAGGCCATAAGCCTTGTGCCTTGTGTCATAAACAATTAAAGCGATTGGTATCATCTTTTAGTACATTCGTTTCTTGTCGTTTGCGGTGAAGCGTTGCTAGGTAGGATAGTCGGAATGGTGTACTAGTACAAAGCAAAGAGAAAGGGTAATGAGGTATCGTTTGTGAGAAAGGTAATTGGTATCTTACTGGTGCTCTGCATCATGGTGCTCGTCTCGTGCGAAAAGAAGAGGAACGAGACACAGACGGTAAAGGTTATTCCTGTGGAGGTTGCCCCAGTCAGGGTGGGAACCATTGCTAAGGAGCTAAAATTTACGGGAAGCATTAAGCCGAATACTGAGGTTCAGGTGTACCCAAAGATAACGGCAACGATCGAGGAAATGCAGGTGGATTCAGGCGATTCGATCAAGAAAGGCGATATGATCGCACTTCTGGAATCAGGGGAACTCCAGGCCCAGGCAGCACAAGCCGAGGCTGCCCTGGAGGTGGTTCAGGCTCGGTGGATGCAGATGGAGGTTGGAGCCAGGCCCGAGGAACTTGCCCAGGCAGAGGATCTGGTTGCAAAGGCCAAGGCGAACCTGAAAGATGCGGAGAGCAATTACGGGCGAATGAAGGCGCTCTATCAACAGGGGACTATTGCGAAGCGCCAATTTGAGACAGCGGAGCTGGCCTATACTGTGGCAAAAGCGGAACTCAACTCAGCCGTGGAACGACTGAGAATGCTCAAAGAGGGTGCGACCAGGGAGGAGAGGGAGGCGCTGGCGGCCCAGGTGGGTCAGGCTAAAGCGGCTCTTGATCTGGCGAGGATTCGGCTGTCTTATGCAAAGATTACCTCGCCAATAGACGGCACCGTAAGCGAGCGCTTTTTTGATCCTGGAAATCTCGCGGTGCCCACAAGGCCTCTGGTAATGATTGTACAGATGGATACTGTTAGGGTGATCATCTATTTTCCAGAGGGCCTGATTCGATATATGGAGCCGGGGATTGCTGCAAAGCTTACCGTCGATGCCTATCCGGATGAGGTATTCTCCGGGAAGGTTGATAAGGTGAGTCCCACACTCAATCCTAATACCCGGATGTTTTCCGCTGAGATAAAGGTCCCGAACCGAGGAAGCCTGCTTCGGCCCGGCATGTTCACAAGGGTTACCCTTTCCGTAGATCCTCATCCTGATGCCTTGTTGGTGCCGAAAGAGGCGGTGATCTCCAGGGAGCAATACCAGGCAAGATCAGGAAACGGCAGAGCGGAGATTGCCCAGGGCGATTACATCTTTGTTGTGGAGAATGGGAGAGCACGGGTTCGCACTGTCTTGCTCGGCCATGAATCAGGCACTGCTGTTGAGGTTACTGAGGGGTTGAAACGAGGAGAGCAGGTCGTGACCCTAGGGCTGCATCAGCTCAAGGATGGGGACAGGGTCATGGTGATAGAACCTGAGGGGAGTGGAGCATGAGCCTTTCGAGCCTCTCAATACGGCGTGCGGTTACCTTTGCCATGATATATGTTTTTGTCGTCGGATTCGGGCTGTTCGGGCTGGCCAGGCTGAAGATCGACCTTTATCCCGATGTTTCCTTTCCGGTGATAGCCATCATCACCACTTATACGGGTGTTGCACCGGCGGACATGGAGACCTTGGTCACCAAGCCTATCGAGGAGGCGGTTGCCTCGGTGGAGAATATCAAGCACATTCGGAGCCAGTCCAAGCTGGGTGCTTCCCTGGTCCTGGCGGAGTTTGACTGGGGGATCGACCTTGATGAATCGGAGAAGGATATCAGAAATAATATCGATTTCATTCGGGAATATCTGCCGGATGAGGTCACTGAACCTCTGGTTGTAGCATTCGATCCCCAGAAGATGCCCATACTGTTCATGTCCGTTTCAGGCCCAATGGGCCCGGCAGAACTCAGAGAGCTCAGTGAGAGGAGGATTAAACCGGCCCTGGAGCGTATCGTGGGTGTGGCCTCGGCTGAGACCACCGGAGGCCTGGAGCGACAGATCCAGATCCGAATTGATCCAGCTAAGCTCCACGCCCAAGGTATTGCCCTTGATGCAATAATCTCTGCCCTCCGTAGGGAAAACCTTCAGGTTCCCGCAGGGAAAATCGACGAAGGTGAAACAGAATTCAGCATCCGTACCTTAAGCGAGTACAGCTCAGTGGAACAGATAGCGGATACGGTTATCGGGTACCGAGAGGATACGCCGATTTACATCAGTAATGTGGCACAGGTTGAAGATACCTATGAGGAGCTTACCCGCATTGTCCGCAACAACCGAAAGCCCGGCATTCTGCTTATCGTTTCCAAGAACTCGACTGCAAATACGGTTCAGGTGGCTGATCGAGTTGTCGAAAGGCTTCCTGAGATCGTTCGCAACCAGCCTGAGGGTGTAAAGATAGGGGTGATCTTCAACCAGGCGGATTTTATTAAAAAATCCATCAGCAATCTCAGCTCTACGGCTGTTCAGGCATTCTTGCTCGCGGGACTTGTGCTCCTGTTTTTCCTTCACAATATCAGGGCTTCTATCATCGTGACGCTTGCGATCCCCATATCCATCGTGGTGACGTTCGCTGTGCTGGATCTGGCAGGCCTTACACTGAATATGATGTCCATGGCGGGCTTGGCCTTGGCAGTGGGATTACTGGTGGATAACTCCATCGTGGTGCTTGAGAATATATTTCGCCATTCCGGTCAGGGAGGAAATAGCCTGGAAAACGCGGAGAAAGGCACGAGAGAGGTGGCTACTGCCATCATCGCATCGACCCTTACGACGATTTCGGTATTCTTTCCGGTCCTCTTTGTACCCGGCATCGCAGGGGTGATGTTCAACGACATGGCGCTCACCATCTGTTTTTCGCTTTTCTGCGCATTGCTTGTTTCCTTGACCCTCATCCCTCTTCTCACATCCCGATTTCTCCGGGTAGGAGACAAGCAGAAGAACACATTTTCCGGAAAAGTCTCCCGTGGTATTGATTCGGGGCTCCATGGCTTGATAGCAAGGTATTCTCGATCACTGAACTGGTGTTTGAACCATCGAAAAACGACTCTGGTAATTGCGCTTATATCGTTTGGCATGAGTCTGGCGCTCACGCCAAGGCTGGGTATGGATTTCTTCCCAAAGATGGATCAGGCCCAGTTTGAGATACACTTGGAACGGGCTCCGGGAACAAGCCTGAAATCGGCGGAGAAAACCTTCCAGCGGGTTGAGGATATCATCCGTAACACGATTCCCGAGCTGAAAAACCAGAACACGGATCTCGGCGTAGGAGAAACCTTCGGTGCCTTTGCCAAAGGTTCCTATGCAGGGGATATCCGCATCAGCCTCCTTGATAAGGAAGACAGAAAGCGATCACAGATGGAGATCGAAGCCGCCCTGAGAAAGAAATTGGAACAGATACCCGGCATTACTTTTTCTATCTCCCAAGGCCAATTTCTCGGGGAAGAAGGAGACCTCATTGTCTATCTCTACGGGGAGGATCTGGATAGGGCACGAATCCTGTCTGATTCGATAAAGGAGGCCATCAAGGATATCCCCGGTGCGGTGGATGTGACCACGAGCCTTGAGTCAGGGAGGCCGGAACTTCAGATCGAGTTGGATCGAGATAGGATATCCGTACTCGGGCTGAGTGCGAATCAGGTCGCCAATGCGGTCTCAACATTTATCAAGGGAACCGCGGCCTCCTTGTTTCGCGACCAAGGCGAGGAATATGATATATTGGTTCGGCTGGACCCGCGATACCGGGAGCGAACAGCGATCCTCGAAGATCTCTTTGTTGCCAACCCCCGTGGGGAGCAAATTCCGCTCTCGAACATTGTCAGGGTTCGTCAGGGCGTCGCGCCTACGAGCGTATTGAGACGAGACCAACAGCGGGTAGTCAATATATCGGTCACCGTCCAGGGAAGGAGTCTGGGCGAGGTGGCCCGGGAGGTGGAAGAGAGGCTGGGCGAGATAAAGATGCCGACTGATTTCAGCTACGAGATCGGGGGTTCGGCCGAGGATATGAGGGCCTCCTTCAAATGGATGGGGGTGGCCTTTGCTGGAGCGGCACTCATTGTGTACATGGTCATGGCCTCGTTGTACGAGTCGTTTATGGCCCCTTTTATCATTTTCTTGACTATTCCGCTCGCCGTGGTGGGCGTGATCGTCATACTCTTTGCTACGGGAACCTCATTGAGCGTTGTGGCCTTTATTGGGGTTATCATGCTGGCCGGAATCGTGGTGAATAACTCCATTGTCCTGGTGGACTATATCAATCAGCTGAGGGAGAGGGGACATTCCCTTCGAGATGCCGTGGTTGAGGGCGGTAAAACGAGGTTGCGGCCTATACTCATGACAGCACTTACCACCATCCTCGCACTTACTCCTCTGGCGCTGGGATTGGGTTCAGGGGGAGAGTCTTGGTCTCCTATGGCCCGTTCCGTGATCGGGGGCTTGGCGGCAAGCACTCTTCTGACCCTTTTCGTCATCCCCGTCATCTATACGTATCTCTCGCCGAAAAGGCTGCGACAGTCAGTGCAAGTTACTCCTCCTTCTGATCCGCCGTAGTTTGCGACCCCTCTCTATTATAGAAGGCATGGGTATGTGAGGGCGTTTCTGAAAAGCCCTTTCCCCTATGTGCGCTACTGCCATGCTCTCTGTATGCACCCAATCCATGTATCCTTTTTCTATGAATGCGGCTCAGGCGGATAAGAATGAGAAGCGATGGGGGGGTTGAAGCAGAAAAACCATTGACTTGAAGGGGCATTAAATATACATAATCTATTCTGATATTCTCAGGATGGTGGTTTATGCTCAAGGTTGAAGGGGTAGTAAAAAATTTCGGCGGCCTCGCTGCGGTGTGCGGGTGTTCCCTCGATGTCCGTGAGGGTTCGATCACCGGGCTCATTGGCCCCAATGGGGCGGGAAAGACAACCCTTTTTAACATAATCACCGGACACTACAAGCCTGACCAGGGGAGGATCATATTCCAGGGAGAAGCTATCAACGGATTGGCCCCACATAAAATATTTCAAAGAAAGATATACCGGACCTTCCAGATTACCCGTGAATTTTCCCAGATGACGGTGATAGAAAACCTGATGTTCGTGCCTGAAAGACAGATAGGTGAAAAGATATGGAACACCTGGTTTCGACCATCAGATGTGAGAAAGCAGGAGAGGGCTATCCAGGAGAAAGCCCTGGAGGTGCTTGAATTTGTTGAGCTCATCGATATGAAGGACGAATATGCGGATTCGCTGTCGGGGGGTCAGAAAAAGCTCCTTGAGCTGGCAAAGAGCCTGATGGCTGATCCTAAAATGGTGCTCTTGGATGAGCCGGGCGCAGGGGTGAATCCCTCCTTGATGAGAAAACTCATCGCCAATATTAGAAAGCTCTGTGAGGAAAAGAATATCACCTTTTTCCTCATCGAGCATGATATGAATCTCGTAATGAACCTCTGTAATCCCGTGATCGTGATGAGCGAGGGTAAAAAGCTGGCTGAGGGGACGCCTGAGGAGATAAAAAAAGACGAGCGGGTCTTGGAGGCCTATTTAGGCGGACAGTACCGATGATCATCTTACAGGTAAAAGATATTACCGTTGGCTATACCGAGATCGATATCCTTCACGAGGTGAACATCAGTGTGCCATCCCGTGCGATTGTTTCTATCATCGGTCCTAACGGGGCTGGAAAATCAACCTTATTAAAGACCGTATTCGGGCTCTTAAAGCCCAGGCACGGGAAGGTCACCTTTAAAGAGTGGGATATCACCGGTCTCAAGCCCAATATGATCGTACGAAAGGGGATTAGCTATGTGCCCCAGGTGGATAATGTATTCCCTTCCATGACAATTCAAGAAAATCTGGAGATGGGTGCCTTTATCCGGAACGATGATTACAGCCAAAGGCTCAAAGAGGTCTATGAGCTTTTTCCGGTTATGGCGGAGAGGAAGAAGCAAAAAGTGGGTCAGCTTTCAGGGGGTCAGAGGCAGATGGTGGCTATGGGGAGGGCCCTGATGTTGGATCCCGAGGTCCTGCTGCTCGATGAGCCGTCTGCCGGGCTGGCGCCGCTCCTGGTGTCTGGAATATTCGAGAAGATAAAAGATATTAACGAAACGGGAGTTGCCATCATCATTGTTGAGCAGAACGCCGGGGAGGCTTTGAAGATGGCACACCACGGGTATGTACTGGCTACGGGGAGAAATGTCCTTGACGACAGGGGGGATGCCCTGTTGGCAAATCAGGAGGTTGGGCGGCTCTATTTAGGAGGTTGAGGACAGGGATGTTAGAGCTTACCATATACGGGATCGTGCTCGGAAGCATCATTGCCTTGGGAGCGATTGGTCTTACCATGATTTACGGGATCATAGGGTTTGCCAATTTCTCCCATGGAGAGTTTATGACAGCAGGCGCATATATAGCCCTTTTTATGGTCACCGGCGTCTCTTCGTGGCTAGGTATTCCTGACAATACCTTTGGATCCCTCTCCTTTGGCTGGCGGATGGTTTTTGCCTTTCCATTCTCCATGGTTTGTGTGGCAGGCATAGGCATTCTGTTCGATAGGGTTCTCTACAGAAAGCTCCGTGCAAAGAAGAGCGGACCGGTCATGTTTGCCATGTCTTCGCTGGGAGCTTCTTTCATTATTAGGATGGTGATTCTGATTACCTGGGGTGCAGATTACTGCTTCTATAGGCCCGGCTTGATGCGACCGGCCCTGGAACTTCCGTGGGGGATAAAGATCAGGCCGGACCAAATCCTGATGTTATGCGTTGTGCTCTTTCTTGTCGTAGCCCTTCATCTCTTCTTGCAGAAGACGAAGATGGGAAAGGCGATGAGGGCCACTGCCGATAACGCAGAGTTGGCCCTCATTACGGGCATTGACACCGAGCGGATCATTATATGGACATGGGGAATAGGTGGAGCTCTGGCTGCGGCAGGTGGAATCCTTTATGGAATCGATGTGCAGCTCCATGCGGAAATGGGCTGGAATTTCCTGATTCCCTTGTTCGCTGCAGCCATCTTGGGGAGCATTGGAAACATCTACGGCGCTCTGATAGGAGGCCTAACCATAGGCGTAGCCCAGCAACTATCGACGGCATTCCTGCTGCCCACCTACAAGCTTGCAGTTGCCTTTGTAATCATGATCGTGATTTTATTTATACGGCCGCAGGGTATTTTTGGAAAGGAGTAAGGACCGATGGAGATCGGCGGAATCATTGCATATCTCGTCTCGTTTGCCATTATGGCTGGGATCTATGCGGTCTTTTGCCTTGGTCTGAACATTCAGTGGGGATATACGGGGTTGTTCAATATCGGGATAGCAGGGTTTTTCTGCATCGGTGCGTATGCATCAGCTATGATCACCACCCCCCAGCCCACCGGTATCTATGCCCATTATGTCCATCAGATCTTCGGGCTCAACCTTCCCTTTATCGTTGGATTAGTGGGGGCTGCCGTCATATGCGGGTTTATCGCCTTTCTCATCGGGGTCCCGACGCTCAAGTTGAATGAGGATTACCTTGCCATTGCAACCCTCGGGATTGCGGAGACCTTTCGACTCATCTTCAACAATGAGCACTGGTTGGCTAATGGCCCGCGAGGGTTGATGGGCCTGCCGCAACCCTTTCAAGGCTTGGTTGATGCCAAGAACTACAATTACATATATTTGATCATCGTTGTAATAACCATGGTTGTTATCTATCTCTCCATTGAGAGAGTCATCAGGTCGCCATGGGGAAGGGTGTTGAGGGGGATAAGGGAGGACGAGGTCTCCGCTGCCATGAGTGGAAAGGATATCTTCAACTTCAAGATGCAGTCCCTCGTGTTCGGTTCGATGGTTATGGGGATTGGGGGAGCCCTGTATGCGCACTATACCAAATCCATCTCCCCAGACGTCTTTACCCCCCTGTATGGAACCTTTATTATATGGGTTATGCTTATGGCGGGTGGAAGCGGAAACAATAAGGGCGCAGTCTTTGGGGCATATGCAATTTGGGCCATCTGGATCGGGACAAAATTTATGACGGATTTTCTTCCTTACACCCTAAAGGCAAGAGCACCCTACATCCGATTTCTTCTCATCGGAATTCTGTTGGAGATTATCCTGATTTACCGGCCTCAGGGGGTATTGGGGGAAGAAAAGAAGGTGTCCAAGTTGATTGATTGAGTTTCAGCGAATAGAGTACTTCCTCAGGTTCAAAGTTCCAGAGTTCACCGTTCACGGTTAGAATAAATGACATGAAAAGAAACCAGCATGAAGATACGGCGACCGAATATGAAGCTTGAACCCTGAACCAGACGACCTGAATCGTGGCGAGGTAACATAGAAAAAAAGAGGGGCCTACATACGGAGGCCCCTCTTTTTGTTTCAGCGAAAGACAGTCATTACAGCGTGGGGATATCGTATTCTATCCGAACCGTCTTAATGGTGCCGCCTGAATATTTCCATACCTCTATCGGGGTTCTCACATCGCCATTTTCATCGAAGTCAACTGATCCGCCAGACCCTTCAAAGTTGATCTTTTTGCCTTTTTCCAGTAAATCGAATGCCTTTTTGAACTCACCGGGATAAATGATCTCTCCCGGTGGATTCGCCACGACACGCAAACGGTCTTTGATGTTCTTTGATGTTAACGGGACACCGTTCACCTTTGCTGCATAGGCTGCAAGGCCGATGACCGACATGGCATCGTAGGCATTGGTAATATAAGGAAGGGGCGGAAGTTCGCCAAATTCTGCCTTATAATCAGCGCTGAAGAGCACCAGTGCTTCACCGCCGGGAGAGGCAGCGACAGTGCCTAATTGACCTTCTAAGTTTTTCGCACCGATCGCCTTGATGATATCCAGCGATTTGGTTCCGTCACAAAACAAGAATCTTTTATATTTAAAGAACTCAATGGCATCTTTCAGGTAGATCCTTGCATGTTCTGGATAGCTAAAGGCGCACAGCCTATCGGGGTTGCCTGCGAGGGCCTTTCTGAGCTCTGCCGTGTAAGATTCGGCTGCCTTCTCATCAATGGGGACCATGGCAAGCACCTTGCCCCGACGTTTCTCAAAGGAAGCCTTGAATTGTTCAGCGAGACCCTGTCCGTATGCGTTGTTCACGTATATCACGGATGCAGTTTTGTTGTAGCTGGCAGCCAGCTTCCCTGCGATCACGCCCTGGAGAGCATCGGACGGACACGTTCGATACAGGAAGTCCTTCCCCTTGTCTGCCGGTAGTATGCTCATCAATGGGTTGGTGGATGCCGGGGATACCAAGATCACGCCATTGGGAATTGTGACAGACTCAGCAACAGGCATGGTGACGCCGCTTGAAAGCGCGCCGACGATAGCCACAACACCGTCTATCTCGACTAATTTCTTGGCCGCGTTAATGCCCGGAATAGCAGCGGTTTCAGTATCCTCATGAATGAGCTTCACCTGGAAACCGGCGGCTGCCAACTGTTTAACGGCGAGCACTACCCCGTTCTGAATGTTCGGGCCGAACTCCTTAAGCGGCCCTGTGTGGGCCATAAGGGTCCCAACCTTGATTTCCTGTGCGAGAGCACCGGAAACAAAGGCACATGAGAAGATCAAAACGCTGAGAAAAACAATGCCTTTTTTCATGATATGCCCCTCCTTTTTAAATAATTTATACCTTAATACTTTCTAATACTTTGAAACCTGAAAGGTCAAGAGAAAATATTGATGATATTGTCCTCTACCGTGTTAGCAGCTGTATTTTTTAGCGATAGAACTCTTCGAATTATGCATCCGCTTCTCGAGCTGGCTCGCCGCGGCCGAACATGGGGACTAAGGGCTCAGATCTTGTTAAAGAATTCCTGTATTTCCTTAATTACCTCGACCTTTGTATCGAGGGAGACCTCGTCGGCAAAGGCAAATTCCAGGAGAAAGATCATCTTATAGTTCACCGCCGAGGTTGCATATTCCTGGAGAGATGTTACCTTCACATCCTTCAGCGAACCGGATTCCTCTCTTTTGAAGAGGCCTGTTTTTCTCAGTATGAGCATAATGGCCTCTTTTGCATCGGCTTCGTTTTCCAGTACCACTTCGATTCCATCCAGTTTCTTCACGGCCTTGACGATCTTTTCGCTTTCAACCTTTACCTTCATATCTCCCTCTCAGAGTTCAGTTATCCGCTATCCCTTCAAGGTAGTTGCCGAACTCTCCACCGGCGAGAGTGGTATCATTATAGAATATCTTGAGGAGTGTGAGCAGTTTGACTTTGAGGCTATAGTCACCCGCGGCCTGTTTCATGGACAGCGTATCATTTATGTCGTAGAAATCTTTGAACTTTCTGAATAATCCCTGAACGAATGCCTCTTGATCTTTTCTCTGTCCGGTTTGTTCCGAGATATAGAGGAGCAGGGCGGAAAGCGGTTTAAGGTACTTGTTGATCTGCCTATAGTGGTAGTAGTACATCTCTCGTTCGTTGAGGTGCTGTTGAGGCGCGGACTTCTCGATGCGATTTATCACCATCTGGAGATCATCATCCGGTTCATACGCTTTTCTTTGATTCCGGAGCTTAAGAATATTCCAGCTCATCTCACCCCGTTTCGTGATATAAAAGCCCTTCTTTTATAAATAGTGGCCTGAAATGAACCCATTGTCAAGGATTTCTGGATTTCACTTTGATATCGAGCACTGGGCTCCCATCGAAGGCATCGAGTCCGGAGACATAGAGTGTAGTTCCTCTTATATCGAGCAGCCTTACATCTTGGACTGCAATCTTAGACGGCCGGTGAGGGGTGCGGGAGGCGAAAAGGCCGACCTTCTTCCTGTCGGAACGCCTGTGAAAAACGGATTTTACGAATCTGGACTTGTGCAGGTAGTACACAATGGTGAGAAACTCCTCTTCCTCTAATTTGTACATGAACCGTTTTTGGGAGGGAAGCAGGTCTATGCAGGATATCTCTTCAGGTTTTTTGAGAGCCGGGTCCTTCTCTTCTGTGCGCAGCGTTGTTCGTACCACGCCGATCGGAAAGATCTTAAAAGGATCCGCGCCTCCATAGAAGCAGGCAATACAGATGGGTTTTTCATCAACCATGATGAGCCGATTGCTATTTACAGGGTTCCCGCACTCGGAACAAGTAAGGAGATCTCTCTTCATACTATCCTGTACGATTTCAGATACGCAGTATCTCGCCTGTCTCGTGCAGGGGCGATGAGTAAATTATGCAACCGCTTTCCAGAAACTCTGACAGGCACCTGACATAGGTTCGTAGGATTATTGCGTCTTTGGGATGATATGTGTCTTGGACCACTCAATGAGCTCCCCGAAGGAGGTGCCTTGGGGGAAGAATTTCATAACTCCCATTTTTGCCAGGAAGGGGATATCGGCCTCATCGAGGATCCCGCCAGCAGTTACGGTGATAGAGGAGCTGTCTTCTTCCTTAAGAAGTCTTTGTATTTGTGCAAATGCCTTGATATCCGCCCCCGGAAGCACGGTGATGCCAATATGATCTACTGATTCTTGCAAGGCCGATCGCACGATTGCTTCCGGGTCCTTTAGTTCTGTGTATATCACCTCGAAGCCCGCTTCACTGAAGTTTCTCGCTAAGGCGAGCTGCGCCTCCTTATGACCCTCTCCGAGTTTGCCGAGTAGAATGCGAATTTTTCTCTCTGACATCTTCCTATTCGATATCCGGATAATGAAATTCCTCCCTCACGATTGAGATAATCTCCCGTATTTCTTTGAGATAGAGATCCGGAGCACTAATATGGCCCCATCCCTTCTGGGTTTGGTAGAGACCATCATAGGCGGTGTCATAATAGGATGTAATAAGATGGGGGATATTTCTTTCATCGAGTATGGAGTCCAAGAGCCTGGCCTCAATCTCATTCTCCAGCGTTGCAACCTTTTTGTAGTCCTCCTTCATTTCCGTCACTGTCGCTTATCAGGGAAATATATTGAACAAGCAATAAACTATGCCACTGCTGCCTCGGAGAGAAGAGGAACTGATCGTAATCGGCCCAAGACAGTTACCTACTGCATTTGATGGTGAAAGGCAAGCGCATTTCGCTTTACATCATTGTGCCAAGCGTTGTAAAGGTGAACCGGGAATCAAACGGTTGGAATCTTTCATTTCTGCGCTCGGCATTTTATATCTTCTTTCCATAAGCTATTTTCATGGAAAAAGAGCACAGGAGTTACTACTGATAGGCTGCAGGCTGAAGACTGTTAGAAAAAACGAGGATGCAGCACATTTTTAAGCCATGTTTGCTGCAAGAAGCTCCTGTTTTTTCATCAAAGTTCGGCAATAAGGCCCTTTGATAATTGCGTCTTCAGTCTAGATAGCTTCAGGATGACTACGCGAGTAGTCACGTGATGCATATGACACGGTGTAGTTTTTGCGGAAAAGAGATAGAAGTCACGGGCAGAGTCGCACGCGGCGGCGTCTGCCCTCATTGCGGGCGCGATCTCCATTGCTGTGTGCAGTGTAAATTCTACGATCTGGGATCATATAACGAGTGCAGGGAGGTTTCCGCTGAGAGGGTGGTTGACAAGGAACAGGCTAATTTCTGCGATTATTTCATCCTTAAGGGGGCAAAGGAAAACCGGTTTGAGAGAGAGGCGATGGCAAAGCAGGCGTTGGAGGATCTATTCAAGAAAAAATAGCTTGCCGCCTTCACCGCTACGCACTACTTATTTTAGCAGCCGGGACCGCCATCAGGGTGATAATGGCCTCGGCCACATGTGCTTCGTGGTCTTCCCTCACATCATAGATCTTGGATTCGGCAACGATAATCTGTTTTCCTTTGCTCACTATCCTGGAACTGCACCTCAGCGCATCGCCGTAAGCTGGTTTTAAGAAATTGATCGAAAAGCCGACGGTCAGTATTCGAAACTCTTCGGAAACCGTGGTAAAGGCTGCATAACCGGCGGTGTGATCGGCCATGGTAGCCATGAGGCCGGCGTGGATAAAATTGTCCTGCGTTCTGTGGTGTTCTCCAATGAGAACACGGGATTCGAATAATTCCTTCTTTATAGATATCGCTTCTATACTGCAATACTTAATGAACCCGCGGTGATAATCCTGTGCCAGAAATTCAATCCTCTCTCTGGTAAGTGAGGGACCCACAAACACACCTCCCTTGAATATGATGATCAAATA
>Ga0307431_1001345_pt1 | contig 14321 bp, 14 predicted proteins | sample SalMarWE160170MG_FD_202155 | JGI IMG/M metagenome (GOLD analysis project Ga0307431, IMG submission 202155) | Salt marsh sediment microbial communities from the Plum Island Ecosystem LTER, Massachusetts, United States - WE1603-170 | ecosystem: Environmental > Aquatic > Marine > Intertidal zone >...
TTTCCTTTAGAGAGGCTGGTAGTCTGTCGCAATCCGTTGGTGGCACAGAAACGTGCTCGCACCCGCCAGTCTCTGATCGCTGCGACGGTAAAGGAACTAGAGAAGGTAAAAGGAATGGTTAAAAGAGGGAGGCCCAACGCCAAGGAGAAGATCGGGCTGCGGGTAGGGAAGGTAGTGAACAAGTACTCGGGGGGTGTAGTAAGTTCCAAATCGGTTACTACACCCCCCAGGGTAGCAAAGCACTTTGATCTTGACATTGGTGAAGGGCATTTCAGCTACCGTCTCCTGAAAGAGAAGGTGGCAGCGGAGGCGGCCATGGATGGTCTGTATGTGATCCGCACCAGCCTCTCCAAGGAGCGGATGAATGGAGAGGATGCAGTACGCAGTTACAAACGGCTATCGCATGTAGAGCAGGCGTTTCGTAGTTTGAAGCTGATCGATCTTAGGGTACGACCGATCTACCACCATCTGGAGGATCGGGTACGCGCCCATATCTTCCTGTGCATGTTAGCCTACTACGTGGAGTGGCATATGAAGGAGGCATGGCGGGAACTGTTGTTCAGTGATGAGGATCAACGTGCCAAGAACACCCGTGATCCAGTGGCACCAGCTGTAAGATCAGTACAGGCGTTGAACAAGGTTCACCGCAGGAGATTGGATGACGGCACAAGAGTACACAGCTTCCACACGTTGTTAACTGATCTTTCCACCATCGTGAGGAACACCTGTCGCCGTAAAGGAGGAGAACCAGGCGAGCCAAGATTCACCATGACAACAACACCCAGTGCCAAGCAGAAGCAAGCACTTAAGTTGATCGATACCATCGAGGTGTAGACAGAACGCTGCATCACGATTCTTCAGTAACTTCGTATACCAACAGAGTTTCCGCTATTATTACCTCAGGAACTTCGGATTAAACAACCCAGCTAGCGATAGCTACAGCAAGCCAGCCACCCAGGAAAACAACAGGGAGAAGACCGATCAGTGGCTCAGGAGAAATACGGTCAAACCATGAAAGACGCTCCACCTCCGGATACCAATCATCGTGTTTCCAAGCAGCTCCAGAAATACATACTTCTTCACCATTAAGTAACTTACCCGTGATACGGTGAAATTCGCCACCGGCGAATTGCCCTTCCAGACTGCACAAAAGATTTCTCCAGTGAGAGATCTCCTTCGCAGCCCACCGTTGGCTCACAAGCCAACAAATGCAAGCGAAAAGGCCAATTATACCAAGAGTAGTCCCGGCTAATCTTGCTTTCCAAGGTGCATAAGAGATGAACAAGACCGCAAGCGGAGCCATGAGAAAACAGTTAGTGAACAAGAATCCTACTACAATCATCCAATAACTGCTCTCTTTTCCTTTAGCAGTTAGCGTAACTGCCTGATATACTTTCAGCCACTCTTCTACTTCCACGAATACCTCCCTTAGCAGATTCCTGCTATTAACCATCATAAGAACACGAAGGCCTATAACAAGACATCATTTCTACAACAACTGAGACATTTGTCCTTAGTCCATGATTGTTGACCCCGTAACGGATTGATGATAGTGTATAATGATTGATGGTAGGAGATGATACCTGACCATAGCGATGGTGAGTTGTACCGAAATGATTTGGCGAGAAATGAAACAGGGAGTGTGTTACCATTAATAATGGGCGTGTAGAACACAACATGCTTCGACAAATCCTGGCGAGAGTAGCTGAAGCAGTAATCGAACGAACGAGTTATAGACGTGTTATCGTATCTCTCTATACTAACCCAGTGTCGCCTTCCTCCAACTCGGAGACTCGTGTTGTAGAATATGCGGCAAAAGGACTCACCGCAGAAGAAGAGCAAGAGATTCTCGACTTCATAACTGCAGGAAAAAGCATATGTGAAGAGAAGTTTCACCCCTCTTTTCAACTTGGCAGCGCTTACTACATTCCCAAGAACAAGATTCCTCATTCCCTTGTTCCATATCTTCCAAGCCACAGGCATTTCATTAACATACAAGGTTGGCACGCCGATGACCTACTTCTCATTCCTTTACGTATAGATGAAGGAATCATCGGTCAGATCTCAGTTGATGATCCGCTAGATAGTGCTTGCCTTAAACAAGAAACACTAGATGAACTAGAGAAACTAGCTTCTATCGCTGCTATCGCACTTAACCTTGCTTACCACCAAGAACAGCTGAATGCGAAATCGGAGTTTCTTGACTTGCTTGCCAACAGTAGTGCATCTGGTAGCGTGATCGTTCAAGACAGACGATTTCGCTATATTAGCAGCCAAGCCCTTGAGCTCCTTGGCTATAGCCGCGAGAAACTCCTGGCAATAAACCCATGGTGGGAAGTAATTCATCCCGAGGAACGTGGTATCGTCATGAAAAGTGAGGATCGCCCTCTTCCATTGAAGTTCAACGCACGGGGAATACGCAGCAATGGAAGCGCCATTTGGCTAGAACTACGGAGTCAAGAAATAGACTATCAAGGGCGTCCAGCGCTATTGATAAGGTTTCTAGACATCAGCGACAGGGTACAAACTGAAGCAAACCTGCGTGAGAAGATGCTCCGTGATCCGCTTACTGGTTTATTCAACCGGCTGTACTTCGATGAAGCAATCCAAAGGGAGTTAAAGCGTTCGCAACGGTATAACCACTCATTCACAATCATGATGACTGATCTTGCTGGATTTAAGAGAGTAAATGATCAACTTGGCCATCAAGCAGGGGATCGGGTTCTGCATGATATCGGTCAGGTGATTCAGCAACAACTAAGAGAAAGTGATTGGCTAGTTCGCTACGGGGGGGATGAGTTCCTTATCGTTCTTCCAGAGACTGATACCGAACAAGACGAGCTTGCTCAACGGTTGCGCGCCACCATCAAACAGTGGTCAATCGCACACCTTACGGAGCTTTCCCTAAGAATTGATGTGGGATGGGCTACGTGGCACGCTGAAAGTAATATACCCATCTCTCGACTTGTTCAACTTGCTGATATCAAAATGTATGAAGCGAAACGGAGACACAAGAATCCACCAACTCATACACAACCACCAAGCTATCCTCCTTTCACAAGCAGTAAAGACCGTTCTTGATCCGAGGAATGAGGGCCATCAACACCGCTTGGCAAGTGATCGCAAACCGGTCAATTCGTCCCTCTGAAAGATAGCCAATCGCGCCAATGGTTGTTCCAGGCTCAGACAGCCCAGCAACACGGCTTGTCTCACAATCAAGTGTCGAGCCGGAGAGCAATTGCCTTACAATACTCTTTGGAAGCTCATATCCTGGTCCATGCCCAGTTGTGATCCTACCTGATCGATCAAGTATCGCGCACAATTGAACGCTGAAAGGGCAATCAGATCCTGGGAACTCCACCAATCCCGCCTCGATTCCTACACCAAAGTCACCATTGCCAAGAGCACCGCGTGCCCGGTTGATTGCTCCGCGTAGAATCTCTCCAGCAAAAGGTTGTGAAGGCACATTTGCGTCAACCGCTATTGATTCTACCAGTACGGATTCCCCCGGAAATGTCTTGGCAAACGCTGATCGTGTAGCCCTTACTTTGAGTACATTTCTTGTCCCAACATAAATCTTCATCACCCTATCCTAGCCACGAGGATTCACTTGCGCAACATCTCTCCATACAGTAGCCTTCTTGTCATGGCTAAGAAGGTTATAGCAACTAATCGTAAAGCGCGCCACGATTATGACATCCAAGAAACCTACGAAGCAGGAATAGTTCTTACTGGAACAGAAGTCAAGAGTCTACGGGCTGGTAGGTGTTCACTTAAGGACGGTTTTGCGCTGATCAAGGACGGAGAGGCAATATTACGCAATGTACATATCTCGTCCTATAAAGAAGGGACAATTCATAATGTCGAACCTAACCGTGACCGACACCTTTTGCTGCACCATCGCGAGATCGCCCATCTAGCGACCAAGGTACAAGAACGCGGATACACCTTGGTTGCCTTGCGTATCTACTTTCGACACGGCTACGCCAAAGTAGAGCTTGGTCTGGCCAAGGGACGCAAGACCTATGACAAACGCCGCAAACTGAAAGAGGAGGATGAAGATCGCCGCACACAGGAAGCGCTAAAACGGTACAGTCGAGGGCAACGAGTATAGATACACAGTAGAAGAATCCTAGAACAAGACTAGCTACGAAAGAGAACCGCTTCACGTTTGAACAACCTAATCGAAGCAGTGATGAGCACCCCTCCAGAAAACGCATTTGCAACGAAAGTATAAATCAGATGACGGATCTCTAGTGTTCCAACGATAATCTCTTGCAAGGCGTAGAGCGCATTTGCAACTGGAATAAGAAAACGGGCACCAAGAAAGGATACTCCTCCTGTCATTGATACCAGCCCTACAAGCACAATGATCATATAGATTGGCATAAGATAAGTACTTGCCTCCTTTTGACTACGGGCAAAACTACCTACAATCACAACCAATGCGGCAAGGATAACGGCAAGCGGCACAAGCACGGCGATCATCCAACCAAAGGCACCTGCCCCCAAAGAAAAGGTCGCAGTCGCTCCGGTCGGTGCAAGTCCTCCACCGAAAAAGCGTATCCCAATAAGAAGACCAACTGCCGACAGAAGCGATGAGACAAGCGAAACCGTGAGAACGGTAAGGAACTTCCCAAGAACAATCTCAGTACGTGAGAGCTGGCTAACAAGAAGTGTAGCGATTGTCCCACGCTCTTTTTCTCCAGCAGTGATTTCTGCTCCAAGCCCCATGGCCCCTGTCAAAATGGCCAGAACCATGAAGTAAGGCAAGAGGCGGCTTATTATCATTTTGCCAACGGACTCACTTGTGGCAATATCTTCTACATGTACACTTAGCGGAGGAGATAATACATCATAGTCAACACCCAGGGCATCAAGCTTGCTACGTATGACCTCTCTTAGGTAATCTTCGAGAAACGTACTCACTCTAGCACCTGCCACTGTTCCTGCCTGGGTAGTTTGGTCATAGTAGAGCGTAACATCCAAGCCACTTTCCGGCTTACCAGCTTCCTTCTCCAGCGCCATCATCGCTTCGGCAACTCCCAACTTAACGTCGGCGAGCCCCTCTTCTGTGTTGTCGTAAAACAGTGGAGTAATAGTTGCGTTTAGCTGAAGATAGGAAAGAAATCCCATATTCTGCGCATGGTCAACAACAATCACCCTTGGAATCATTTCCTCAACCCTTGCTTGTTCCACTATGCTGAAATGTCCAATTACTGCCAAGATCAACGGGTAGAAAAAGAGGGGAAAAAAGATAGTGAGGATCATCGTCCTACGATCGCGAAGGGCGCCGATCAACTCCTTGGCAAAGAGAAGACGAACATTACTCCACATATGTTACCCATTCACCTCCCACAACTTTTTCCGCTGAAACAATACCACCCATAACAAAGGGCAAGAGGATCAGCAGGTTGCCTCTCCTTCTACCGCGGCAAAGAAAATATCCTCCAAATCCTCCTTGCCAAAGCGACTTCGCAGCGCGCCAAGCGTTCCTAGAGCGTGCAATCGACCACGATAGAGTATACCGATCCGGCTACACAGCTTCTCTGCCACTTGCATGATGTGAGTCGAGAGAATGATCGTGTGCCCTTGTTCTCGAAAGAGTTGAATTGTCTCAATCACTGCTCGTCCAGCCATTACATCCAGGCCAAATGTCGGCTCATCAAAGATAAGTACCGGTGGATTGTGAATAATGCTGCGAGCAAGCGATAACTTCTGCTTCTCACCAGTCGAGAAGGTTCCCACACGTCGGCTGGCAAGAGAGGTTAATTCTAACATGTCAAGGATTCTCTCGGTACGCTCTTCGATTTCAGCCTCTGTCAATCGATTGATACGTCCAAAGAAGCGCAAAGTCTCCTCAGCCGTAAAGCGATCATATAGTCCTGTTTCGGTGGCAAGAAACCCAATCTGCTCTCGCACCTTATCTGGTGAAGCTTTCGTATCGAATCCAGCGACCATTACAGTCCCTGAACTTGGAGTAAGAATAGTAGCAAGCATTCGCAAAGTAGTCGTCTTTCCAGCGCCATTTGGCCCAAGCAGACCGAAGATCTCGCCACCGTAGCAGGTAAATGACAGGTCATCAACCGCTCGTAGTCCGCCCTTTCGTGTCTTGAAAAGCTTCGTGAGATTGCGTGCCTCAACCATCGCTTCACTCATATAAATTCTTCTCCTATCATTTCCTGTAATACTTCTGGAATATGTATCCTACCATCAGGCATTTGGTTGTTTTCAAGTATTGCCGCCATCAAGCGTGGTGTGGCAACACCAGATCCGTTCAACGTGTGTACGTACCGTGGCTTCTTTCCTGCACCTGGGTGGTAACGTGTATTCCCGCGACGAGCCTGAAAGTCCTCACAGTTGCTGCACGAAGAAACTTCATAGTAACGCTCCTGGACCGGCAGATAGACTTCTATATCGATTGTCTTACTTGATTGTTGTGCCAAATCCTGGGTGGCAAGCAGTGCAACACGGTAGTGAATTCCAAGTTCCCGCAATATTTCTTCAGCATCAACTACCAATTGATCAAGCTCGGCATAGGATTGCTCCGGTGTAGTAAACTTGAACATCTCTACCTTATTAAACTGATGTATCCGAATCAGGCCTCGCTCATCTCTCCCATAAGTCCCAGCTTCACGACGAAAACACGCTGTATAAGCAACGTATTTTTTCGGTAGCTCGTCTTCATCGAAGATTTCTCCCCTATGCAGGTTTGCAAGCAGGCTTTCCGCAGTTGGATTCAAGTAAAGATTGTCTTTCTCGCAATGATAAATGTCATCAGCAAATTTTGGAAGCTGCGAAGAAACATACAGGCTCTCTGAATTTCCAAGAAACGGCGGGATCACTGGCGTATATCCATTCTCTGCGTGATGGGCAAACATAAACTGGATGAGAGCCATTTCTAAGCGCGCCCCTAGGCCAATGTACATGGGAAATCGTGTACCGGCAATCATTGCCGCACGGCGAAAATCAAGGATTTTCTTCTCCTCACCAATTGCAAGGTGATCCTTGACCTTAAATCCAAATTGTGGCTGTTTCCCAAAACTACGTAAAGTAACCTTGTTCTCCTTAACCCCTATCGGCACTGTAGGATGTGGAACGTTTGGAAGCAACGACATAAGGTGATCGATACGGGACAACATCCTGCTTAGCTCAGAATCAATCTCTGTTATTCTATTAGATACGCCTGAGAGCGAAGTGATCAATTCAGAGGCATCCTCCCCTGCTTTCTTGCATCGGCCTACCTCGTGAGCCCCGCGGTTTCTCTCTGCTTTTAGCTGTTCAATACTGTGAATCAGAGAAAGGCGTTCTTGGTCGAGTGTGAGAATTTCTTCAAGTTCAATTGACGAATCCCTTGTCTTGAGCCGCTCTTCAATCCCCACCGGATCTTCACGCAATCTATGAATATCAAGCATCTATCCTGCCTCCATAATTACAATTCTATGAAAAGAAAAGCCGGACGGCAACGTGAACTGCATTGATGAGATAGCTATAATCATCACAACAATGAGAATTCTAACCTATTCAAAGGGCCTTTACTCAACTTGGCTTTACTACAGCGCTGACCGCATCTTGTTTGATGCCGGCGAGGGAGCAAGCTCCATACTAGGCAACAAGACATTTGCTATTAAACGGATCTTTCTGTCCCACGGGCATGCTGACCACACCGCAGGGTTACTGTCCCTTGTCAACATACGCAATAATGCAATGGGAGACAAGGAAAAGAAACTCACAATTTACTATCCAAAGGGGAACTATCTCATCTCTGAGATGATCGCCTTCCTGGCGCGAACCAATCGGCACCTAAACTACATCTTGGAGTGGGTTCCACTTACCGCAGGGGATACAGTGGAACTTCTTGCAGGCCAGTTGCCACGGTATGTCGAGACCTTTCCTACAGTACATGTGCACAACGAGGTCTCTCTAGGTTACAACATTGTAGAGGTTCGTCATCGCTTAAAGCGGAATCTTGTTGGTCTCTCACAAGAAGAGATTGTTAATTTGGTGCAAAAAGAAGGCAAACAAAGGATTACAGAAACTTACCACCAACGTTTGTTTTCCTACGGCGGGGACTCAGTTGCGATAAAACCTGCTTACATACAGAATACTGAGGTCCTCTGCCATGATACCACCTTCCTTGATGAACAGGATCGGAAAGCATACAAACACGCTACGCTAGCTGAGGCTATCACTACAGCGAGAGCAGCATGTGTAAAGAAAGAGCTGATCTGTTTTCATATATCCAGTCGTTACAAGGAAAAAGCAAGAGAGATCGCAGCAGCAAGTGGACGTTACTCTGAGTTAGAGTTCAAGGTAATCCTTGTTCCACCAGGTCGGATTTTCAGCATTGCTTAGAGCCATTTGCCAGTTGAAAGATACCTGCTGCCTTTGGTAGCATTGTCACAGTACTTGTCGCTACAAAGGGAGGAATCATGATTAGCCGTCACTTCGTTCGTATCCGGACTGAACTACCCGGACCAAGATCAGCCGCAGTATTCTCCACCAAGGAACGTTATGTAGCCTCTCCTCTCACCACCTATGCACCATTTATTATCAAGAAGAGCAAAGGCGCAATAGTTGAAGACCTTGATGGGAACACATTCCTTGATTTTTCCGGCGGTTGGGGTTGCCTTAACGTTGGACAATGCAATACCCGAGTCGTGGCCGCCCTCAAGGACCAAATCGATCAGTACTTGCACACGGATTTCACTGCTGTGCCCTACCAGCCAATGATTGAACTGTCACAACTGCTGTGTGAGCGCATTCCTGGAAGTGGGGCAAAGAAAGCTGCTTTTTTCAACAGCGGGGCAGAAGCCGTAGAAAATGCAGTAAAGCTCGCTCGTACCTATACAAAGCGAAAGGCGGTCCTCGTGTTTGAGAATGCCTTTCACGGAAGGACATTGTTGACAATGACAATGACACACAAAGCCAAACCGTACAAATATGGATTTGGCCCTTTTGCTTCCGACGTCTATCGTCTCCCTTATCCTAACCTCTACCGTTCTACTATTAAGGAAACGGATATCGAGCGGGCACTCCTCGCCATGGTCGATCCTTCAGAAGTAGCGGCAATGGTTGTTGAGCCAATTATCGGCGAAGGAGGATTCCTTGTGCCTCCTCAATGGTTCCTGCCCGCGATGCGAAGACTGGCTGATCGTTATGGATTTGTTCTTGTGTTTGATGAAATACAATCCGGCATCGGCCGCACTGGGAAGTTCTTCGCTTATGAACACTTCGATGTCTCTCCTGACCTTATCTGTGTTGCCAAGTCACTTGGATCGGGACTACCTCTTTCCGGTGTAGTAGGAAAGGCAGAGATTATGGATTCACCGGTTGGGGGCGGAATTGGTGGGACCTATGCTGGAAACCCACTTGCTTGCCGTGCTGCAATCGAGGTGATCAAGTCATTCAATGAAACTGATCTCCTTGAGAGAGCAACTCATGTTGGGGAAAGAATTAAACAAAGATTCAACCTGCTTAAACAGCGCTATGATATTGTGGGAGACGTACGCGGCCTAGGAGCAATGATGGCAATGGAGTTGGTCAGGAACCGAGAGACTAAAGATCCTGCTCCTGACGAAACTGCAAAGATCACTAGAGAAGCGCTATATAATGGGGCTATCTTTCCTACAGCGGGCTTGTACGGAAATGTCATCCGTGTCTTAACATCACTCGTTATCACCGATGAACAGATCGATGAGGGAATGGACATCCTTGCAGAAGCTTTTGAGAAGCTGGTTGGCTAGACAACGGGTTCGTTGTGTCTGCCTACTATTTGAAATCCGATAGCAGCGACAACAGCAATTGCCGCAACTACTCCCCATAGAAGTTGAGGGGCAGTGCTTCCATAGGCGTCGATCAGTACACCGCCAATAAATGGACCAGCGGACCAGCCAAATGCCTCGGCGACTCCAAAAAAACCCATATAACGCCCTATCTTGTGCTTGGGGGCCATGTTTGCCACAGCGGTAGTAGCACTCGGAGAAAAGACTACTTCTCCTAATGAAATCACAATCATTGAACCAAGAAGAAAGGGAAACGAGGGAACAATTCCCACGGAGAAGTAGCCAACAGCAAAGAGGATAGCCCCTAGTACAAGGGCGCGCCGCATTCCCAGTCGGCCGCCAAGCAATGCCGCCGGCCACTGAAACAAAACAACAACAACACCGTTTAAGGTGTACAAGAAACCAAGCTGTACATCCCTTATCCCAATGAATTCCGTTGAGAAAACCGACAGCGTGCTCGCAAACTGCCCCATTACTAAGAAAAGAATCAAGCTGAATGAACAAAAGACCAGAAATGTCTTGTCGCGTCCTACATCTAGCGCTCTCCTCAGCGCAAAGCGTTCCTGCTCGCGTACGTGAATTGACTCTGTGGCAAATAAGATAATGATTATTAGGCCAATTAAGCTTGCTGCAGCTGTAACCAGGAAAAGAGACCAATAAGATATGGTGACTAAGAAACCCCCAATAGATGGGCCAAGAGCCCAACCAGCGTTACTGCCAATTCGCAGCACTCCAAACGCCTCCACTCGCTGCTTAGGGCTAACGATATCAGCAACCATTGCGCTTATTCCAGGCTGGGTCAGTGCTCCAACAAAGCGAATCAAGAGGAAAACAAGAGCAACGGTAAGATAAGATGCGTGGATGTAAATCGCATACGCCATCAGAAGGAAAAGTCCTGTGCGCACCGCCATTGTGCACGAAATGAGTCGCTTACGACCGAATCGATCTGCAAGTTCTCCCCCGGTGATCCTTCCCGCTGAACTAATCAAGGCAGATGCAAGCATAATCGTCCCCACACCTTTCATTGATATCCCTAACTCTCGGTAAAGATAAAGACTGACAAATGGCATTGCCACGCCGAAACCAGCGGATACGATTAGACGAGCAGCAAACAAAACCCACAAGCGGTTATCGTAGCGGTCAAGAACCGCGGTAAGTTGAATCAGTAAGCGATTCCACAATCGCATATCAGTTAGCCCTCCACCAAACGAAACAAGAACACAAGCAATGGCGCTATTGCCAAAGCGGGAAGTAGATTTCCCGCCTTGACATCACGCAGATCGAGTAGCTTGAGCGAAAGTGCGATAAGGACTACCCCTCCTGCTGCGTTAACCTCCGCCAGGAATAGTGATTCAGAGAACGAGAAGCTGATGGAAGCTTCACTTGCGACGCGCGCAATCAAGCTGATTCCACCTTGATAGACAAAGACAATCACGCTAGAGAAAAGCACTCCCGGGCCAAGCCCAGAGGCAAGTATCATCGCAGAGACCCCATCCATTACTGCCTTTAGACCGAGAATATGCCAATCTCCATATAGGCCATCACGCAATGCCCCAAGGATTGCCATGGGTCCAACACAAAACAGCAGGCTTGCACTAACTAACCCCTGTGAAATCGCACTGTCGCCCCAGCGAGGGAACCGACATGCCAGGCTCTCTCCTAGATGCACAAGCCTCTGTTCAATCCGAATTCTTGTCCCGATTGCTCCACCAAGGAGAAGGGAAAGCAGAAGAATAAGAATGTTGTGTGTTTCGATCGCTAGTTGTACTCCCAGAACCAAAGTCACAAGTCCAATCACCATGGTAACAAGTTGATTTATTTCGCGAGAAACTCTCTTCTTAGCAAACAAACCAACAATACTTCCAATAAGAATAGTTCCCACGTTTATCCAGGTTCCGATCATACAACAGATCCTACCCTCATAAAGAGAAAGTCACAACCAGTAGACATTTGTCACTCACAGGAAAGAAGAGCAGGATTGTCAGCTTTGCTACAGTTGTTATAGTGATTTCGGGTGATGTACATGAAGAGGGGAATACACAGATTCATCTGTTTTCTCATTGTGGTCGCCTTCAGTAGCTCTGCCTGGGGTATGTCGCTCTGCGGCTATCGCTCTCCTGAGAGCACAATATCCAGTGTTGGGATGAGCTTCCTGTATCGTTACTGTAACGGTTCAGTTGAACAGGATATCAACCGCGGACAACTGAAGCTCAACTACAACCGGTTGTTTAACTCACCAAACTTTGGATATGAACTGTCTATACATAACAACATGACAATCTCAGCACTGAATCTATACTCCTTTTCAGCCATGGCAACCGGAAGTCTACAGTACTATTTTTCCCCCGAGGCACCATATTTCGGCTTTGCTGGCACCGAAATTGAGAGCTCCTCCGATCCCAAATACAAGGCTATTGGACTGTTCGTAAGTCTTGGAATTGGTTACGGGCGATTCACAGACGTGACTCCAATGGTCAGAGCAATGCAGATCGAGTCTTACTTGATAAGAGCAGAATGCATATCTGGCCCTCTACACGAGATTGATCTGCAATCCATTGCCTACGAAATCGACAACATCAACACTTATGAAAGCCTTGCCGATATTCTAGATGTATTACAAGGAATCATAGAGGGAACCAGGCTCATTAGAATAGGTGGTCTTGGTCCATTAGATCTTTATGAGATGGCAAGAATCATTGAGAAGGGTCGCCGAACACGTTATTGCGGAGGAAACATTAAGCTAGGGCTGGGCTACGAAATTATCGACCCTTACCAAGCGTCAAACGACATCTTGGGAACGGCAGCATTCAACTATGCTTTTGCTTCCACTCCAAAGTCACAGCTTCTCCTGCAAGGAAGTGCCTCTAGTTCCTACGACATTTTGAATGCCTACCAATTGAGACTTGGCTTAGGATATGACTACGATTTCACAGACATGATTACCCTATCCGCTTCCTATTCCTTCTCCAGACAGGTAGGAGACGGTGATCCCATCAATACTCATGACCTGTCCCTGGATCTTATAATAACACCTTCCGTACCAGGCATGAGCATCACATTAGAAGTAGGCCTAACGCAGGACCCAAACTGGGTTACAGATGTTACACTCCTTATGAGTATGGACTTCCTATAGGTTCTTCGCTGCTTGACCTGCCTGTCCGATTGGCTAGGCGGGTTACGGGTTGATAACGACGAACGTCTTATAATAGACTGCGTTAATCCGAATATGATAGCGACGCAACTACATCTTGCATTAACTTATCAAACAAGAGTTCCTTAGCCTCTGCAAGTGGGAAATACTGTGCTTCAGCAATCTCATCTGGATCAGGACTTAGTTTCCCAGAGACAGAGATCTGATAGAAGACCATGATCCAGTGGAGCTGGCTTTTAATCCCTAGCTTGGCCTTTACGCAAAAGAGCCGTTCAATTTGTGCTACCACTCCAAGTTCTTCTCCAAACTCGCGGACAAGGCCTTGTTCTGGGGTCTCTCCAAACCGAAGGAATCCACCTGGAAGCGACCAAACCCCTTTGGTTAAACCCCTACTACCTTTCACTAGCAGTATGTCCCCTTCCTTGCTATTGATACCTTCTACCACTACTCGCGGCATCCCCGCATACACTGCCTCACGCACCAGCGAGGTAATATTGGACAGCAGGACGATTTCATCCTTACCCAACCACTTGTGGGGGTGTCTGTCTAGTTCGGGCACACAGAAAAGAACAGGTGAACTTGTAGCAAGTGAGCCTATCTGTTCCAGTTTGAACGGGATCTCCCCTTCTTGAGGCAGATCAAGAAGTCCATTTCGCTCAGTAAGAAACACTTTCCCATCACTTTCTATGTAGTAACGCATCATTTCCTCTCCGCTCATTATACGTTTGCAGCTCTACGATATCAGGGTTGCGTTCAAGATACCAATATGGATAATTGCATACTTGTGACAGACAAGAAAAGAAGGAAAGCCTAAGAGATGTCCTACAAGAAAACGAGATACTCTAGAATTAGTATCTGAAAAGGATTTTATGCCGCACTCTGATTCCTCAATAACTGGCGTATCCAATGAAGTAGACAAACTATTACATCTCTTTGCCCCCTTTCCCGCAAGTGTTATCCCTCTCTTGCAAGAGATTCAAGGCCACTATGGATACATCTCGGAAACGAACTTGACACGTGTAGCTACGTATGCTCACGCTCCTAAGAGTACGGTATACAGCGTTGCTACCTTCTATTCGCAATTTCGTCTTACTCGCCCTGGGAAATACTTGATACGCATTTGTCAGGGAACAGCCTGTCACGTGCTTGGAGCAAATTCCATTTGTGAACATCTTGAGGAGCAGCTAGGGGTCAAAGTGGGTGAGACAACAGGCGACGGTCTGTTTACCCTAGAAAGTGTCCGTTGTCTTGGCTGTTGTAGTCTGGCTCCAGTAATGATGATCCGCGATGAAACATACGGTCGCTTGACCAGAGGAAGAGCTGACACAATTATCGATGCCTACCGCAATAGGGCGGAGAAATGAGCCGTGTGACCGAAGTGTGGG
>Ga0307431_1001347_pt1 | contig 14301 bp, 20 predicted proteins | sample SalMarWE160170MG_FD_202155 | JGI IMG/M metagenome (GOLD analysis project Ga0307431, IMG submission 202155) | Salt marsh sediment microbial communities from the Plum Island Ecosystem LTER, Massachusetts, United States - WE1603-170 | ecosystem: Environmental > Aquatic > Marine > Intertidal zone >...
TGCTGGAAAACGACGGGGTTCCGGAGAGAATTCTGCTCAAGATCTCCTAGATCAGGCAGGACGTGAAAAACAATGAACAGGGACCCCTACGCTATTGCCTTAAATAGCGCTCTGACCGAAATCAAGAGAGCGTACCCTGACATCAAAAACTCCTTCATTTTTACAAAAAGCGGAACCATAATCACCGGAGACCAAGAAACCGACGAAACAACCATGAACAACATACTGGAGTCTTTTGAAAACCTGAAAGAAAAAGCAAAAGCCATCGGCAATCTAAAAGGCTTCCGCATCACCGGAAAAAACGGCAAGCTAACGTTATCCAACATCAAAGACATGTACCTGCTTCTGGCAACATCCAAAAATGCGGACAAAAGTCACATTTACTCCATAACACACGTGATAATTCCAACAATCCTTAAAACCTTGGAGACTTTTGCTCCTACCCACCTCCAAGTCACACCCCCAAAAAAGCTAGTCGTTGACACCCTCAACAGATTCTTTGCTGGCGACTCCGTGCAAATCGACACGGAGGTACTGAGAGACTTGACTAAAAATAGCGATCCCCGTGCCCGCGTGAAGGCTGCGCTAACAGGAGAACAAAACACGCAAGAGAGCATTAACCAAGTTCACATCGAAACTTTTGGCGGTAATGTTGCAGTGTGCAAAGTGAAGGAGATTAGCGATCAGAAACTGAAAGGAAAAAACATGATTAGAATACCCGAGAAACTCTGTAAGAGCCTTGAAATCAACAAAGGAGACTTGGTGAAGGTCAAACCAGCGTTATAGAGGAATTCGTATGCTCGCAAAAAACTCCCAAACCGATGATACTGAAAATGACATTGAAAAAATGCAAGAAAAGCTGCAAGAAATCAAGGATCAAGAAGGAATCATTGGATACATCTTGAGAGGTCCAAAATCAGCATCGATAGACCTGAAGGACCCCACAAAAATAATTGACTATGCAGTTCTTTCCTCCACAGCCTTTGATGCAGGCCAAAACATGACAGAAGCCCTCCAAATGGGCGAAGTAGACACCATACTTGTGGAAAGCGAAGAAACTAAACTACTGTCCATGAACATCAACAACCATCGCCTCAGCATATTCATGGAAAAAAGCGTTGACCACAACAAGCTATACAAAAACCTGAAATAAAATTCCCCACTTTTTAAAAAGATTTTTATCTCACATTATCGATGACTTGGGCTATGCTATCAACACGAACATTGTATGGCAAAATTTTGCCCCCATTATTACATAGCGTTAAAAAGGTTTTTGCATATTAGATGCCTTGAATTGCACGTAACCGCATTTGAAGTTCAAGCCTTCGTTCTTTGAAGAGATTGTGTACCGTTCCAATGGCATTTTTGTGTAAATCTCTTTTGTTGTTAAATTCCACATGAAGCATACTCAATTCTTTGAGTTGTTCAACTTGTTTAAATGTCAATGCACTGTATCCAGTTTTTGAGGTTTGATCAAACACTGCGCAATGATGTCGTCTTTGGTGCATTTCTAAACTGTAGAGAACATATGCAAGCTCGTCGGTTACACCAAGTTTCTTTCCTCGTTGGGTAAAAACTAAGAGATTAACATCTGAAGTTTTGAGGTAAAACATGCATGAATTGTTTATACCGTTTGTTAGCGGTCTTAATTTGCCACCAACAATATCGCAAGATGGAAAGCCTTCTGATCTGATAGCCGCAACTAATTTGATTAGTCTTTGTTTCTCAGAATCAGGTTTAAAAGAGCCATATACGGTAATTTCTAACAAATTTCTAAGTTCTTCTTCTTCCTTCTTAGAGTCTGCTAGTAACTTTTTCCATCTTTCTGAGGAATTGTACATGTCCAGAAATGGTTATTTTGTCGTCACAAAAGACTTTTGTAAAAGTTTATTAACCTGAGTTCATATGTATCAACTTAGCAACGTGATAAGCATGCCAATAATTGAAGAGCAAATTTCAGAAATCCCAAGCCAGTTACGCCGTGCCATCAAAGCCTTATCTGAGGATGCACGACTTGCAGTAGTTGTTGTTCTATTAAAAAATGGCGAAATGACATTCTCTGAATTGTCTAGAGTACTAAATATGAGTTCAAGCAATTTAACCCATCATCTAAAGAAGCTTATTCAAGCAGCATTGATCGAAAATTTCTTTCAAAGAAAAGAAGATAGTGACGAATATTCTTTTTACAGAGCGACACTTCTGGCTGAAGATTTTACAAGGAACATGCTACAATCTCAAAAAGTTGTGACTCCTGACGCTTTCATTTACCCGAAAATAGTGCCAGAAAATTTGGTGATTATCCAATGAATGATTGGAATACAGAAAAAGGAACTATAGAGTTCTGGGTTAGAAAAGACAAGCTACAATGGAATGACGGAACAATACATGTTCTTCTTAACCTTACGAAGAAAGATGCTAGTGGTAGCATATTTATGATTAAGGACAAAGATAACAAACTGAAATTCTTTCACGTCATTTTAGGGAAAGGTAGGACAGACATTGAAACTAATGTTTCAGAACTCAATAGTGATAAAGACCATTATGTTGCAGTTACATGGAGTGTGAAGACCAAACAAATCCGTCTTTTCATTGACGGAGAAGTGGTTGCAGAATCAACAATCAAGTATGACTAACGAGAATTATAAGATGATGTGCCTCTTCGTGAGGAATGGATTCCGAAGTGTCTTGGAAATCCACATCTCACACGCCTCTTCATCCTCAAGAATCCTCTCTAGCAGCTTCTCCACATTTATTGATTGTCACGCCTCTAGGTTACCACTTTTCAGCTTATAAAAAGATGAAAAGCGAGATTAACCTCTATTTTTTGTTCAAAATAAACAACATAGTTGTTAGGCTCAGCCCTCAAAACGGTTCAGGCGTTGCCTGTCAGAGATAAATCTAAAAGTGTCATGGTTGTAACTGGTCTCTACACTGTAACATGTTTGTTCATGTTTGAATTTGACGAGATGCTGAGTTGAGAATAATGGGAAAGCTAATGGGATTCCTGCGGTTAACAAGACCATTGAACTGCTTGATGATGGGTTTTGCAGTGATCGTGGGGGCTTCTCTTGTTTCCCCTCTCAACTTCACAATCAATCTCCTCTTAGGATTTGCAACCTCGTTTGCCTTGACTGCAGCTTCCATGGCAATAAACGATTACTACGACCGAGAAATCGACGCCATCAACGAGCCAAACCGCCCAATTCCAAGAGGCAATGTTAGCCCAAAAGATGCCCTGATTTTCGCCGTTGTTTTAAGCATAATAGGATTCATAGCAGCCTTCGAAACTAACATGCCAAGCCTTATGGTGGCGGTGATAGCGTTGATTATATCCATAACCTACATCACCAAAGGGAAAGGAACAGGGCTTCCCGGAAATTTCTTGGTCAGCGCGACTGTGGTAATTCCGTTTATTTACGGAGGCTTAGCGGTTGGACAGATCGAAACATCTACGTTACTGTTTGTCGCCATCGCCTTTCTATCAAACACTGGAAGAGAAGTCACAAAAGGAATAGTGGATGTTGAAGGAGACCGATCCCACAACATCAAGACAATCGCGGTGACTTACGGAGAACGAACAGCGGCAGCAGCTGCAACAGTTTTCTCTTTTTTGGCAGTATGCCTCAGCCCGTTACCGTGGTTGTGGGGACTTGTTTCAGACTGGTTTCTTCCCCCAGTCATCTTAACTGACATCGGAATGCTAGTATCTTCTATTATGCTTCTCAGGAACTATTCCAGAAAAAATGCTAAAAGAATAAAAAACCTGAGTCTAATCTGGTTTACCACCGGACTTTTGGCTTTTATCTTAGGAAAACTGTGAAACAGCTTATCTTATTCTGCTTCCTGCCGCAATGTCCTTTTCTGGACCAATCAGAATTACGTTTCCCTCATTGTCTTCGGCGGCGAGTACCATGCACTGGGATTCTATGCCCATGAACTTTCTTCTCTGCAGATTCAGAATGAAAACAAACTTTTTGCCTACCAGCTCTTCAGGCTTATAATATTGTAGCAGACCAGCCACGGACTGCCTCTTCTCGGAACCAAAATCGACAATAAGCTTTAGCAGATTTCTTGATTCAGGAATCAGCGTTGCCTCTTCAACTTCGCCGACTCGTAATTCAAGCTTCATGAAATCGTCAAACGGTATCTCCATTCAGCTCACCAACGACCCTTCCATTAACACTCCTAAAAGTTTAAACTTTTTGTCCATTCAAGCCTGACCAGAATGAATGTGGCACCTAAAAATTCGGTTAAAGTAGTCTCCCGCAATCCGAAATCTAACTTCCGATTTCTACTTTCTCCAAGAATTGAATAGCTAAACTGACATATAAAGACTGATGGAAGTAATTTCTAGTATGCAAAATTCTTGTAGACATTTGTTGAACCTGTTTTGAGCGTATCATTATGATTTGTTTTTCTTTTTATCAACAAACAAATTTGGTATCAACTTTGAAAAAGCAAAATTAATACTATAACTTGCGTGGCTTACAATACGACCAGCATAAACGTAATAATATGCTTCAAGAAAGTTATCCGCATAACAATGTTCAGGATTCAAAATTTTAAATCTAAAGAAGATGTAGAACGTATAAGAAGCAGTTTTGTCCCCGTCAATTCCATAGCTATAAACGATATCTGGAACAAGTTTTACTTCGAGATTAATCTTCACGCCTGAGGGACTCAGTTTAGAAATATCATATTCTTTAATAATTGTTGGATATTGACTGGACGATGGTTTATCCACATCTTCATATTCTTTTATTGCCTTTTTTGTTATTTCTGGATGAAACATGTAGGGGAACCATGATTCTAAACTTTCAAAAAAGCTTTTTCCAAAACTTCTGAAATCTTTCAGCCGTCCATCATCCAAATACTTGTTTATTTTATTATAGCTTCTTTCTGTCACGAACTCCTTAATGTCTTCAGGTTTTACAACTAGATTCAATAGTGGTTGAGTTGGACTATACTTTGATAATTGCCGTCTTATCTCAAAAAAGATGACAACTAAGAGACTTGATGAAATTAAGGTGATTAAAACATCCAAATTAATTGCTAAAATAAAATTCTCAAGGTCAACATTAATCAATAGACTGTAAATGGAAGAAGTTAACAAATTAACTAGAAATGCTCCAATTATGGTTAGAAGGATGACTTGGGAAGTTAACATCTTTTTTTCTTGATGTCTTTCAATGCTGGATATGGCTCTCCTAAAACTTTCCCTAAATTTTTCTACCCAATCATTTTCTGCCTTTTCTCTCTTTTTGTTTTTTTTCAAGAATTCTGACATTTAACCCCTCTGCGCAATAAATTTATTTGATTCTTGATTAGTTTTAAGGATTTCCTATCATTTTCAAACAAATATTTTTCAGCAAATATTTTAGGGCATTAATTTTTATTGAAAAGCTGTTTTCCTTGGATAAAACATAAAAGTTCATAAAATGTTAAAAGATATAAAATTTCACCAGTTGATTAAATCTTTGTGTTTCCTCTATTAATGTAGAATTAGCAACATATGGTGAGATTGTTTTCATTAACATAATACTGACCAATTTAAATATAGAAACACATAAACCAATTTTTGGGGAATAATGTTAGAAACGAAGAAAATTCTTTCAATAGTTCTAATATCATTGTTGTCTGTTCTCATAATATCATTCTATTTTTATTATGCTTTTTATCCGAAGAACTTTCAGATAGATGGTAAGTTCTCAGTAAGAGGGATAGACATGCGTGAAGACTTTGAGAATTCAAGAATGGTCGCTTCAAAATTTCTCTTTAGAACGTTTGATGAATCTGACAGTTTCAATATGACAATGGAAGCCACTAGAGGTTGGGTAACGAAAAACCTCACAATTTACACATCATCATCATACCAAAGCCCAATTATTTTCGACACAATTTTATTTCAGATAAATGGGTCAGTTTCACTTCAGATTAATGAACCACACTTCTTGTTCATGACCCCACAAAACTTGAATACTTCGGTTGTTACTGGAAGAGCAGAAAGTGCATTCTTTATCGCTGATTTAGGGAAGAGTCTTCTGATAGACAATGTAACTTCAGCAAGCAGTTCCTTTCCAAGCGGAGATTTAGATATTATGTTTGATGTTATATATGGCAATATTTCTGTTTCAGATGGCAATCTTCAATTTAATCTTGACAATAGTGACAATCGGATATTAATTCATCTTGAAGCACACATTATTGCTGATGTGGACATTCAATTTACTGGAAAATTTGCAGTTGAAAGCAACACTTATTCCGCTTTAACAATTGAATGTTGGTCCGCTCCTATTACAGCATATTTTGGTTTTCCAAACGGCTTTTTATCATATGGAGAGTCTATTAATGAACTTTCAGGAAGTCAAAACTTGAACCTGACAGAGTTTAAGGGTGAAATTATTCTCCTCAATTCACAGCAATCTGATGAGATTTCTATACAAGGATATGCTGAAAGAATCTATTTGGGAACAACCGAATTGACTGCACCTAATTTTTTGAGGGATTATGGAAACGTTTTCAACATATTTATCTCAAGTTTTGTTACATTACTCCTTACATCTATACCTGTGTATCTATTAAATCGAAGAAAAGAACGAGAAGAGATTAAAAAGACACACCTAAAAGAGTTCAAAGATAATCTTTTCACTCCATTACTAAGGTATATTGAAAAAAGCTTCAAACCTCAGATAAATCTTCGTAATTCTATAGATTATTCCCAATTTGACTTGAATTGCAACCTGCGACTAATACAAGATGTAAAAAATCATTTTCCAACACTAGATTCAAGAATTCAAAATTTTAGGCAATTAGTTGAGCGATATAACGAAAAGAGAAAAAGAATTAAAAAAATGGTGTATCCGTTAATCGTTAAAGCCATGGTAAAACAATTAAAACCCACCCGAATGTTAATGTTGAAAATTTCTATCCCAACTGACAAAGGCGGTGCTTCTGTGTGGGCGTTCAAGTTGCTCTTAGGCGTAAATACAAACGAATTAGAGAAAATCCTTGACGTTAACCAAAAAGATGAAGGACTGGAGATTCTCATTGAACTACAACAAAATGTAGATGTTGCCCAAGAAGTTACTGGTTTTAAAGAACTCTGCGGTAAATTGGAAACATCTCTCACTAATTTAATGGAAGAACTGAATAGATTAATGAAAGTTAAAAGGATTGGTGGAAAATGTGATATTATCGGTGAGTGAACTAATTATGTTCTTCATTTTATGATTCATTTTAACTTTTTCCGCCTTTTTCACATTTAGAATGGGCTATTGTATTTGCCTAAAAAATTCCTAGTGATTTTATTGCGCCAACAAAAATTGCCACAATTGAACCGAGAATACCCAATACTGCTAAAACTACTCCTTTAATTGTGTTTACTGTTTCGTCTGTCAGAACTTCGGCAACTTCTTGAGCGGCATCTGGGTCGCCTTGCATTACAGCCGTTAACCCATTGCTAAAAGCAACATAGAATGTCAAGCTTCCTAGAATAGTAAATATGGTAATAAATGCTCCAATCATTTTTCCAATTTCACTCAAATTCTCTTATCACCTCTGGATTACTTAAAATCCAAACTATAATGATAAAGGACAAGTTTTGGTAAACTTTCAAGTATGCCATCTGTGTCAATCGTTAAGTCAAAATAGACCAAGCCATTTAGGTTCAGTTTTCCATCTACTTCAATGTCATCAAAATCGAATTTGAAATAAAAAGATGGGTCATTCAACGTAAATGTGAAACTTTGTCCTGCAATCTCAAGTTCGCAACTGATTTTAAGTCTAGTGCTATATTTGATGGAAATATCAACTCCAATACCGCAGATAGATAGCGGTATTTTTGCTATACTAAAACTTGTATCAAAGCGATTTTTTACCCCACTACTAACCAGATTAAAACATTCTTGTTTCACGTCAACTGGTAAATCTTTAACCAACGGTATATTGGATTCTTCAGCAAAAAGGAAAGGCAATACTGACACAGAAGTTAACCAAATCATGATGGCTAAAGCGATTGTCGTAATACCGCTTTTCATTTTCTCCGTTCTCTTATATTATATAGTTACACTCTTTATTAACTTTTCTGTATAAAAACTGTAGATTTTTAGACTAAAATCGGTTTAAAAAAATTTTAGGACAATGTCCTTTTTTAATTTTTAAGTCTTTATTAAAATTTTGATGCATAAAAAAAGCTAGTTAGAAACCTCAAAAACAACTAATTAAACTGTAAAATCTACAGCCAAAAAGCCTAAGCAAAAGCCTAGACTTGTGAAAATTCTGTATCATCTAATCATTCTCTTTCTTTCAATTTAGGTCGATAACCATAATAGAAATAACCACAGACTTCGCATTCAACCCGTTTCACTTCGTTATCGGGAATAAACTGACTAACATATTTCACATCTGATGTTTTCAATGCTTTTTCATCGAGGCTGAAATAGCTATCACATTCTACACATCGAGAGCGAAGAGGCACTCCAATTGCAACATATATCAAAATAGCCCCAACTAAAGAGAATGCTGCACCATATAACCCAACAATTTTGTAACCAAAAAAGTAATCCAAAGCAAAAAAAAGAAGAACCAAAGAAACAATTGATAGGACAAAAAAAGGCTTTTTTAAACTAACATCAAGCCGATTATATTTACGTTTTAATATCCACTTCCCGAATCGAAATATTGACCATTCAAAATCAGATAATGCATCACCAAGTTTCCGAATGTCCACATCATGTTCCTTAAATTCCATCTCCATAAACTGCTGAAAGTTTCTCAGAGCCCGTCTAACATTCGCTTCCGATTCTTTCAATTTCTTCCTGTCAAAAACCACATAATCTGTCACTCTGTTGGTTATCCCAGTGTCATCTACACCTTTTTCAATGAACATCATTAGTGGCTTGTTAGCATCAAATGCTATGCCCACTTCGTTTTGAACCCAATCAGGTCCTTTCCAATAATTTGTCCCTTCGATTTTCTGTCTTTTGGTTAATACGCCAATAAAACCGTTTGAATCTCGTATTAAACTCTTGATTTTATTATGTGGCGGTCTTGGTTGAGGAATATCTGTAGCAAAAATCGGAACCAAATTATAGAGTTGAAATAAATCTTTAAACCATTGGATAACTTGCTTGTCTTCTTCACGTGCACTTGCACTAAGAAACACTCTATAAGTCACCTTCATAGAGGAACACTCCTATGCAAAAATTTCTTGGGAGCTATCATATACTTCAACATTCTATTATACAATTTTTGTTATATTTTTCCCCTATTTTTCCATGCTTTTGACCTACTAATTATTACCTTATATAATTCAGTAATTAAGTTAGTGTGACAAGTAGTAATATAAGTAATCTAGTAATTATGCTGAATAATGAATGAACCATTTTAGGATGTTGTTACAATCTGGTCATGTTGCTTTTTTATCCAATAGAATCTCTGTTTTAGTTTACCCCTTGCTTTTATCGCTTGTTTCAATGTTAGAATTTGCGTGCCTAGTCCATATACTCGCCAACCACGTGTATTGAGGTGTTGGATGAGGTTTTTTCTGGGTTTATAACTGAAAAGGGCTATCTTTCGTCCATAATTTTTGACTTGAGGTCTGTTTATTACATTCTCATCCAACCACGATTTTGACAAATAATTGATTTCCTTCTCAGAGAGATTCTTGCATTCAATCAATAGGTTAGGAGTTTCGAGAGTAATATCGGGTCGCTCAACTTGGAAACAAGGATATGTATTGTTGAATGGGTTGTGTTCATGTGGTATCTTCAGTTCATTTAAGGTGTCACTTAACGCTTTTTCCAGTAACAAGCCCTTCACGTCATTTTCGGTCAACTGTTTTCCATGACTAAAGCGTTCAAATTCCAATTGACCAATTTTACAGTCACGTGGTTGAAAGCCTTGATTTTTACAGCATTTACAACAAAATTGCTTGTCGCAATTATTTCCAAATACTATTCTAATCGTATCTTTTCCACAGGTTTTACAAGTATATTCGATTATTTTCATAACGTAGCAAACTAGGCTATTCAGAAGTATGTGTTTTATGAACTTGGGATAAGTTAAATAACTCACAGGGGGACGGAGTTGTTTATTCCAAGGGTATCTTATGGATGTTAATAAATAATTTTTTTGACAAAATGTGTTATGCTACACGCAAAACCCTGCGGCTCCCCCACCCCCTCTGAAAAGTGATTTCAAAAAACACTTGTCAAAACACAGATTTCAACTTAAAGTTGGATGCAAGCATCATTGTTCTATCTTTCAGAATGCGTTCTATTTCACTTGAAAATATTCTGATAGATTGCCAATTTTTTCCTTAAATTGAAGAAAAAGAGTCTGGAAAATTTTTTTAAAATAATTCTAAATAATATCGCTTTGGTATGTTTCTTTCTAGCAAGTGCCCCTATGTAGCTCTCGACCTAATTTAGGCTTATCGCTTTGGCTAAAACTAAGATTAACTTAACAAAGTATGGAGAAAGTAGCCTTTAGAGATTTCTGTTATCCAAAGCAAACAGAACTAGAATTTCGGACTTCTCAACATGAGGGATTGAAAGACTCCCCCACCCAAAACAAATTTAGGAAATTAGAAAACGAGACACTACCCATTTATTGAAAATAGAAAAATCAAATGGATGTTAACAAAAATAGGTTTAACAACGCTAAAAACTAATGGTCAGCACGTGAAAAAATCTGAGGCTTAAACTTAAATTTGATTAACTGAATAGCTACAGATATGGTTTCCAATGACGAAATTCGTTATCGAATTTTGCAAACCACATATGATGCTTATCATGAAGACCCAACAGGTTTTGGTATTGATAGAAATTCAATGGCGGAATTGTTGCGAGTTTCTAGTAAACTTGTGGATGCTAATGTGTTTTACTTGGAAGAGAAACGATTAATAAAACTTCTAAACTATTTAGGTGTCCCTTGGGGTTTAGCAAAGATAACAGCTTTTGGTATAGATGTAATTGAGAACAAAGAAAAATACAAAGACCGATTTTCATTCATACAAATCCAGAACATTCAGGGGAATGTTTATGGAACTGTGGTTCAAGCAGGAGCGGGTTCTCAAGTCACTATCACACAGATAGGGGAAGCATTCCAGAGAGCACGTGACTTAACAGAAGCAAAAACAGACATTTCAGAAGGCTTGAAGAGAGAGGTTCAGGACAATCTTACTACACTCGAAGAAGAAATTAAGAAAGATGAACCTGCATTAGGAAAAGTTCAGAAGATAACGAGATGGCTTAAAGAAAATGCATCGTGGGTAGTTCCAATTATTGAAACCATTATAAAGGAAGCAATTAAGAAGGGCATATAACTCCAATAACCTTAGAATTTTCAGTCGCTGTCTCTTTTTTCTTTCTTCTTTTCAACTTCACTAATGGGAATCGCCTCTTCGCAAGCCTTTACAGCAAAGGTGTATAGGTCCTTTACTATCTTAATTCCAATATAAACTAAGATGGCAATTAAAGTTCCTTTCGCAGTATTTAGACCGAATGACCATTCGTCTGTGATGATAAATATAATGAAGTTAACGACCACAAAAACAAAACCACTAAAAGTTAGCGATTGCGTCAAAACATCTTCTATCAAATCAAAGTCAATTCTCCTTGAGATTACTCCCTTCGAAGGATTAACTGTAACGTGAAAACTCCTACCTGAGCGTCTTATATAGAAAATGACCCAAACTAGGGCACAGAAAAACGAGGCAACGGTAATGCTTAGAATCATTAATAATTGTGGATTCAACTTGTGTTAAACCTCTCAACACCTTTTCTTTCCTCATTATCTGCTGTAGCACCAGCACCACCAAATATTATTGCACCACCAAGAGCTCCTATTGGACCTGCAATAACAGCCCCTAGTAATCCCCCAATTATCGCTCCTGCTGTTCCTTTGTTCTGCTCTAGCTCAGCGACAACCTCATAATTATTATAGATTTCACGATGCCCTCGAAAACATTTTAATTCAAATGAAGAAGGTAATTCATATCTTGTTTTTGCTGTTGACTGAATTAGAATCTTCGCACCACAATGATGACAAGTTACATAAAGCCTCAATAAAAACACCTATTCGCCCAAAACTTTTGATAGTTCTGAAAAAATCTTTCCTACGTTTTCCTCACTTTTACCTAAATCAAATAGTTGAGCTTGGGGTTCAGAAGTTATGTTCACTTTCACACCCTCAGAAGTTGAGGACAATGTTATCTTAATGGTTTCTCCCCAAGACCTGAAACTAATTCCAGATGATGCTTTTATGATATGTGTGCTTCTTTTAGTAACTTCAAATCCACATTTTTTTAATGCTTTAACAGATGCTTCAAGAACTTCAATCAAAGAATGATTATAGATTCTTGATTTTGACATCATTCACCCCTTTTCTAAAAACATATACAAAGGTTTGTTTTCGTATTCATTTTAGTTCTTTTGCTTCTTATGCTTTCCGCCTTCCTCATTGTTTGATTTTCAGAGGCTTTTCTTAGAGTATATTAAATTGTTATTTTCTCAGTTGGGAAAAATTTTAATCTGAGAATACAACCAGATTTTTGTGTTCTAATTTTGCCCTATGGAGCCGATTATCGAGATGGTAAAATATTAGATAGTCAATATTATACTGTAACTATGCCTCTATCCCCTAGTCCTAGTTATTATGGATGTTAATTTTGTTCGATAGTTACCTTTTTTTCCGTTATTTTTATCTTTAAACTATGATTCTTAAAAAAAGAGAAAAGGTTGGGATTTAGTGGCTTTCTCCCTATTCTATATTTTTCTTTTTCCTAAGTTTTAGAAGCTCTGATTCGATTTCTTCTTTTTTCTTGGTTTCAGTTTCATCCCAAACAAACTCTGTATTCTTCAATCTTTCTCGGTCTTTATTGCTCTTGTTTCTCAGCAGAATTTCTCGCATGAACTTTCTTTGGCTTTCTAAATACTCCTCTGGTTTGTCAAAGGATTCTGTGGATTCTTCAACTTCGCCTTTTTCATTAAGTATGTAGCGTTTTACTTCTTTTGGATACAGCTTCTCTACTGTTTTTTTGAGGACTTGAAAATCCTTCTGCAACATATCAAGTCGTGTCTTGAAAACCATGTTCTCTTCTTCAACATGCCTGAGTGCATTCTCCAAATTTTTTAGCTTGTCTTCGGCTTGTGGGATAGTTTTAGCAAATAGACGCAACACTTCTGAAATTTTTAAGAAATCACCTTTCAGTTCAGCATCATGAATATAAGTATCATCTGAAGCTGGAATCGCTTTTCCACACATCAATTTAGCAGACCATGAAGATATTCCCAGTTCTGCACATGTTCTAAGGAATAATTTTCGTCCTGTGTGCCATCTGAAAAGTCCGTGATTTGTTATTCCTGCTCGTTCTACCAAGTTCTTGAGAATATTGTTTATTTGCTTGGATGAAAGATGCTTTCTACGTTTGCTTTGGAAGAGATAAGGATTTGATTTGTCAAGTAAAGGAAGATACTTGTCTAAAAGTTGTTTGAATTCTTCACTTATGAAAGCTCTTGCTACGACTTGCTCTTTCTTTGTGTTTATTTCTATGGGGATGGGGGGTTGTCCATTTTGGTCAAATTTTTTCCATTCCAGTAAAGCAACATCGCCTACTCTAAACCCCATAAGATAAACTTCGAGAAGTATTTGTTCTCTTATGTCTGAGACTTTAGCCATTGCTTGAATTTCGCTTATTGTTACTCTGTGGTCTCTTGTGCTTCGAACTGTTTTATAGATTTGAAGTGCCCTTCGATATTTTACTTCAGTTCCATGGTATTTCAAGAACTGAATAACTGCGTTGGTTACGTTTCGACATGTGTTTTGTCCGTGTCTTTCTCGAAGCCAACAATAGAATCTTTCTATTTCTCTTCCAGCTTCTGGACTTTTAATCAGCGTTTCAATAGGCTTGTGAAAATATTCATTCTCAAACTTTTTAATACCGCTCATGTAATTTTTTCTAGTGTAAATACTTGGAATTCCAGAGAGCCACTCTTTCACTAGTTTCATATCCATTTCTTTCTCACCTCCTAGAGAAAGCCGTTATGAAACCAGAATTCAGATGTTGAATCGAGATAACGGAAATCTTATTTCCCTATTCTCCCGCAAAAGATAAGAAGTTAGATCACAGAATATGTTTTGGGTAAGCGATGTGAATAGGTTAGCGCCCGCCCTTATTCTGCTGATTATTCTATTTTCAGCGTTGGTTCTCCTTCCCGAAACTGGAACAGTTAGGGCATATGAAGGCATCTACATCAGAGCTGACGGCAGTGTTGAGGGAACGGATGAAATTCAGCGTGT
>Ga0307431_1001348_pt1 | contig 14299 bp, 13 predicted proteins | sample SalMarWE160170MG_FD_202155 | JGI IMG/M metagenome (GOLD analysis project Ga0307431, IMG submission 202155) | Salt marsh sediment microbial communities from the Plum Island Ecosystem LTER, Massachusetts, United States - WE1603-170 | ecosystem: Environmental > Aquatic > Marine > Intertidal zone >...
TATATTGGCCGCAAAGGGAGATAAGACAGTCAGAACTGGAGCCACAGGCCCACGAAAAGAATACCTGGACATCGGCGGCAGCGATACTGGCTATGGTGGCTTTAGATAGAATTAAAATACTATAGCCAAAACATTGGCCTGTAAGATGAGTTTAGAGCCCGGTGTTAAAAGAGTTTCCCGGAAGGTTCCATTATTAGAAGAGGACCCTGATGATTTCGTGGGTTACGAAGTCCTCATAGACTTTATAAAGCAACAGGCATTGCATGAGCTAGAAGGAGATATCATCGAAATCGGTGCTTATATGGGCAGAGGTACTGCCAAACTGGCAAAGTTTGCCCAAAGATATGGTAAGAAGGTATATGCCATCGATGTTTTCGACCCCGGTCTGGACAAAGCTATGAGCAAGAGTGGAATCAAGGCGGGTGACGTTTATGAAGCATTTCTCCAGGGCCGCTCAATGTTAGAAGCTTACCAGGAGTCAACTCGAGGTTTCGATAACATCGTAACTATAAGGGAAGATTCTAAAAAAGTTAGCTTCCCCGAAGAACAAAGATTCATCTTTGGATTCATTGATGGCTGCCACCAGCAAGCATATGTAGAAAATGATTTCTATGTCATTTGGCCCCATCTTGTTTCCGGAGGCGCTCTCGGTTTCCACGATTATAAATTCGATGATTGGCCGGAGGTCACCAAAGCCATCGATAAGCTAACACACGCGCACAAAGGAGAGATAAGCGAAGCATATGAAATAGAAGGTAAGTACAATATCCTGTCTCTTCTGTTGATTAAAAAATAGAATTCATCCCCAGTCCTCTAAGGCTGGATATCTCTGGCTGGATTGAAAGCAAGGCAGCAATACCTCGACATTGACCTAATTGAGTGACTTTTGGCCAGTCCTACGGAATTCTTGGAAAACTCCCGGAAGAATGCTTGACAGTGCGCGAGTGCGGAGTGATATAATTTAAACGGGTAATTTTCGCAGATTAAACTATTCCCAGAGGAGGTGAACGTGAATAAGAAGATTTTCTCTATTTGGTCGGTTTTATTAGTTTTAATTGTTTCAATTGCGGTTGTGGTCCCGGGTTGTGATGGAGGACAAGGCACTATTGAAGCTGAAGCTACCATTGATGGCTCTCCCTGGACGGGAGCGTTGGACTATACGCTAACGCCAGCATCGGGGTCACCCATTAGTGGTACTTATGTTCCTGGCAGCCATAGCGCGGATGCCGGTACCTGGACCTGTTCCTATGATGGCGGCGGTCCCGATGGGGCAACCTTGGTTGGTATCGCAACCTCAGAAACCCAGAGTTTAGCCGAGGGCGGGACAATTACCTTTACTTTAAACTTCGAGATACCGGAGACGGATGCCTCCATTACGTTCGTAAGTTGGAGCATAGACGGGCAGCAGGTTGACCCCGGCTCGTACACTGTGTACCCGCCTACAACCATCGATGCTGAGTACGACGTTTTTGTAGCCGGGAATTCATCTGAATGGGTCACGGTAAACGCAACATTTAAGCTCCCGAAACATTTCCTAGGAGAAGCTAACTCTCAGACTTGGCATGTTGCTAACGCGCCGGGGTCGGTCTCCACGTCGCCACCTGCACAGGACCTAACCCACCAGTGTACTGTGAATGGGGTCCCTCACCCCATTTGCTATAGTTTTGATGTCTTTAAGTGCGAGCCCATGTTCTTTGATGTGATAATAAGCTTCAAGGTACGTAAAGGCACTAACTACCGAACGCACATAAACTGGCTCGGTTACAAAGGCAGTGGTCCGGAAGATATCTTATTTGACACTGACGTTGTGCGTGCAGGAGTCTGGGGAAACTCCAACATAGTTACTTCGGGTTGTGTTCTTGTGGAGGGGGACGTAGACCTGACAAATGATTGTAGCGGCAATAGCAGTACGCTATCCATAACTTACGACTACCTGGGCTCACCCCCATGATAATAAAATACTGTCTTGATTCAGGTTGATTGGGCGGCGTGCTGAATAGGCAAAAAGATAGGGTCGAGGTGTTAACCTCGACCCTATTCGATTTGAGGGTAACACGGAGTGGGCGGGGACAAGCCCCGCCCCTACATTTCGTCGCCTCGCAATGACAAGCGGGATGTCAGTGCAGAGCCTGGTGATAACATTTCCAGATTAGAGGGGCTGCCCGTCTATTACTCAATTTACAGACTTTTTTACCGGGTGCCCGAAATTCTTGAAAAAATCTCAAAAAAAGGGGGGCAGTAAAAATCTGGAAGGATTCCGAAGCTGGTTTTTTCGATCGCAAATCTAATCATTCTTTATGCTATTTGCTTTTCGTTTGAATATTCCCTTATGCCTTCATATTCCTTTCTCTGTTTTCTCTCTATTTTACAGTGAGATTAGCCTTCTAGTTAACATCAACTTAACATTTCAATGATAAGATAGAGACATGTCTAAAGAAGGCTACTTTGATAAAGCGGACCGAACACAATACCCACAAGGGGCAAAATATCGTGAAATCAACCACGATTATACTTAACCCGAAAAAACTTGACAGTACAGGGGTTTGGTAATAGAATAAAATGGGGTATTACTACAACGATAGTATTAACTAAGCTTTCCAAACTAGTCAAAAAGGAGGTGACGGGGTATTAGAATATTGATAGGATTAATTAAGATTTTAGGAAGCTAAATTATTTCAAAAGGAGGTGAACGTGAAGAAGAAGATTTTCTCTATTTGGTCGGTTTTATTAGTTTTAGTTGTTTCACTTGCGGTTTTGGTTCCGGGCTGTGATGGAGGAGCGACGTACGACCTAACCATGGCAGTAGCTCCTCCGGGCAGCGGAACGGCAACCGATTTGACTGGTACTTCGCCTTACGCAGAAGGCACGGTAGTCAACATAACAGCAGTAGCCGCCCCGTGCTACCGGTTTGTTAGCTGGACGGCGCCGGCAGGCACATTTGGTGACGAGAATGCCGCGGTTACTAACTTCACCATGCCGCCTCGAGCTGTAACCGTCACCGCCAATTTTGAGCTCACGCCGCCCGACCACTACAAGTTCTACGACGTGGACTGGGAGCAACCTGAGTACATAGGGGAGGTGGTGGAGCTGGAGGACCAGTTCGGGAAGTTCACTGCAACGGTGAAAGAAGCCATACTCTTTGGCAACCCTGTCGCGAAGGATCACCCCGGCACGTCACTGACGCCGATCTCAGACGACAACCGCCACTACACGGTGTACGAGTTGGACTACGACTGGGAAGTAGATGCTGTGACGCGGTCTGTGGAGGTCTCTAACCAGTTTCAGGACAAAGTAGAGTTGACAGTATGGGGTCCAGTCATGCTGGCTGTACCAACCGAGAAGGAAGGCCACGAAATGGCGGAGTGTCTAAACCATTACTTAGTCTACTTGGTCGATGAAACAGAGTTCGAGCAGGTGGATGTGAATCTCAAGGACCAGTTCATCCCGGATGGGGAAGATGCTACGGTTAAGGGGCCCCTCTACTTCGCCAATCCCGTCAAGAAGACAGTAGTTGAAAACGGCGATGTAGCAGTGATCGAGGACGAGGATCTGCATTGGGTGTTATACGACATAGGGGCAGACCAGCCCACGTCTATCGATAAGACGATACAGATTGCTAATCAGTTCGGTAATGATCAGATCCTAGACCTGACCTATCGAGACGTGCTCGCCGTGCCTTCCGAGAAGAACGTGCCCCCGACACCGCCGCTCGACCACTTCAAGTGCTACCAGACACTACCTGAGGAACCATTACCGTTTGAGGTGGGTCTTCTGGACCAGTTCCACTCCGATTATTTATCGGCAATTGTGGGGCCACCCATGATGTTCTGCAATCCTGTCGATAAGGTGCACGACGGTGCGCAGACAACGAATAGGAACGACGACAACCATCTCACGGTATACTGGATAGAAACACTGACGGATTATTGGAGTGTGACCGTCGACAACCAGTTCAACGATGCGGCGGTGCCGCAAACGCTGATAGTGAAGGGTCCGATTGCTCTGGCTGTGCCAACGCAGAAGTTGGAGCCGGGGGACCACGACATGCCGAAGTATCTCGACCACTACTTGCTCTACGAGGTCGTTGAAGGCTTGAACGTGACTGCGACTGTCGATCTGTACGACCAGTTCCCTGGAACTGCTCCAGGCGTCGAGGTGACCCAGCCCGTTTACTTCGCAACCCCCGCCATTAAAGGATACTTGGACTATGAACCGGGGTTCTGGGATCCGGAGGGGCATCTGGTATTCTATGCGATATCGGACAACGAGGAGTTTCTTCCGGGGGTAATGATTAGAAATCAGTTCTTCTCAGGAGAAGCAGTGCCCCTTGAGTTGATCCCTGTCGAGCAACTCCTCGCCGTGCCGTCCGTGAAGGTGAGTTACGAGCTATTAGACTAAATAAGATCTCACCATGTCCGGTACTGCCGGCGGCTTGGTGACCACTGCCGGTACGCATAGGGGCGGGGATTATCCCCGCCCCTCCCCATTACCTCCGCTAAATGGGGTCACCTCTATTTTTCCCATCCCTCTGTCATTGCAAGGAGTGTAGCGAAGCAATCTCGGTGGGGGACAATGAGATTGCCACGCACCTTTCAGGTGCTCGCGATGACAGGGTGGAGTGTCATTCTGGTGAGCCGAAGCCCTGAGCATGGCGAAGGGGAAGCGAAGATTCTCAGAGATTCTTCGTCGTCCCGATGTATCGGGACTCCTCAGAATGATATTACCGGACGCTCTCATTTGACATTTGTGATTTGACCGGCATGGCGTTATAATGGAAATTGATGGAAAAGGGTACCTGGAAAGTTAAGTCAGGACTTGCCCAGACGCTGAAGGGCGGGGTGATTATGGACGTGGTCACCCCGGAGCAGGCTAAAATTGCCGAGGAAGCCGGTGCCTGCGCTGTCATGGCATTGGAACGGGTGCCGGCAGACATCCGCGCCGACGGCGGAGTGGCTCGCATGGCCGACCCCACTGTAATTAAGGCCATAATGGCAGCGGTCAGCATTCCTGTAATGGCCAAATGTCGCATCGGTCATTTTGCTGAGGCCCAGGTGCTGGAAGCACTGGGCGTTGACTTTATCGACGAGTCCGAAGTGCTCACCCCCGCCGATGAAAGCCATCATGTCTGGAAACATGATTTTAAGGTTCCTTTTGTCTGTGGCTGCCGTGATTTAGGCGAAGCATTACGCCGTATTTCTGAAGGGGCGGCGATGATTCGCACCAAGGGCGAGGCTGGGACAGGCAACATAGTTGAAGCTGTAAGGCACATGCGGGCAGTCCAGGATGGGATTCGCAGACTCCAGGTTTTACCTGAGGAGGAATTAGCGGCTGAGGCGAAAGCCCTGGGTGCTCCTCTGGAATGGGTAATGGAGGTGCATAAAACAGGGAAGTTACCCGTTGTGAACTTTGCCGCGGGTGGCGTGGCTACACCCGCCGATGCTGCTTTGATGATGCAACTAGGGGCCGAGGGAGTGTTTGTGGGCTCGGGGATTTTTAAGTCCAGCGATCCCGCAACCAGAGCACAGGCCATCGTTAAAGCTACCACCCACTACCAGGACCCTGCTATCGTCGCTGAGGTATCCAAAGGTTTGGGAGCCGCCATGCCCGGCCTGGACATAAAAGCTATACCACAACAAGAACTGTTGGCTCCCAGGGGTTGGTGAGGTGAAGACAGGTATTTCACAGAATGCGAAGGGTAGTAACTGACGATTTAGACGCGCTGCTTGATATCCTGCCACTCCATATCCGTGAGCCGCTCGACCAGCAACCCGACCATAGCGAACTGCTGGAGGTAATCTTAGATTTAGGGCGTCTCCCTGAAGCCCGTTTCCTCCATAGAGAATTAGTCCTCAATTCTGAAGAGGTGAGCCAGGCTGATGTTGATTATGTAGTATCACGCATCGGCGAGTTCAGCGGGGATAATCGCGCCGGCATCAACCACACCCTTCACCGCATCTCAGGCATACGCAATAGAAATGGCTACATAATCGGCTTGACCTGCCGTGTGGGCAGAGCTGTGTTCGGCACCGTAGGGATGATTCAAGACCTTATCGAATCGGGCAACAACGTTCTGCTTCTAGGGCGGCCCGGTATAGGCAAAACCACTATGTTGCGGGAGGTGGCTCGAGTGCTGGCCGATGAATTCAAAAAACGGGTTATCGTAATTGACACCTCCAATGAAATTGCCGGGGATGGAGACATTCCTCATCCCGCCATCGGGCATGCCCGGCGAATGCAAGTAGCTGCTCCCGCCGAACAACATGCGGTAATGATTGAAGCGGTGGAAAATCACATGCCTGAGGTCATCATTATCGACGAAATAGGCACGGAACTCGAAGCCCAGGCATCGCGTACCATCGCTGAGCGCGGAGTGCAATTGGTGGGCACGGCACATGGGAACACTCTGGAAAACTTGATAATGAATCCTACCTTGTCTGACCTCATCGGCGGCATCCAGACGGTTACCCTGGGAGACGAAGAAGCCAGGCGACGGCACACACAAAAATCTATCCTGGAGCGTAAGGCTCCGCCTACCTTTGGTGTTGTGGTGGAAATTGTCGATTATTACAAGGTAACCGTACATCCTGACGTGACCGAGGCTGTTGATGCTCTCTTGCACGGGCGACCCCCCAAGGCCGAAGTGCGCTGGATGGATGAAGATGGCGAGGTAAAAAAGGAGGCGATAACATCCCCTCTTATATGGGAAAGCAAGGAAGAGAAGCAGCCGGAAAAAGCACTGCGATTCTACCTCTTCGGCGCTAACCGGTCTCGATTGGAACAAATTGCCAGGGAGGGGCGAAAAGAGCTGAAAATCGTCGCTGACCTTAAGCAAACTGACATTTTCCTCACTACACGAAGTTATTACCGCCGCAAGCCACAGAAGATACGGGATGCCGAAGCGCTGGGCATACCGATTTATGTCCTCAAAAGCAACAATGTCGCTCAAATGAAGCAATGCCTGGACGCCCTCTATCCCCGTGACACTCAATATACCTATGTTCATAATCTACAGCGGATCTTAGCTGGACGCCGCGGTTTCAACTCCGGTAACCGGAGCCTGGAACCTGGCGGCAAAAGGAAGTCGAGGTAACTTTTGGGACTGTTCATCACCTTTGAAGGTGGCGAAGGCTGCGGCAAAAGCACCCAATCCAGGCTCTTGCTGAAAAAGCTTGAGCAACAAAACATCCCCGTGGTATTAACCCATGAGCCGGGAGGCACGGCTCTGGGTAACGAGTTAAGAAAAACACTTAAGAGGAAACAGGGTTCCTCTATTTCGCCCCAGGCCGAGCTGTTTCTCCTGGCTGCTTCCCGTGCCCAATTGGTGGCTGAGGTAATTCGTCCTGCCTTAAAAGAAGGTAAAGTGGTCATCTGCGACCGCTTCACTCACTCCACCATGGTCTATCAAGGCTATGGGCGGGGACTTGATTTTACTGCCATAAAGATGGTCAATAATATGGCAACAAGGCATCTCAATCCCGACCTCATAATCCTCTTGGATATTTCACCTGAGCAGGGATTGGCACGAAAGCAAAGCTTGAAAGACCGCTTTGAGCTAGAGGATTTATCGTTCCACCGGCGGGTGAGGGAAGGTTATGTCAAGATGGCCGCCGCCGAGCCCGACCGCTGGTTGGTGATAGATGCCTCTCTACCTAAAGGGAAGATTGCTGAGATTATCTGGGATAGGGTGAGCCGGTTATTGCCTGATTTCTCAGCCTGACCATTTTTGTCATCCCAACAAGTCGGGATCTAAAGGCATGACTAAAAGAAAGGTCGCTGTGGCATTGAGCGGAGGGGTGGATTCTTCTGCCGCTGCTTTGTTGCTCAAAGAAGCCGCCCATGAAGTGCTAGGTATACATATGCGCCTCTGGGATTCTCCCCGCTTCGACTACCAGGCACATCGTGCGGAAAATATCTGCCGCATTTTAGGCATTCCCTACCATCAGGTTGATCTGCAAAAGGAATTTGAGCTCTGTGTAGTGGACTATTTCTGCCGGGAATACCGGCAAGGGCGGACTCCCAATCCCTGCGTTGCCTGCAACCAGCGCATAAAGTTTGGCCTCCTCCTCGATAAAGCAATCTCCCTGGGCGCTGACTATCTGGCTACAGGCCATTATGCCAGGGTAAAGCATCCCAGTGATGGCCATCGCTTGCTTAAAGCAGCCGACACCGGTAGAGACCAATCTTATTTTCTTTATACTCTAACCCAGGAAAAGCTCGGGCGTGTCCTGTTTCCTTTAGGCGGGCATAGCAAGGACGAGGTTAAACAGATGGCAAAGCAGGCGGGATTGCCCACAGCAACCAGGTCCAGCCAGGACCTCTGCTTTATCTCCCAGAAGAATTATGGCACTTTTCTCAGCCAGAGATTTTCCACTCTGCCTGGCGATATTGTAGATACCCAGGGAAGGAAATTAGGTCAGCATCGGGGAATAGCCTTTTATACCATCGGGCAGAGGCATGGACTGGGATTAGCCTCTGGCAAGCCACTCTACGTCATAAAGATAGAGCCTGAACACAATAGAATTGTGCTTGGCCCTGAGAAAGAGCTCTACAGCCAGAAGCTCGCCGCCCGAAAGATGAACTGGATATCAGGCAAGGCACCGCGGGAGCCCATTACAGCCAAGGCCAAGATACGCTATAAGTCCAAAGAGGCAGAAGCCGGCCTCTTTTTCAGTAATGACTCCGTGGATGTGCATTTCACCCAGCCACAAAAGGCGGTAACCCCGGGGCAGGCCGTTGTGTTCTATAATGCTGATGAGGTACTGGGGGGCGGGATTATTGACTCCGATGAAATCGGAGCTTAAGCCTATAAATACAGAAACATATACGCCCCCTTTAAGATAAAATGGGCGAGGGGGTTTCCTCAATATCCCCCTCTTAGGATAAGAGGGGCTAGGGGAGTTATGAAAGCGAGAGCTTTGTCACAGTTTCCAAACCTTGATGAGGAAGATAAGCTTAAATCGCAGGGCTATGAGCTTATCGCTGGCATAGATGAAGTCGGGCGGGGAGCTCTGGCCGGCCCTGTAGTCGCCGGCGCCGTTATCCTGCCCCACCCGGCCAATCTGCCCTGGTTTGGGCTGGTTCGGGATAGCAAGGAATTAGACCCCAGGAAACGTGAGACTCTCTTTGAGTTGATTAACAAGGAGGCTGTGGCTGTGGGCATTGGCATCGTTCCCTCTCAAGTGATTGACTCCATTAATATCCTTAAGGCAACCAAGCTGGCTATGATGCAGGCGGTGGAAAAACTGCCCAAACAACCGAACTTCCTCCTTATTGATAGAGTAACTCTGTCTCAATGTCCCATCCCTCAAAGAGGAATAACCAGGGGCGATAAATCGTGTCTCTCCATTGCTTGTGCCTCTATCGTAGCCAAGGTCACCAGAGACCGTATAATGGAGGAATTTGACCGAATTTACCCCGGTTATGGATTTGCTCAACATAAAGGCTACGGAACAGGAATGCACATGTCCTGTCTGCGAAAGCTCGGGCCTTCGCCAATCCACCGTCTATACTTTGCCCCTGTCAGGAACGTAATTATAAGCCGAGGCTCTGGCCCTTTGGCTTCGGGTCATTCTGAGCCCTTCGCTTCTTGTCATTCTGAGCCCTTCCCTTTTTGTCATTCTGAGGGAGCGGAGCGACCGAAGAATCTCATTCAGGGTAGACTCCCTGATGGATCAGGTGATGGATCGCCAAGAAGTTGGTAAGCTGGGGGAGAAGACAGCCCAGAAATTCCTCAAAAAGCAGGGCTACCGCATTCGCGAGACGGGTTTTCGTTGCCGTCACGGAGAGATTGACATCGTTGCCCAGCAGAAGGATTATCTGATCTTTGTCGAGGTCCGCACAAAGAGCAATCTGGACTTCGGCACTCCCGAGGAATCGATAACACAGACCAAGAAGGAAAGGCTCATTGCCTCAGCCCTGACCTATACCAGTACTCACCAGAACCTCCCCCCTCTATGGCGTATAGACGTCGTAGCCATAGAACTCGATGACAAAGGCAAGCCCAAGCGCATCGAACTCATCGAAAACGCCGTCGAGCAGGTCTCCCGGTTTAATTGCTAGCTACTCTTAAATTATTAACCCTGCCGTTACTACCGGGGGAATGGCTATACTGCTTCTGGGAACTTTTGAGTGTGTCAACAGCTTCAAAATTGGTGGACTTTTGGTCCTTTAGATGAAGCTTCAAGCTCCTGTTTCAATGCTTTCCAGATAGCATTGTAGAACTCTCCGACTCTTTCACCTGCATCCGTAGCATCAGCTTTCTTTGTACTTGGAGGCTCAAAGTGAAGAGCAAACTTGTCATGACCCAAGCACGCAACTGTCAACTCCATAGCAATCTCTCTGTTATCCATAATTCACCTCCATTTTGAAGTCATCTTAATTATACCACTTGCTGGTTTAGTGAAGTTTGAGGATAGCTTGAGGCTACAAAGGCTATTGGGACACACTACCTTAATGATGACTAACCGATATGGCCAGGCAGTAGGATGCTATGATGCCGTAGAGAGTCATAGAAGTCATTCACCGGTGGATAGGCCGTGAAGGCCATTTGGGGAGTTTATTTATGTTCGAATCGTGACAAGCAGGATATCCTAATAATTCCGGCGTGCGGGCTGTGCCAATCGTGCTGACTATTTACGCAGAAAGGCTAGTGACTACTGCTTGACAGATAATCGCATTGAACTATAGCATTAACATACTCAAAGTTAATGCCCACAAGGAACATTGAATTGAAATTTCCGTTGATGACTATGTTTAGTCAAGACCATTACAGGTTGGTTGTAGTACCACGAGGAGACCCTTTAGCGAAAAGTGTACTAAGCTATCAACAGTATAAACGCCTGTCGATAGAAGAAAGATTTGCCCGAGTCCGTGATGATATAGCTAGGGCCAATGTTTTAAAAGAGAGTCAAATATCAGGGTTTCATTCTGCAACAGCTGCCTTGCTGAGTATAATGCATGCGGTTTATTTAGGGGATACCGAAATATTTGCCTTTCGATGTTATCCTTTGATCTGTGCGTACATTTTTGTTCCTGCCCAGAGATTATATGAGCAAGTTGTGTATACACCTGTTTCGCTAGGAAAGAAAATGGATTTTCGGTCTACATTGGGACAGATAGACTATAACATTAGGGCAAATTGGCTCTATGGCTCTGCACGGATTCTAGGACGCAAAAGGTACTTAGAGTACTGTTCTTTCCCCCTTTTTTCTGAAATCTTTAAAGGTTTAGAATTTCTGGCAAGATTATATTCACTATCCCTTGAAACCAGGACCCCAGGGCCACGCCTAAAACAGTTCCTCCGTGTCTTCTCGGGACTAAACGAACTACAAATCGAAGCCTTATGGCAATTCCGCTGCGGTATAGTCCACTCAAACAGCTTGTACAACTTTAATAAAGATCAAATTTGGAGATTTGGAGTACGCACAGAGCCCATTAAGACCCCAATAGTAATAATAGAGGATGATTCATTACAATCGTTAGAAGGTAAACATTTCACAATATTTACCGAAGGTATGATTGGTTTATATAGAAAGGCAAAGGCCTTCGTACTCGAGGATATGTTAACAAACTATAGGAAATATTTATCGAATCCAAACCTTTTCACTTGGATAAGAAGGTATCTTTCTATTCAATATTTACCGTCGCAGAAAGAGATGAAACACCTATACATTGAATCAGGTGGAAGTGAAGATGCCTTTGAACGTGTATTTGATTTACATCCTTACTATGGAATTGTGAAAACGCCAGTATCTAAATTCTATCTTTCCAAGCTCTCTTTTCCTTCGACCGTAAGAGATTTAAGAACAAGATTTAGAGACCTATTTAGGCGATTATAAGTAAATACCACAATATCGCAAGATTCCACCTTTGTTGGGTAAAACTATGCCTAGCCAGGTGGATTTGGAGAGAGCAAGCCCAAGCATAACAAGCCTCAAAACCTAGGACGTATAGTTTGCGGCGCTTATTTTGCGCTCAAGTAAGGCTCTAATGCTTCAGGAATTAATACTGTACCGTCAGCTTGCTGATAGTTTTCCAGCACAGCGATAAGGACTCGTGGTAGAGCGATTCCATCGCCCAATCCAAAGGGTATACCCCCTTTCGATATTCAGATATCTATCTCTGACCTATTTAGATTTTGGAGGTCTGTTAGATTCAGTTTTGACAAGCTGTCCAAATTCCAGTGAGCACCTCAAAGGCGAAAGGTCTTTGGGCTAAGACTAATTAATTAGAGCTTAAAAGCACCAACTCCTTCATCGGTTGATACATAGAGAATTCCATCAACTATCGAAAAATCGGTCATACCTGCGTATCCAAAAATTGCTGTCCAGAGGACACCACCCGTTTCTTGGTCAATAGCTTGAAGCGCACGGCGCCCTCCTACAAGAACTCCACCATAGGAAGAAGAACCACTTTCATAAATGACCCCTTGATGTTCATAATTTAGCTCGGAGAGAAGTGGTTTATCTATCAGGAAAGTCAGACCAGGCTCACCCTTGTTAGTCATCTCTTCCTTCACACTTTCTCCCAATACGCAACAGTTCACAAAATCAGACTCGGACCATCCGTCGGGGAGGCACTCATACTGCGACGGACAGTCAACGCCCTCAGAGAGGAAAGAAGACCAGCTAATCTGACCAGATACTTTGTCTAAAGCCGTTATATTGGATGCATACCAATACCAGGGGTAATCGGGCTCACGCATCGGAACAATGTTTGCCAAATGCCAGGCGTATACATAGTGGGAGTCAATTCCCACCAAGACGGATTCTGTCTGCTCACCTTCCCACAGTAACTCCCCCGTCTCTCTCCTGATAGCTGTGATTTTGGGGGGGAGACGAGGGCGATATTCAGTAGCATCGTCATATGTACTTGGACCAAGACAGAGCACTTCATCCCCAACCAGAATTCGTTTGCTGTGAGTATCAATATCGCCGTTCCACCATAAGGGTACAATAGACAGGGATACGATTGTACAATCTGTCAACCTAATTTCAGTTCCTCCAAAGCGAGCTAAGACGCCCGTGTAAGTGACCAGGTCACCCTCTTTAAGTTGTAGTAAGCTCGGCATCTCACTTTCATCAAAGACAGCCTCGACCTCTGTTCGGGCCCAGTCCAATGGATTAAGAAAATAAGCTATTAGCCCTTCTTCTTTTATTGACACATATTTAAGTTCATTTGTCCATTGAGCTTGCTTTCCTTCATAGTCTTGCCAGAGGGCACCCCTCTGTAAGCTTGTCAATTCAGGGTCGAAAAGTTCTTTAGCAAAATCATAGGCAGAGACCGCAACATACTCAAGCTCCGCTACGCCTCCTGATGGCACCTTTGGTAAGTGTGTAGTTATGACAATCACCACACTGATAGCTATAACACAAGCTACTATGATTCCTACCAGCTTCTTCTTACTCTTTCCTTTAGTGGCTTGCCCTGTCATCAGCCGACGCAAACACTTAGGACAAAACCCAGTGCCCTCGCTCACTTTAGTTCCACAAATAGGACAAGTTGGCATGACTTTACCTCCTAGACATTCATAATGCCCATCCCTCCAAATCCACTGGCTAGGCTACTCATCAACCACAGTATATATCCTAATCCTATTATACCACTTCCGAGATCAGTGAAGTTTGAGCATAGCTCCGCCTTTTGCACTCAGGACATATAGCTTGCGGCGCTTATGTTGCGCTCAAGTAAGGCTCTAATACTTCAGGAATTAATTCGGTCGAATTAGCTTCTATTTGGCTGCCCTGGAGGCGGCGTCCTTGAGTTGTCCCGGGAACAGCGGCTCGTGTCTTATGTCAACCGGTATGGGGTATCGAACGCCAGTCTGGTGGGTGGCTTCAAGCCCCTTTATAACCGGGTCAAGCCAGTTTGCCGGTATAGTGAAAGCCATCTCGCCATCTTGCACCATCGCCCAGACCCTATCGCCATTTCCCGGGAGCACTACCTTTGGCTTCCCGGTCTTGAATGTTTGCAGGACTCCTTCAGTGCAGGTCCCAGCGCGGCCACTGAACATAGATTGCACGCTCACGCCTGTTTCCTGAGTGGCTCCGTGCACCAGCCGCATCAGTTGAGCGGGATTGCAGAATATCATGACCAGGTCCGGGTCGATTCGAGTCCTCTCCAGTGGAGAGAAAACCACGCCGGCATACTTGCCCTTGCTTAGCTTAACCTGCTCAACAGCCTGCATTGTTGTCTTTGCAGCATTCTCGTTAGCTGAGTATTTCATCACTACCATGAAATCAATCAGGGCTTTCTCGCTCTCAGATTCAGACTCGCTCCATCCATAGGTATAGGCTGCAAT
>Ga0307431_1001350_pt1 | contig 14290 bp, 12 predicted proteins | sample SalMarWE160170MG_FD_202155 | JGI IMG/M metagenome (GOLD analysis project Ga0307431, IMG submission 202155) | Salt marsh sediment microbial communities from the Plum Island Ecosystem LTER, Massachusetts, United States - WE1603-170 | ecosystem: Environmental > Aquatic > Marine > Intertidal zone >...
CCCAATAGACTAAAAACGGTAACAGTGGACTTAACGCTGGATAGAGCACCAGCCTTAGAGTCGGTGACAATGATGACAAAGTCAAATTTGCTGAGTATCGTCCTTGCCGCATTAGGCAGCTCAAAAGGTAAGTCGACAAGAAGACAATCGGTCATCTCCCGAAGCCTATCGAGTAGCAAATTAATATCAGAGGGCGAAATCTCTTTCTGCTCTCCAGGCTGCTTAGAAGCAGCCAGCACCCTTACCCCCGTGTGGTGAACTGCCAATGCTGCTTCTAAGTCACCACAGTCGATAGCATCTATGGGTTTCGTTAGAAGCTCGGTAATAGTGTGCTCAGGCTCAAGCCCAAGGTACTGGGCTATATTGCCCCCGTAGGGGCAAAGGTCAACCAAGATAACCCGCTTACCTCTCTGCGATAGAGCAATGGCTACATTGACCACCAGTGTAGTTGTTCCTACCCCTCTTTTTGAGCCAACGAAGGCAATTATTTCTGACTTGACAGCAGTTTTCTTGGCCAGGAGACTCTCTACCCGGCTTATAAGCTCCGAGGGGTCTGCCGGCTTAGTGATATAGTCATCTCCCCCCACTTTGAGTCCGGTGGCTTTATCTACTTCCCGGGCTTTGGCTGAGACCATCAAAATGGGCAGCTTGGCAGTTTGAGGTTCAGCCCGCAACCGACGGCAAATCTCAAAACCGTCTATACCCGGTAGCATAATATCCAAGATAATTAGGTCGGGCTCTTCGCCGCTGGCTTTTCTCAGCCCTTCCAGTCCGTTTGGGGCAGTGAGCACCTCGTAGCCCTCTTGCTGGAGAGTATACTTTGTTAACCTCAAGGTACTTGGGTCATCCTCAATAATTAAAACCTTCTTATTCATGAGAGCCACTCCCAGCCTGATTTAAAGGTAATGCGAAACTAACGGTAGTCCCTTTCCCTACCTTACTGTCTACCCAAATACGTCCGCCATGTGCCTCAATAATCTGCCTTGAGATATAAAGACCCAGTCCTGCCCCACCCCTGGCCATCGAGTCCTCAGCTCTATAGAACCTCTCAAACAGATGCAGCATAGCCTCCTTGGGAATACCAATACCGTGGTCGGTAACCTGCACCACCAGCTCATCATCCTTGGCTTCGGCCTTTACTATGACACTACGCTCACCGTTGCTGAACTTGATGGCGTTGCTCAGCAGATTGACCATCACCTGCCCTAGCCGTTCCCTGTCAGCTTCTATCTCGGGCAGTGTTGCCGGAATATCCTCACTGATTACGATACCCTTATCATTGGCTAGACTATAAATACTCCCTATTGCCTCATGAATTATGTCCTTTATCAGCAGGTGTTGCTTTTGGATATCAAATCGCCCGGATTCAAGCCGCGACATATCAAGCAAACTTTCAATCAATGCACCAAGATGCTGGCTCCGCTCATCTATAATGCCCAGGAATTCCTTCTGGGTCTCGGTGTCAGGCACCTTGCCCCTGAGCATCAACTTAGCGAAGCCCCTGATGGCATGAATCGGGGTGCGTAGCTCATGTGAGACATTGGAGATGAATTCAGATTTCATACGGTCGAGTTCACGCAACGCCTCCTCAGCCCGCTTGCGCTCGGTAATGTCGCGCATAAAGCAAATAATGTGTGAGCTGCTATTTGCCTTGCCAGGTCTGCTGACAGTTATTTCGACAGGCATCTCCTTTCCATCTCGGGAAGTTGCCAGGATTTCTCCTCGCCCCTTAGAGTCCAGTTCGACAGAATCTACAATCGTTTCCCAACCCATACCCGCTTCGGATTTGAATAGGGCTTTCATATTCAGCCCCAGCATTTCGCTTCGGGAATAGCCGAAGGAGCTTCGGACCAAAGAATTACATTCCATGATCTGCCCCTCAGAGTTCATGATAAGCATCATATCGTGTTGGGCGTTTTCGACAAGGTTTGCCAGGAGTTCCACCTTTTCTCTGACCTTGTTTATCTGGGTGACGTCCGAAATCACCATCACAATACCGCGGTATTCCATTTCATGATAGATAGGCGATGAGCTGATGATGACGGACAGGAGGCTGCCATAGTTGGTCTTGAGTTGAGCCGGGATGCTAATAGCAACCTGACCGCTGGAAAGTCGAGTAAAAACCTCTACTAACTTGTCCTGATCCTCCTCTACCACGTAGGATTCGAACCGTGCCCCCAGTAGATTTTGGAATGATTCGCCAAGTACTTGCGCGAAATTGACATTGGCGAAGGTGATGTTGCCATCAAAATCCAGAAAGACAACGGCATCGCGTATCACCTCCATCAATCGCCGGAAAACTTCTCTAGTTTCCTCGCGGATGGCAGGCCCCTGACCTGAAACGACGGCATCATAAAACTGCCTGTTCTCGCGAGCAAGCTGCGATATACGTATTGCCTCCCGAATTTTGCTCTTGAATTCGGGAATGTTTTCAATAGGTTTCATGAGATAACCGCGAGCTCCGTAACTCACCGCCTGCATCGCGGATTCCATGGTAGCGTAACCAGTTAGTATGATGACTTCAATAGCAAGCTCTCTTCTTCTGATTTCACGCAACACTTCGATGCCGTCTAGTTCCGGCATTCGAATATCTAAAATTAGGAGGTCATAGCCGCCGTCAATCTTGCCTAGAGCCTCTACTCCCCCATAGGCGGAATCAATGGTATATCCCTCGCGTTCAAGCAGCCTCCTTATCGTCAGGTGGACAATTTCTTCGTCATCAACAACGAGGATTCGGCCAGCTTCCAGAGTAGTTTCAGGTTTCATCTTACCGCTACCCATTTTCGTCACCCTCCTCCTCAGCACCTAGTGGCAGAGTAATGGTGAATTTGCACCCTCGGCCAGGCTCGCTCCGTACGTTGATTGTTCCTTGGTGTTCCTCAATGATGCCGGTAACGATAGATAGACCAAGGCCGATGCTTTTACTCTTGGTCTTGGTAGTGAAGAACGGCTCAAACATCTTGCTCGTGGTTTCTGCGTCCGCCCCGACTCCGTTATCCTCAACCACGACATAGATGCCACCGGGGCACACCCCTGTGCTGACCATCAGTTGCCCCTTGTTGCCCTTGGCATCCATTGCATCCCGGGCGTTGGTAATCAGATTAATGAACACCTGCTGAAGCTGGTTGGCATTGCCCCTCACCTGGGGCAAACCCGCGACCAGATTCTTCTTTACCTTGATATTGTGAAGGCGAAGCTGCTCGGAGAACAGCATCAACGCATCCCCAATGGGTTTGTTGATATCCAGCAGCACCATTCCCGTCCCGGACTCCCGGGCAAATTGGCGCACATTATTCACGATTGTCGTCATGCGGTCTGTCTGTTGCAGAATGACCTTTAGGTCTTTCACTATCTGTTCCTTCCACGCTGGTATATCTGGAACTGTCAAGGTCTCCGTTGGCAGATAAAGCTTCATATCTTCAAGCATGGCCGTGGCAAAGCCCTTTATGCCGAGAAGCGGCTGGGTCAGTTCGTGGGCAACACCGGCTGCCATTTCCCCCATGGCCGCCATCTTGCCCGCCTGAAGAAGCTGGACATGCTTCTCTTCAAGCTCCTGATACGTCTTTCTAAGTTCCTCCTCCACCTGCTTGCGCTCGGTGATATATCTGTCCTTCTCTTTATTTAACTTTCTCAGTTGTTGAAAAAGGGAATTGATGATTATTTCTTGATTTATAACTCCGACAGGCTTTCCGTCCTTACTCAGAACCAGTAGAAAAGTTACTGCTTTTTGTTTTAACGCTTTTAGCGCCTCATCCGCCAAGGCTTCTTCCGATATAATACCTATCGGTTGTATTACGCAGTCTAAGATAAGCCGTGAGGAAGGATAACCGACAAGTTCACGTGATGTTACCATTCCCTTTATTTCGCCTTCTTCTTCGATCAGTAAATAATCAATATCCATCTTCTCCATTACCTTAACTGCTGAGCCAACACTCTGTGAAGAAGACAATCTGGAAAAATCCTTTTTCATTATTTTCTTAATCGGTATCATTTCAATCTATAATCTATCCCTAAATCTCTCTTTTTACTGCTATTCTTATGTCACATTTTATGGTTATCATAGACTGGTCAGTCATAATTGGCTTCGACTCTTCAACTATTGCCTTGACCAGTCTCTCCCTGTCAGCCCTTAAAAACAGGTATTTCTTAACTAATATGCCGTCTATCAGATCATCGTCCGGTTGAATAAGTTCAAATTGCCCCGGCACAACGGTATCTAACATTCCTTTCGCTGCTTGTGCCCCTATAGGACTGCGTTTCCCCACTACTAAAATCTCACCGGAAGGCGGGATATTAAAAGTTGAGAGTTCCATATCTAGTGATGCTCTTCTACTTCTTCCACTTTTCATTTCTCATTACACCCCCTTCTTCGTTCTTTGATTAAATTGCTGGCTAGAGGTTCTCATTAGCTTTCAAATCTCCTTGACTTCTTGGCCGATTGCCTTAACAATCAATTTGCCCGAATCCAGATAAAACTCAACACTGCGCCCGTAATTGCCGCCGGTACTCTTACCTACCAAGGGTATTTGTTCTCGGCTCAATATGTGCTTGACACTCATGATATTCTGTTCTCCGATACCCGGGCTGGAATCCTCGCTAGAAAGAAACATCTTGGCACCGCCGACCAGTTTGGCTACCATGTCCCGCGGGTTAGCCCTCATGCTTCGCAGTTCCTTTATCAGGGTAGCAATCGCCGTATCGGCACACTTATATGGGGGGTGGTAGCCATTGAGGCTGTTAGAATCGGGAAGCATGATGTGAGCCAGCCCTCCTATCTTCCATTTGGGGTCGTAAAGGGTTACCACCACACACGAGCCGAGTCCCAAGGACGAAATAATGTGTGGCGCCGTGGTCACGGCTCCTCCTCCCATCATGACCTCAATCTTATTCTGCATTCATCCCCCATCCTGGGCCATAGCCATCCTGGCCTGTCCAATTGAATTGACCAGTATATTTACCGACTCCACAGAAGGAATCATCATCAAGAAGGTTCTGATAAGTTTCTCTTCTACCACAAATTCGTTTTCAATCACGATGATATGCTGAACCTGGCGACTGAGCCTGACCAGACTCTCGTCCAGGAGGGCCTGAACCATATCAGTGGCTACCGTGGGAACGGTATGAAAAATATTTAGTCTACAGAAGTCGTGAACTGCCGTTAGGTAAACCCCAGTCACAATGTTGCCAATCTCGGCAATTACGGAGAGCTTCAGGTCGTCCGATTCCTGACTTGTTAGTCCTGCCCTCCACAATTGACTGGTTCCCGTCATTGCCTGTTCCGCCAAACGTATCAAGTCCTTCTTCTGTTCTTCCGGCACGATGAAAAACAGGCCCCCGCTGACATCACCGACCATGCCCATTCTGGCACATACTACCGGTAGAGATGGGTTATTAAGGGTAGATAGCTCTTTTGCGTCTGCAATAATAAATACTCTAGGTATTACTAAATCCACCTGGCACTGAAGCACCTGTGTTAATGCGGTGGCGGCATTACCTGCCCCGATGTTCATCACTTCTGTTAAGAAATCTACCTGTTCCGCTGACAAAAGCTGTTTTTTATCATTCATGCTGTATATCTCCCCCTTGGTAATGTTTCAAAAGCAAATAAGCTTGGGATGTCCAGAAGCAGCGCCACACTGCCATCCCCGAGGATGGTGCCTCCCGAGAAACCCCTTAACTGCTGGGCGATGGGGTCGAATGGTTTGACGATATTTTCCATCTGGTCGACTACCGTATCCACACCCAGGCTGAGAAGCCTATCCCCGATATGGATAACCACCGCGATTAGATTCTCTTGGTCATCCCCACCGGGGATGTTTAACACTTCGTTCAACTTGACAAAGGGGATGACCTCTTGGCGCAGAACCAATACCTGTTGGTTGCGAATCTCTTTGATATCCTGTGGTTTGACTTCAAGTGTTTCCAAGACAACCTCGGTAGGAATGGCAAAGACATGCTTGCCAACACCTACCATCAACGTTTGCATAACGGCAGTGGTCAACGGCAGTGTCAGGGTGAAGCGTGTCCCTTTGCCCTTTTCAGTTGCCACTTCAACCGTTCCCCCCAGCCGTTTGACCGAATTTTTTACCACATCCAGCCCGACACCGCGCCCTGATACATCGGTTACCTCTTCAGCACTGGTGACGCCGGGGGCAAAAAGTAGCTCTAGGACATCATTATCTTCCAGTGAGGCTACTTCTTCGGGTTTAATAAGGCCCCGTCTGGCAAAAACTTCTTTCAACTGTGCTGTGTCAATGCCGTAGCCATCATCCTCCACATCGATTAGGATGTGATTTTCAGCCCTTTTGGCGGCAAGTTTGATCATCCCAGACTTCTTCTTTTTCCGTTTCTGTCGGGTCTCAGCGGGTTCAATGCCGTGGTCTACGGCGTTTTTGAGCAGGTGAATCAGCGGCTCGCTGAGAGTGTCAATCATGGCTTTATCCAGTTCTATTTCACTACCCTCAAGAACAAGCTCTACCTCCTTGCCTGCTTCTCTAGCTAAATCACGCACCATTCTGGGGAACTTTTGAAAGATTTCACCGACGGGCACCAGGCGCGCCGCCGACACGTTCTCCTGCAGTTCATTAATGTTATGCTCCATTGACGCCAGAGCTGCCTTTAATTCTTTGTCTGCCGCGTCAGAGAGAATATTATCAAGGCGATTCTTGTTGATAATAAGCTCACCAGCCAGATTGAAAAGAGAATCCAGCACGTCTATATTGACCTTCACGCTCTGAATCTTTTCAATAGTCGGTATGATGGTTGTTTTAGGGGCTTGCTGCCGGGCTTCCTGCCTCTCAGGATACATTTTCGCCGACGCCAATTTTCCTACTTTCCTGGCGAGCGCCTGGAACTCAACCCTGCCCGTCTTCCCCTTAGCTCGCTCTCCGACCATCATTTCAAGCTTGTCAACGACCTCGAACAGGACATCAATGGTTTCTCCAGTAACCGGTACTTCATGCTTTCGAAGACGGTCGAGGAGGTCTTCGCAGACGTGGGACAACTCAGCAATATCTGAAAACTCCAGCATCGTTGACGAGCTCTTAAGGGTATGAATAGCCCTAAAAATCTCGTCCAGTTGTTCTATCTGGCTGTAATCTTTCTCCAGGACGAGGAGGGCACTGTTGATTCGTTGAAAGCCCTCTTTGGCGTCGTTTAGATAGTCAGCTAGAAACATGGAGAGGTCTATTTGGTCTTTGTCTGTCATTTTCCTGGCTCATCCTTTTCTCTTCGCATCATCCTCAAGATGGTTGGAGCTATTTGGGGCAACGGCACAATCTCGTCAACACACCCCAATTCAATGGCGGCTTTAGGCATGCCAAAGACGACACAGGTTGATGAGTCCTCGGCGATGGTGCTGCCACCTGCCTCCTTGATTACTTTTAACCCCTTGGCACCGTCACTCCCCAGTCCGGTCAGGAGTACCCCCAGAGTACTCTGGCCATAGGTCTTGGCAGCGGATTCCATGGCATAATCGATAGAGGGCGTAGCAGTATAGGGTGACACCTTCCGGCTCAGGCGTATTTTTCTGGCACCCCCATTTTGCACAATCGTAGTATGGTAGCCGCCGGGTGCAATTAGTACTTGACCTGAACTTATGGCTTCGCCTTTCCTAGCGGTTGAAATCTTGAGAGGGCATCCCCACTGCAGCCTATCCACAAATGATGGCACAAATTCTGGACTCATATGCTGAACAACGAGAATCGCTGTTGAAATATCGCGCGGAAGACCGGACAGGATGTTGACCACAGCTCTGGGCCCGCCGGTTGACGCTCCAATGACAACAATTTTTTTCTGTGTTACCGGTTTCACCCGTGGACGTTGATATGACTCCTTTGGCAAGTAAAGAGCCAACTTGCGCACATTGACATCGGCAGCGACCTTCACCTTGCCAATAATATCGTTGCTTAGTTTTTCTATATCATAAGAGATGACACCGGAGGGTTTCGGGATAAAATCCACAGCACCATGTTCAAGTGACTTAATGGCGATTGCTGCGTCTCTTTTATTGAGTGCGCTGAGCATCAGTACCGGTGTTGGACATTCAGCCATGATGTGCGCCAGAGCTGCCAGCCCATCCATCACCGGCATTTCAATGTCAAGAAGTACAACATCGGGATGGCGCTGCTTTACCTTCCGGATGGCATCTTCCCCGTCAGCAGCAGTATCGACGACCTCTATCGACCTGTCCGATTCTAAAATGTGCGTCAGGGATTTCCTCATAAAACTGGAGTCATCAACGACCAGTACTTTAACCAATAAAACACCATCCTCTCCGTAAAACATAAAGCGGTGAGAAGCAGGCAAATTCTGAGTACTGCCACTGTCTACGTTCTCGATTCACCCTCATCATTACCAACGACTCTTTTGATTTCACTGGTGATCTCTGTCTGCTTAAATGGTTTTCTTATATAGCCCGAGACACCGAGCTTGCGAGCTTCCTCTTGCTTTTCTTCCTGGCCCAGGGCAGTCACCATAATAACTTTTGCCTTTGGGTCTTCCTTCATAATTGCCTCTAACGCTGAAAGCCCATCCATTCCCCCCATTAGGATATCCAGAGTCATCACATCGGGTTTGAGCTTCCTGTATAGCTCCAGGGCCTCTTGCCCCTCCTTGGCCATACCGACGACACTGTGACCAACACCCTCGACAATGTATTTCAAGGAACCCCGCATAAAAGCAGCGTCATCTACAATAAGTATTGTGGCCATTATCCAGCCCTCCTTTTTGTCTGCCTCTTTGTTTGTCTCTTTGTCGTAGTTGTTGGCTGCCCAGTGTCTATCGCTTTGCTTTCCGCCGGCTTCGGGGCTTCCTTCGCTTCATCCGTCATTTGGACGGTTTCTGCTGTCTCTGGAACTTCCTCAGCTTTACCCATCACTTGATTGGTTTCGGCTAGTTCCGGTGCTGTTTCGGCTTTTTCCATCACTTGATTGGTTTCCGCCAGCTCCGGTGCTTCCTCGGCCTTTTCTATCGCTTGGTTGATTTCGCCCAGCTCAATCAACTCGGTGCTGGTCAACACCTTGTCCACGTCCATCAGAATAATTAGCCTGTTCTCCAGCACCCCCACGCCTCTCATATAGTCTTTTGATGCTGATGTGATGGTTGCTTCAGGCAGCTTTTGCACTTTCTCATCCGGAATTTTGATGACTTCCTCCACAGAGTCTACAATAATTCCGATAGGAAACTTGCCGAGTTCTACCACAATGATACGGGTATCCTCATCGTATTCCTTCGGTTCAAACCCGAGTCTCTTGCGGAAATTGATGACCGAAGCCAGCCGTCCACGAAGATTCATGATGCCCTCAATATATAGCGGAGCGTTGGGGACCTCTGTTGTAGGTAATACCGTGCTAATCTCCTGAACCCGCACCGCTTGAATACCAAATTCCTGTGACCTGACGGTAAAGACGAGGTTTTGGTCCTGTTCTAACTCTTCCTCTTCGATGGCATCTGTCAAAACTTCATTTACCATGACTCGACCTCCTTAATACTGTGACACCTAACGTATTTAAGACGTTACCTTTTCAGGCGTTTTCGCCCTTCGCTTTGATACGCTCTTTGCCTTCCTTGAGGCTACCGCCGCTGCCGGTTCGGCTGAGACAGCTTCGCCGACATTGAAGCGCCCGACTGTTTGCTGGAACTTTTGTGCCATATCTGCGAGTGTTGCCGATGTGGAGGCCAGTTCCTGCATGTTTGAAAGGAGGGCTTTAGTGCTCTCTGCTAGTTGTACCCCACTGGCTGATGTGTCAGCGGCAATGCCGCTTACCTTATCCAGGCTCTGTGATACCATATCGATGCTATTCTTCTGCTGACCAGCCGCCACCGAGATTTCTTGAGCTTCCTTGGTAGTCTCTCCAACCGAACGGTTAATCTCCGAGAGCGCTCCTGCTGTCTGCTCAATCGAACGCCTTCCTATTTCAACGTTTTCTGCCATGGTGTTAATCGTGGTGACAGTTCCTTCCGTCTCTTTCAGGACAGACTGAACCAGGTTTGATATGTTCTTAGCCTGGTTTTTGCTATCGGCTGACAGGGTCTTCACTTCCTCAGCCACAACTGCGAAGCCCCTGCCTTGTTTACCGGCACGAACTGCCTCTATTGCTGCGTTAATTGCCAGGATGTTCGTCTGAGTTGCTATATCTCGAATGATGTCTACGACCTCCTGAATCTGTTCCGTGCTCTTGCTGAGCGAATTAATTCTCTCCACAGACTCTTTGGAGCCTTCGAGCATCAGGTTAGTGTTTTTAGTGGTCTCTTCCATGGCCTGGCTACCTTCTGTCGCAGCTTTGTTGGCTGATTCAGACATTTGTCTCATGTTATCGGCACGAGTCGCAGTATTAGAAGCAGTCTCCCCAACTCCCTCACTTTCTCTGGACGCTTCGGCTATCTGTTGTGCCTGAGTCTTAGCACCGTCGGCGATTTGCCCCACCAACGATGACAGTTGCGTAACCATGGCATTCATCTCCTGTCCGGCACTCAGCATATTCTGTGAGATTGCTCCGATATTGGTTCCTGCCTCGGTGAGCTCGGTTACAATGCCTCGCAGGCTCTCTAACGTACCATTGATGCCATTGACCATAGAGGCAAATTCACCAGCGGCTTCAGCTTCAACCAAACTCGTTAGATTTCCTTCGCCTACCATGGTCATTACGTTATTAATGTCTCCGATAACCGCACTGAGATTATCCACCATCCCGTTGATGGTGTTCTTCAGCTCCAGTATCTCGCCCCTGACCTCAACAGTAATCTTCTGGGACAGGTCGCCCTGAGCCACGGCGGTGGTTACCTTGGCAATCTCCCTCACCTGATTGGTCAGATTACTCGCCAGCATGTTCACGTTGTCGGTCAGTTCCTTCCAGGTACCGGCGACACCGGGCACCTCAGCCTGGCCACCAAGCTGTCCCTCGGTGCCCACCTCCCGGGCTACCCTGGTTACCTCTGAGCCAAAGGCGCTTAGCTGGTCAACCATGGTGTTGATAGTATTCTTAAGCTCCAGAATCTCACCCATGGCCTCAACGGTAATCTTCCTCGATAGGTCACCCTGAGCTACAGCAATAGTTACCTCGGCAATATTCCTGACCTGGCTGGTTAGGTTACTTGCCAGCATATTGACATTGTCAGTCAGGTCTTTCCAGGTACCAGCCACACCCGGCACCTCTGCCTGGGCTCCGAGCCTTCCTTCAACACCGACCTCTCGGGCTACTCTGGTTACCTCAGAGCCAAAGGCGCTTAGCTGGTCAACCATGGTGTTGATAGTATTCTTAAGCTCCAGAATCTCACCCATGGCCTCAACGGTAATCTTCCTCGATAGGTCACCCTGAGCTACAGCAATAGTTACCTCGGCAATATTCCTGACCTGGCTAGTTAGATTACTTGCCATGGCATTGACGTTGTCAGTCAGGTCTTTCCAGGTACCAGCCACACCCGGCACCTCTGCCTGGCCACCAAGCTGTCCCTCGGTGCCCACCTCCCGGGCTACTCTGGTTACCTCTGAGCCAAAGGCGCTTAGCTGGTCAACCATGGTGTTGATGGTATTCTTAAGCTCCAGAATCTCACCCATGGCCTCAACGGTAATCTTCCTCGATAGGTCACCCTGGGCTACGGCAGTAGTTACCTCAGCAATATTTCTCACCTGGCTAGTCAGATTACTTGCCATGGCATTGACATTGTCAGTCAGGTCTTTCCAGGTACCGGCTACACCCGGCACCTGAGCCTGGCCACCAAGCTGACCCTCAGTGCCGACCTCTCGGGAGACACGGGTTACCTCTGAGCCAAAGGCGCCGAGCTGGTCAACCATGGTGTTGATGGTGTTCTTAAGCTCCATAATCTCGCCCATAGCCTCAACAGTAATCTTACGTGTCAGGTCACCCTGAGCCACAGCGGTGGTTACTTCAGCGATGTTCCTCACCTGATTGGTCAGGTTACTTGCCAGCATATTGACGTTGTCGGTCAGCTCCCTCCAGGTGCCAGCAACACCGGGTACTTCTGCTTGTGCTCCGAGCTGACCCTCAACACCGACCTCTCTGGCTACCCTGGTTACCTCTGAGCCAAAGGCACTAAGCTGGTCTACCATGGTATTGATGGTATTCTTAAGCTCCAGGATCTCACCCATGGCCTCAACGGTAATCTTTCGTGTCAGGTCACCCTGAGCCACAGCGGTGGTTACTTCAGCGATGTTCCTCACCTGGTTGGTCAGGTTACTTGCCAGCATATTTACGTTATCGGTGAGCTCCTTCCAGGTACCAGCAACACCGGGTACTTCTGCTTGTGCTCCGAGCTGACCCTCAACACCGACCTCTCTGGCTACCCTGGTTACCTCTGAGCCAAAGGCGCCGAGCTGGTCAACCATGGTGTTGATGGTGTTCTTAAGCTCCATAATCTCGCCCATAGCCTCAACGGTAATCTTTCGTGACAGGTCACCTTGGGCTACGGCAGTAGTTACCTCAGCAATATTTCTCACCTGGTTGGTCAGGTTTGCTGCCATAGCATTTACTCTGTCGGTCAGATCCTTCCAGGTACCAGCCACACCCGGCACTTCTGCCTGCCCGCCAAGAATGCCCTCAGTGCCAACCTCTCGGGCTACCCTGGTTACCTCAGCAGCGAAGGTATTGAGCTGGTCAACCATCTTATTAACCGTTGTACCTGTGCGTAGGAACTCGCCCTTGATGGCCTTCCCTTCAATCTCTAAGGCTATTTTTTGTGATAAGTCGCCTTCAGCAACGGCGGTGATAACGCGGGCAACCTCAGTAGTAGGTCGAGCCAAACTATTGATGAGCGCATTAATCGAGTTGATACTAGTGTCCCAAGCACCAGTGACCCCTTCTAGCGAAGCTTGCTCGGTCAGCTTTCCTTCTTCACCAACAATCTTGCTGATCCGGACAATCTCGTTTGCCATGCTTTCGTTCAAGCCGACGACATTATTAAACACCTCCGCTATTTCACCCATCACGCCATTCTTTCCCGTCGGCAGTCGGACTGAAAAATCGCCTTGTCTGAAAGCCATAAGTGCCTCTAGCAATAGCCCCAGTCGGGCGTTGCCATCACCACCCCGTTCGATGGTTCCCTTTTTCTCTTCCGCCACACTTTTGTCTCGCGGCCGTTCAGCGACTTCTTGATCTTCAAAAAGGACCGAGCGACCCGTCTTACGTGTTTTATTCGTGTCAACCATTTTATCTGCCTCCTATTTGTTCAAATCTATTTGTCTAAATTTGGTTTCCGTTCAGCATTAATACCCATACTTTTGGCACATTCCTTTCCGGCGCTGCTCCTGGGAGCATAATGCGATATGGGCACTCCCTGTCGTTGCGCTTGGTAGATTTCTACAGAGTCCGGGGCAACAAACACTGTGTCAGACATTTCTCTCATTATTGCCTCATTCTTGTTCAAAAGTTCTCCCCTCTCCACTGATCTTGATAGCCTCAGATTTGATTCTGTTTATATCGTTCTCGGTAAATAGTCTCCACCCCTTTCTGTCCTTACGCACTATGTCATCAACGATACCCCCCCTAAACCAGCGAAAGAGCGTAGCCCTGCTTATACCAGCCATTCGACAAGCCTCCGAGGTTCTATAGTAAGTCTCATTATTGATTCTTATTGCCACGTCTTAAAACCTTTTGAGACATCTCATATTTCTTTAAATTATTATCTAAATTGACCGTCTTTTCTTATTTGTTTGCCCTGTACCATAGTTTGATGCTACGGAAAGTGGGCTAGCCACCGACCCAAAGAAGAAAGGGGCTAGCCCCTTTCTTCTTATTGCAAATGACTTGCCAAGATTTATTATTGCCAGATAGCCACAATTTGTCCACAAAAGCGCCCATCATCAATCAATGTGCAACGTCAAATAGATTTTTAAGTCCAGCAATTGGCTACATTTTAGCACAAAATGTGCTCATTGTCAAGACCGGGGCAAAAAATGTCATGTTTTTAGGAGTTGTAAATAGTACTATGACTAATCAACGTGGAGTGAGTTAGAAAGCATTCAGTATGGGTAGGGAACTCAAATTAAGACATTAAAGACCTTAAGAATACTAACAGCGTAACAATTAGCCAAATCGTTAAACTTTGATTGTAATTGCTCTATTGATAGGCAGTACGCTGACGTGGTATTCTTTTCATTACATAACAAAGTGAGATATGTGAAAAAAACGAGCAAGCCCAAAAATGGAGGAATACTAGCAATAATCGCTGGAGCTCTTGCTTCATTAGGGGCTGTTAATTATGCCGTTGGTTTCAGCGATGTAAGCGGACTTGGTAAGGGTGATATACCTCCGTTTGTGCCAAGTATTATCTT
>Ga0307431_1001351_pt1 | contig 14289 bp, 15 predicted proteins | sample SalMarWE160170MG_FD_202155 | JGI IMG/M metagenome (GOLD analysis project Ga0307431, IMG submission 202155) | Salt marsh sediment microbial communities from the Plum Island Ecosystem LTER, Massachusetts, United States - WE1603-170 | ecosystem: Environmental > Aquatic > Marine > Intertidal zone >...
ATACCCGGGATGCTTTCAGCTATGAGCAAGGATCCCTTAGCCTTACTAATTGCTCTTGCTTCCTTAACGTAAAGCGAGGAGAAATTCATAGTGGCCCTCCTTTTTCACCCTACAGGTTCTTCGAATTATCAGGCAATTCCTTTGCGAGTTACTAAGCTTTCTTCCATATCCGACCATAATTCCTTGGCCATCTGTTCAAAGGCCTCGTTAGGTACATCCTTCATCCTGGAAATCCTGTACACTATCGGAGATGAGTGGATACTCTCAATGCGCACTCCTGAGTTTGACATTTCTTGGGCCAGTTCATAAAACCTTATTATAGTCTTAAGCATGAGGCCAGCTTTTGCTGGCGTGCAGTAAGTGTCGACTTCATGGTAGGCGCTTTGCTGGAGAAAGTCCTCGCGTATCATCCTGGCGATGAGTAGCAATAGTTTGTCACCTTCGGGCATAGCTTCGGGGCCCACAAGCCTCACAATCTCCTCCAGTTCTGCCTCCTGTTGCAATATCCTCAAAGCTGTAGCCCTGGTATCTACCCATCCCGGATCAGCCTTATCCCACCAGTCTTTGACTGCGTCTATATAGAGACTATAACTAGTGAGCCAGCTTATGGCTGGGAAATGTCTCTTGTTTGCCAGGGAAACATCTAAAGCGTATAAGGCATCTACTATTCTAAGTGTATTCTGAGTTACTGGTTCGCTGAAGTCAGCTCCAGGAGGACTTACAGCACCAGTTACTGTTATAGACCCCCTCCTTTGCGGACTGCCAAGGCATTCAACCATTCCTGCTCTTTCATAGAAACTGGAAAGCCGCGAACCCAAGTATGAAGGGAAGCCCTCCTCGCCGGGCATTTCCTCAAGTCTACCCCCCATTTCCCTCATAGCTTCAGCCCATCTTGAAGTTGAGTCTGCAACCAGCAAGACATCATAACCCATGTCCCTGAAGTATTCGGCCATAGTAATACCGACGAAAATGCTTGCTTCTCTAGCCACAACAGGCATGTTAGAAGTGTTAGCGATGAATATTTCCTTCTCCTGTAACAATCTCCCTGTGTGGGGTTCCCTGAGTCTCATGAAGCTGTGGAGCACGTCAGACATCTCATTACCTCTTTCGCCGCAGCCAACGTAAATATTGAGATTCGTCTGGGCCCATCTGGCCAACTGCTGTAGGGCAACGGTCTTCCCGGTACCGAAGCCCCCGGGTACTGCAGCTTTGCCGCCAAGAGCCAAGGGAAACATGTAATCCAAAATTCGCATACCGGTAGTGAGCAAGCCCGAAGGATCCACCCTATACTTATAGGGTCGGGGTTTCCTTACCGGCCATTCTTGCATCAGCGTGAGTTCCCTTACTTCGCCATTATGCTCCACCCATGCCACAGGCTGATCGACAGTATAATCACCTTCACATATCTCCTTTACAACGCCTTCAATGCCTATTGGCACCATTATTCTGTGTTCAATAAGTCCTGTCTCCGGGACGGTGCCTATTATGGCCCCTTCGCCAACTGCGTCCCCGACCTTGACTTTAGGTGTGAACTGCCATTTCTTGTTGCGGGGAAGTGCAGATGCCTTTGCACCTCGTTTTAGGAACGAGCCGGTATCCTCAGCCAGAGTAAGCAAGGATTTTTGAAGTCCATCATAAATAGATCCCACAAGCCCCGGGCCTAGTTCCGCGCTCAAGATTCTCCCCGTTCCCATCACCACTTCGCCGGTTCTTAACCCCAGGGTGTCCTCATGTGCTTGAATTATCGCCTTATTGCCTTCCAGCCCTATTATCTCCCCCACAAGCCCTTCCTCTCCTATCTCAACCATTTCATAAACCTGGGAACCTTTCATATCATCAGCAATAACCAAAGGACCGGAAACTCTCCATATTCTACCCACGCCTTTAACCTCCTACTCTTGCTGTCATTCTGCAGGGAGAAAGCAATCCCGGGAGTAACCGGAGACTGCTTCACTACGCTTGCAGTGACAGAGAATCGTTATCTCAGATTTCTATGTCAAACCCTATAGATTCTCTGACAAATGCTTTGTAATACTCCCTGATATCTCGATATTTCGTACCAAACTTCGACGGTACTTCGATGATTATGGGAACCATCCTTTTCCCTTTTCTAACTTGCACCACTAGATCCTCAGCGTATTGTATGTAGTCTTCTAATATCAGTACTGTGCCAACATTGGGGTCGTCTATCAATTCACTTAGAACTCTCCTAACATCTTCACGGGCATTATGATCTCCCTTTATCATATGATATCTACTGACACCAGCCAGCCTAAGGCCGCTGACCAGCTCTTCATCTCCTATGACAGCTATATCTAGGCGTATGGCCGGTATCATACTCACACCACTAAATACTCCTTTATTTCATCCACGGGCATGCCATCGACTATCATTTTCAGAACTAGCCTTAAGTTCCGTATTTCAACCTCTTTAATGATCAAGTACCAGGCTATCACCAAGGGGGATAACACCCTCGGTGACAATATCTCCTTAAGCAACCTGAACTGATGCTTGTCAATGATTTCCTGTACTGCGGTGATACGACCAGTCCTATCGTAACTACTTGATACTTCGCTTGCTACGTCTGAGTACTGAGTATTCTCTAGCCTATGAGGTAGTTCGGTCATCTTGAGAGATAAAAGATCCTTGATGGCTCTTTCTGTAATGAGATATCCACCAGCGATGGTACATTCAGCGGCATCAGGCCCCATACCCTCGATTATGGCTCTCGATACAATTTGCAGGTTTGTGAGGTCTATAAGGATGCCGCAGACTTTGGAAAACAGAACACCATCTTTTGTAGCCCTTGAGGTGTCCAGCATATTCTTATAGTACTCGCTATCTAGCTTGGCCTCAGCAGTGAGCCTCGACTTCGCTCCGCCACTTATGTGTTTTTCGTGTTCCTCTAGGATCTTGGCGTAATTGCCCAGTTTGCACTCGGTAAGAGTTTCCACAATATCCTTCAGGTTCTCAGCACTGGCAAGCCTGTCCAGTACCCCGTAGCTATGAATAACACCTACTGGGATCATGCGGGCTTTTCTACCGGTAGAAATACCCCACAAGGCAGCTTTGATATTTAAGACATCGTACTTCACCATGTATGTTCTCAATATCTTCAGCATGCCAGCAGGCATAAGCTTGAACCCCTCCAGGCGCTCGAGACAACGGCGAAAATACACCCATAAGTGTTCTTCGACGTCATCGAATGTTCTGAGCGGGACTTCTTCAAGATAGCTTCCTATATCGGTCTCTTTGATGACCCCCAGTGCATCTTGAATAGTGGATGTTTTCGACATCCGATCTACATGCTCGGAGGTAACGAGTCTGGCCTCCTCACCTTTTAGATATGCGGAGGCAAAGGCATACCCTGTGCTAATCAACCCTAGTCCCCATCTCCTTTGAACAATTGTCTGTCTATCTCAGGCAGCAGCTTTGGTAGCAACATCTCAAGTCTGGTCTCATACGTATTGTCTATCCTGCGTTTTCCCTCGATATCCTCAGCAATAACCCCTCCGGTGCAATCGAACTCTATAACTTCCATTATCCTGCTAGCTAGTTCTTTATCTCCGTCAAGGAATTTCTCCACACTGCTCACATCTTTGGGAAGGACATAAATCCTACCTTTTGCCCCACCAAGTCCGTCCATGGCCTCCTTGATTAGGCTCGGAAGATGGCTTTCATCGCTTGAGATGCCTGCCAGTGTTTTCTTCACTCCCTCAATTATTCTGGCGATTATGTCAGATTTCGTGCGTAATAGTTCCTGCCGTGCTCTTATAGAAGCCTGAGCCACAACTCTAACGGCTTCTTCTTCAGCTTCTTCCAGTACTTGGCATTTCTTTTCCTCGAGTTTTGTTTCCCACTGCTTCTTGGCTCTCTCCAGCTCTTCTTGTGCCTTCTCTTCTGCTTCTTTTACTATGTCTCCTGCCTCTGCTTCTACCTTGGCGAGTATAGCCTCCCTTATTTTGTCCATCCCTGTTGCTGACATGAGGCACCTCTACATGACTTCCAGCATAGTGAATGCCATTATGGTAAACACCAGTCCCAACACAGCTATCAACTCGACGAAAACGGCTAGCATCATGGAGGAAGTCAGTATCCCCCCTTTCGTCTTAGGCAAGAGCGAGTTGCCCGATGCACAAACTGAACCCTGGTATATTGCCGAGGCGGCAAAGGCGAAGGTGGCTATTAGACAGGCGCCCAGGACTGTGAAACCGCTACTGCCTTCCGTTGGCAAAGTGGGGATTATCGATGTTAACACCAGTATCAGCACTATCAGCCCGTAAAAGGACTGCGTCATGGGTAATGATGATAGTATTATCACATTTCTGAACTGGCTGCTATCTTCGGACAAGGTGGCTAGGCCAGCAGATGCGGCAATGCCTATTCCGATCGCGGAGCCCAATAAACCACCGGCAAGTGCTAGTGCGCCACCAAGGCATGCCAAAGATTCGGGACTCATTTTTCACCTCCATTTACTTTCTTCCGACTAATACGGGCACAGGAGACTTCAGCCTAAATGGGCTGTATTCTATCCCTCCTCCCTCATAGAATTTAAATAGGAATTCCACAAAACATAGCCTTAGGGAGTGTATGAAGGCGGTGAGGCCGCTGAGGGCTAGGTTGATGGCATGTCCGAAGGCCAAGACCAGAAATGCTAGGATGCCACCGATAATAACTCCTGCCACGCCGGGCATCATGTCATAGAGCAGTTGCGCCAGCATATTGAAACTGGATGCCAGGTAAAATGTGGCCAAGCCCACTCCGGCTAACCTACAGTATGACATGATATCGCCTAGAAGGCCAGTCAGATCAAAGAGCCAGAAGATGGCCCCTAAGCTACCACGCTGCATGAAGGCTGATACGACGATGAGTGCCACGCTGGCGAAGACAATGTACATGAAGATGGAATACACCCCTGCGCTAACCGGCAGGGACACGTTGAACAGCCAGAGAAGTACCAATGGGATGCCAAAGAACTGGAGAGTAAAGATCCCGACCTTGCTGATTACTACGCTTTTTTTCCTTTCCTTCACTCCCCTAATCAGTGCCAGCACGTGGGCTGTGTTAACATGGATGACACCTAATGCAATAGCGAGAATTATGAAGGTGATAGGATCGCCAAGCAATTGTTTGATCGGCTCTGCTAGTGCCAGGTTCTCGATTCCGAAGAAAAGGTAAGCATCGCCCAAGTATGTTCCGGTAAGCAGACCAAGGATCAGGGCAACAATACTGCTAGTATAAAGCACCCGTTGGAATAACCTATAACCCTCGGTATTGGGATCGTCAACGAAGATGCGCAGGACAAACCTTGTCACCAGTATTACCCCGATAGCATAAACCACGTCACACAGCATGAGGCCGAAGAAAATGGCGAACGAATAGGCCATTATTGGCGTCGGATCCCCTTCTCTGTACTTCGGGGAGCCAAAGAGATTCGTGATGACCTCGAACGGTTTCATCACACGCGGGTTCTTGAGATTTGTCGGGGGTTCTTCCTGTGTCGTCGGCTCTCTGGTGTCAATAAATACATAGTCTACGCTATCTTTAATTTCGTAGATTGCGGTCTCAATTTTGCTATCTGGAATCCATCCCTCAATTAATGTTACATATTTTGCTTCACACGCTTTTTCTAGAACCGATAATCTTTCATTTTCTGCTGACAATGCCCCTCTGAAGAGAACGAGTTTCTCCAAATTCTCTCTAGTTTTAACTTCAATTTCTCGACTAAGTTCTGTCAGGCCCTCTCCAAGGCCATGAATCCTGTCACCAACTACTTTAAGGAATTCCTTCAGGGTTGAGTCTTCATCAGGTATCTGCAGAGTTTTGCCCCCACCATCCTTGATCGTGGACTCTATAATTCCTTGGTCTGAAACCTTGGAAATTGCATAGAAAATAGTCTCGTTTTCTGTTGTGGCTACGATGCCGCCAAATAGGTAGTTCTCAAGCTTACGATGTAAGGTTTCGTACACTTCATTGGTAAGAACAAAAATCCTTGAAAAGAGGTAGCTTCCAGAAAAACTAAGGTCTTTCAATCTAATATCAGTCTGCTGCTCAAGAGGTCCAAGATACTTACTTAGTTCTGTTAGCTTCTCAACCTCCTTGCTGAGTTTGGCAACTCTCTGGTGCATATTGCTGAGTTTGGTACACAGTCTTCTGACCTCGCTATCGGTCTCGTCAAAGGGTCTAGTGTATATGACCTCAATATCCTCTCCCAGAGGCACCCTCTCTCCCTGTGGTATGTAAGCCAATACATCGTCTATGGCTGTCAATAACTCCTCAACCTCTCTTCTTTCATGTTCGATAGCTTCTCTATCTATGGGCCTCAACTCCGTACTTTGCTCAACATGAAGCACCCCAACTCTATGTAGAGTTTTTAAAGCTCTATTTGAATAGTCCTTGGCAGTTACTACCCTGACTTTGAGCATAGGCTCAGGAGAGTTGAGGACTAAAGGTATCATACTGCCTGTGCCCCCGTGATGATACTCACTATGAGATCCACGATTTCTGCTACTTTCTTGTCGGCATTGGCACTAATTTCAGAGGACTTCCTCACAGAATCTGCTATTTTCTCCTCGGCTTGCATACTAGCCTTATGAATAATCCCGTCACACTCCGTTCTGACTTCATCCATAGGCAAATCGGAGGAAACGATTTTCCTAGCCTCTTCTCTACTCTTAAGGAGAATTTCGTTAGCCCTAGCCTTGGCCTCTTCGAGTATCTTTTCAGCCTCGGCTTCAGTGACTTCTATACTGCTGGAAATATCATTCATTGCCATAGTATACCTCTTTAGTAATTCTCTGGACAATAACTAGACGACTTCTGTAGATGAGGTCTTTTTGAAAGTGGAGGAGATAGCAGGTAGGAATTTCGATTTTGATACTGAAGTTGTTAATTGCGCTCTTGGTATAGTGAAGCAATTTACCATTGTTAATATATCATCTTTCTCATCGGCTACCTGCACTTAATAGACTCCCTGCTCAACTACGGTATCTGTAGCCTTCCCCATTTTGTCATCAGCCTTTATCGTTAACGATGTATTCATGCAATCTTCTCGATGGCTTCATATATTCGGTCTTTCTGACCGACTTGCACACACTTTTTTGTCGCCAGTTCCTTGACTATCTTCTTCATCTTGCCCTCCTGTAGTCAACCGGATTTAACCTTCAACCTGCTAGCCCCCCATACGGAAGATGAAATACGCGCCGGTAACATATACTCCCAATAATAACGGAGCATACCAGCTCATCGCAACCAGTGTCTTTCGCTTGGTTCGGAGGATAAGGCCAGCGATAACAATGAGGCTCATGAGGACAACGGTTGCAGTGGTGATTATGTGGGTTTGGGAGGCTGCGGAAAAGATCGAGGCGCTTCCGTAGAAAAGGTCGTAACATGCTACACCGATTCCGATGTTGAATATATTGCTGCCGAGCACGTCAGCGATAGCCATGTCAACGGCTCCAATCCTCAATGCTGCGAAAGCAACAACCAGTTCCGGGAGCGATGTGGTAACAGCCAAGAAAAGGCTGCCTACGAAGGTAGTATCCAAGCCGGTGACTGAAGCGATCTCATCCCCAACTGTCGCCAGCCACGTAGCCGATCCAATGATGGCAATCGCAGCAATTCCAAAGCCCAAATAGGCTCTCCTTGATGAGATATTCTTGTATCGGAGCGAAGCGGTCTCTACGCTTGGACGATTGTGCTCACGGCGAAAAATCCATCTCGACCCCAGGAGGTATAGAATAACCAGCACCAAACTATAGATGCTCAGCCAGCATATCCCGCCTTCCCATACTCGGGTGCTTAAGAGGATACTGGCGCCGGCGAAGGCGATGAGTAATATACCAAGACCTGCCGAAAGCTTATGCTCCTTGCTTGCCTTCGTAAGTAAGGGCCCGCGACGGTATGCAGTATCCAAAAGAGCAATGATAAAAAGGTTGAGCGCGTTGCTGCCAAAGATGGTTCCCATCGCCAAGTCGGGAGCATTGATCACAGTGACTGCACTGATACCGGTGATTATCTCGGGAAGGGAAGTGACAACAGCCAGGAGTAAAAGCCCGATCCATACCCCGCTCAACCCCGTTTTCTCTGCGATGACGTCCCCGTAGCGCGCTAGCTTCGTTCCGAAGAAAAGGATGAGAACGACACAGACGAGAAATTTGACCCAAACCAAGATCACGTTTTGCTTCCCCAGGTATTCACTGAGCAGCGATTATACCATGCCCAGAGGCAAATTCACAAATAGTTCACTTCACGATAACCATGCTTCGTTGACAGGTAGCATTCCATCTGATACATTACCATACATAGGAGACAAAGGAATGAAGGTTTTAATTGCAGAACCACAGTTGGAAATGTGGGGGCGGATGTGGAGATTATAAACCCTGACACAGAGTTGCTTGGTATTTGGCTGGATATTGGGCGTGAATATTAGACTGGCCAACTTCTGGCATCTTGTAAATAGGAAGAAGCTATTTTGCATCATGTCAATAGTACTAGGTGGCATTTTCTTGGGCTATTTTTTCTTTATGAGCTGGCTTCTAGGTTTTCTATTGAGCAAATTGGGAGGTGGCAAAAAGGCTGGAGAGCTAGGCAGGGTCAAGTCAATTCTCATTCCATTTGGCGAGAATAAGATTCATGTTCACCATTGGATTATAGCCTTGCTACTAATTCCTGTTGGTTTCTTCGTATCTGTCCCGTTACTGCCTCCGGTGACTATATGTGGATTCTTAAGTGGTGTAGCCTTTCAAGGTATCTACAATTACCGCGACTGGCATAAGATTATGATCCCCAGGCATAGCAATCGAGAAATGTGCAGCGCTGAGGAAGGCGCCATCCTCGAGGCGCAACTCGACTAGACGCTTGGCTATGCACATTGGTAGCATATGAATATAGATAAGTCGATGGAGGGCGGGAACCGTTTTCTTGCGGAACGGTGGCTAAGAAGGGGGTGGTCGTGTGGTGTTGAACGATGCTAGCGTCCTATATTTAGTACTTCTTTTCCTTTGCTTGGTTGCCTCAGCTTTCTTTTCCAGTGCCGAGACTGCGTTTGTCTCGTTGCCCAGGACTCGGGTGAAGCACATGGTGAGCACTGGGGTGAGTGGTGCGGAGCGGGTGGAAAGGATGATGGAGCAACCGGAGAGATTATTGGCAACGGTACTGCTTTGTAACAACTTCGTCAATGTAGCTGCTGCCGCTTTAGGAACTGTGTTAGCGGTCACTATCTGGGCGGGCGATTTGGGGGTGCTTATTGCGACTGTAGTGGTGACTATACTTCTGCTGATATTCGCTGAGGTGAGCCCAAAAACCCTGGCTATGCGACACCCAGAGCGACTGGCTTTGTTCTACGTCTACCCTATGGGAGTGATCATGAAAGTTGTCTACCCATTGGCGGCTGTATTAAGTTGGATTGGCTCGGCGCTCGCCGGGGGCAAGGCTCGTGTGCCTAAGGCGCTGGTGAGCGAGGAGGAGATCCGTAGCATGATCTCTGTGGGGCGTGAGGAGGGCACCGTTGAGGAGACTGAGGCCGAGATGTTGCATAATGTATTCGATTTCGGAGATCGCAGCGTCCGTGAGGTGATAACCCCTCGACCTGAGGTTACATGGATAGAGGAGGGGACCAAGCTAGCTGAGTTCCTTGCTGCATACGCCGAATCTCCTCATACTCGCTTTCCCGTGTATAGTGATAGTATCGACAATGTAGTTGGAATCCTCTCGATAAAGGATGTGCTCATGGCTCAGGCTAACGGCTCTTTAAATCAGGAGAGCGCAATCGATGACTTAGTACGTCCTGTTAGGTTTGTTCCTGAGACGAAACGCATTGCTCAACTGTTCGCTGAGATGCAGTCTCAGGGATACAATATGGTGGTTGTCGTTGATGAGTTTGGGGTAACCAGCGGTATTGTGACCATGGAGCAACTGGTGGGTGAGATCGTTGGTCAGCTCGGGGATGAAATGATGGGTGAAACGAAAGATTTCACGTTTATTGATGAGCAGACGGTTCAAATCGATGGCAGCATGCGCGTGGAGGATGCCAATGAAGAGTTGGGCTTGGGGCTGCCCGAGGGAGACTATGACACGGTAGCCGGTTTTATTCTCAGCCTGCTAGGTTACATCCCTAAAGAAGGGGAACAGTTGAGGTACAACGGCTTAAAAATGGTGATCATTGAGATGCGAGGATTAAAGGTCGAGAAGGTCCTGGTGACCAAGGAGTAATGTGCAGCGAATCCGCATCGGCTTTTCTCGAGGCGAGAAGGTTAAGTACATCTCTCATCTTGATTTGATGCGCCTTTGGGAAAGAGCGCTCAGGCGGGCTGGCATCCCAATTGCTTACTCGCAGGGATTTAGCCCGCATCCCAAGATCTCCATTGCTGCCCCTCTCCCTATAGGGGTGACTAGCGATGGCGAATTTATGGATATTTCGCTGAGAGTGAGGGTTTCCCCGTACCATTTTGCCAAGGCGGTAGGTGAACAATTGCCTTTTGGCATTAGCCTCTTAAGGGCGGAACAGGTGGAGCTGAGGCTGCCCTCGTTGCAATCGCAGGTGAGGCAGGCGGAATATCAGGTTGAGTTGGAGACCAATAAAGGGGCTGGTGAAGTAGAGGACGCACTTCACTCATTCTTAGCCAAAGAGCATATACCCTGGCAGCATCAGAGGGATACTGAGATGCGATACTACGATCTTCGTCCCCTTGTGTATCGCCTGTGGGTTGTGGGACGGCAGGAATCGGTGTGCACCCTGGGGATGAGCCTGCGTGCCGACAGCACCGCTACAGGAAGGCCCGAGCAGGTTACTGCGGCTCTGGGTTTTGCCAATCGCCCAATGTCGGTTCACCGAACCAGGTTGATATTGGCGGGCAGCTAGTGTGGCGGAGCTTGATCTAAAACGGCAGGAGAAAGCAAAGGCTTACGCTAAGACTGTGCGCCGTCTTTCCTTTATCGAACTGGGCATCAGTGGTATCTTCGTCCTGATTCTCTTACTCACTCCGCTCTCCGCTGGCCTTCGGGATGTCTTGGATTTTCCACAGCCTTTGAGGGTGGCTTTCTATTTCGCCTCCCTAATGATATTCTTGGGGATAGCGTCTGCTCCACTGAGCTTCTATGGAGGGTTTGTGATACCTCGCCGCTTCGGCCTCTTGAGACAAAATCTGAGGGGTTGGCTCCTCGACGGCGTGAAGAGAGGGACTTTGGGTTTTCTCATTGGTATTGGGGTCATTGTTTGTGTTTACTTGCTTCTGGGTAGTTTCCCCGACCTGTGGTGGCTTTTCGCTGCTGTTTTTCTTGTTTTACTTACTGTGGTGATGAGCAATCTCGCTCCAATTATCATTGTCCCCCTTTTTTATAAGCTTGAACCTCTCGCTGATGTCAGTCTGAGGGAGAGACTGGAGCGCCTTACGGAAAGGGCGAAGACGAAAGTGCGTGGCGTTTTCACCATTAACCTGAGCAGCAAAGCCACTACCGGCAACGCTGCTCTTATTGGGTTTGGAAACACCAGGCGCGTTGTTCTTGGCGATACTATACTGGATCGATATTCACCAGAGGAGATCGAGGTAATCATGGCGCATGAGCTGGGGCATCATGTGCACCACGACATCGCCAAACTTATCGCTCTCCAGTCAGCGATCATCTTGGTAGGATTTTACCTGGTGCACCTGACACTAGAGCTTGGCGTGCCATACTTTAACTTTAAAGGCATTGACGATGTTGCTGCCTTCCCCCTGCTTGTTGGTGTGTTAGGCGTCTTTGCCCTTCTTTTGGAACCATTGATTAATACCTACAGGCGTTATATTGAGGGCTCTGCTGACGAATATGCCTTGACCTTGACTGCTAATCCCATGGGCTTTATCACGATGATGACCAAACTTACCAACCAGAACCTATCTGAGGCGCAACCCAATCGCTGGGTGGAATTACTATTCTATGACCATCCCCCCTACTTTAGGCGGGTGGCTCGGGCTCGTCGTTATGCGAAAGGAGCAAAATGAAGCTTATCCTGGTGAGACACGGTGAAACGATGTGGAATCGGGAGAATAGGATTTTGGGGCATACCGATATTGAACTGAATGAGAAAGGGCAAAAGCAGGCAAAGCGATTGGGCGTAGCACTCAAGGACGAAGAAGTGAGTGCAATCTATTCCAGCTCTCTGAGGCGTGCCAGAGAGACGGCTAATGAGATTGCACGCCTTCATGATTTGGAAGTGATCGCCGATGATGCCTTTATGGAACTGGATGCCGGAGAGCTGGATGGGCTTACCTTTGAAGAGGTTATGAAGAGGTATGGCAAGTTCCTGGAAGAATGGGCTAATGATGCATCATCCTTGAAGGTACCTGGCGGAGAGTCTATAGCTGAGGTTCAGAGAAGAGCATGGTCCGCTGTGGAAAAGCTGGCTAACATCCATGCAAGTGAGACGGTTTTCGTGGTGAGCCACTCTCTCACTATCCAGAGTATTATCAATAAGGCATTGGAAATGGACCTTTCCAATCTTAGAAGATTGCGGCTGGACCTCGCCTCGATAAGTATCCTCAACTTTGGTAAAAGCGGCATCACTCTGCTGTTGTATAACGATACCTGCCATTTGGAAAATGGGGTTTGAGAAATGAAGGGTTTAAAACAGCGAGTTCTCCAGTTCATTCGAGAACAAGGTCTTATCGAAGGCGAAGAAGTCCTCCTGGTTGGTGTCTCCGGCGGTCCCGACTCTGTCTGCCTATTGCACATCCTTAGTCAGCTTCGTGAGACCCTTGGGGTGAGCCTCCATATAGCACATATGGATCATATGCTAAGGGGGGCAGATTCTGATGCCGATGCCCGGTATGTCTCCGATTTAGCTCAGCGCCTGGGGACCCCGGCGACTGTAGAGAGACGGGATGTCGGGGCGTACCAGCAGGAGCATCACCTCTCACTGGAGGAGGCGGCAAGAAAAGTGAGATATGATTTCTATTGTGAGGTAGCGGAGGCAACTGGGGCTAAGCGCATCGCTTTGGGGCATACTAAGGATGACCAGGTGGAGACCATCCTAATACATCTATTGCGGGGAACTGGCCTTGCAGGATTGCGGGGAATGCAGCCTATTACCACATGGCAAGGCAGAGGCGGCACTCTGTTGCTGGTGAGGCCACTTCTTGAAGTCACCAGAGCGGATACCGAGGAATACTGCTGCGCCTGTGATCTTGAGCCGAGGAGTGATGTTTCCAATTATTCACCCGCCTTTTTAAGAAATCGCCTTCGCCATGAGCTAGTCCCGCTCCTCCAAAGCTACAACCGCAATATCAGTGGTGCTTTGCTGCGTACGGCTCATACAGCCGCAGATGATCTGTCATTCCTTGAAGAGCATGTTTCTTTAGCATGGAGTCAGGTAGTTACGGAGCAGCCAAATGGCATCCTTCTAGATAGTAAAGCGTTGCTTTCGCTTCACCCGTCGCTTCAACGGCACCTTTTGCGCCGCGTTTTGGGCCAGATCTTGGGAGAACTCATAGATATCCAGTTAATTCATATTGAGAAGATGATGGATGCCTTATCGAAGCCAGCGGGTAGGAGGCTATCTCTACCCAGGGGGCTGATTTTTCATGTAGGTTACCACACATGCCTAGTGGCGAGGGGGGAGCAAGATACATGTCCTTTCACCCCATTGGAAGGAGAGCATAGACTAAATGTGCCTGGGGATACTGTGCTTCCAGGATGGAGTGTGAGGGCGAACATAACGACGCCTGGGCGGGCTACTGAGGGCTTCAGGGCATGTCTTGACCTTGATGAGTCAGGTATGGATTTAGTGGTGCGAGGGCGCAAGGCTGGAGACCGGTTTCAGCCCCTGGGAATGGCTGAACTCAAGAAGCTACAGGACTTTATGGTCGATGCCAAGATCCCACGGGCATGGCGCGACCATGTGCCGCTTGTATGCTCGCCAGGGGGTATAGTCTGGGTAGTGGGCTGGCGCATCGCTGAGCGGGTCAAGGTCAAAGATTCAACAAAGCAGGTTCTACACTTGGAGTTCGAAAGGCTTTGACCTCTTTAGTAGCAGCCAAAATGTAGCGCGAGGCTTTAGCCTCGCAATCGGCGACCCTGAAGGGTCGTGCTACGAAGGTGTTAATTTTGGAAGATGACCAAGCTTAAGATACCTCAAGCAAAAACTGTTTTCCCCTTAAACTTTATTGTTACTTTCCTAGGCTTTCTTGATACCCACCTGCTAATCCCGATAGTGGCTCTATATGCTTGGGACCTCGGTGCCGGTGTAGGGATGGTTGGGTTGATCGTAGGACTGTACTCGATAGCCAACACCCCAGCAAACATAATCTTCGG
>Ga0307431_1001352_pt1 | contig 14283 bp, 15 predicted proteins | sample SalMarWE160170MG_FD_202155 | JGI IMG/M metagenome (GOLD analysis project Ga0307431, IMG submission 202155) | Salt marsh sediment microbial communities from the Plum Island Ecosystem LTER, Massachusetts, United States - WE1603-170 | ecosystem: Environmental > Aquatic > Marine > Intertidal zone >...
TGGAAAGGGTTAAAAGAAGAGGAAAAAAACATCCAAATCTACATTGCCGTCCAACAGGCGCTTTTTAAACTTGATAATCCGATTATTAGTTATAATCTTATAAAATATAAATTTCCCGAATGGAATAATCACGACAAAGAAAGCATCTCTAAGACAACCGAAAATATATATAAAATATGGGACGGCATTGAAAAAGATTTATCTCACCCCCTCGGTAAAAAAATATTTACCCTCTGCGAAAAATACGATACTTCTTATTTGCTTTTAGGAGATATTTTATCAAAAGGAAATTCTTCAGAAATAACAAAAAAGATTTCTCGGCCGGAAATTCTTGAAGGTCTCATAAAAAAGGACTACAAAAGAAGATTGCTCACTCTAAAGTCGCGTCTCTTTCGGGCGGCTATTTATTCTACTCTCTCTATTTTTCTCACTAATAGTATTTCCCTGATAATTCTGGAAATTCCTCTGGCGAAATTGATTACCGGCCATTTTATGCCTATTACCATAGTAGTAGATATTTTAGGCCCCACTCTTTTGATGCTTCTTTTTGTAGGCACAATTAGGCCCCCCTCAAAGAGTAATTTAAATATAGTAATTATGGAAATAATGAAAATCGTTTACGGAAAGAAAGACATATATTACGAAATAAAAGCTCCCCGGAAAAGAGGGCTTGTAATAAAAGTTATAGTAGGGCTTATTTATATTTTGGGGGCTTGCGTTTCTTTTGGAGCGATAATTAAAATTTTTGAAATCGTAAAATTCCCGCCAACTTCTACTATTATTAATATTATGTTTATCGCTCTTATAACTTTCGCCGGATTAGCAATCAGAAAAAGAGGCGAAGAACTTACAGTTGAAGAGAAAAAAACCGGGTTTTTGGAATTTCTATTTGATATTTTCTCTCTGCCAATGGCCGGATTAGGACGGTGGCTATCCAATAAATGGAAAAAATATAACGCTATAGCGGCATTTTTCAACGCTCTAATAGATATGCCCTTTATGTTTTTCGTAGAATTTTTGGAACAGTGGAGATATTTTTTAAAAGAGGAAAAAGAGAAAATACATTGATTTTTAAGAATTTCAAAAATTTAGAAATTTTCAGAAACTTAAAAACAAAAATTCTGGCAAGATAAAAATAACAAACTAAAAAACGGCCTTGAAAAAGGCCGTTTTTTGATTTAGAATACTTATTATAAATACAAAACAGAAACAAACAAAATGACTAAAAAATATTTCATAATTACATTCGGCTGCCAGATGAATAAATCCGACTCTGAACGGATTGCTTCTCTTTTAGAACTTATGGGATACAAACCAGCCCAAAAAATTAATAGGGCTGATTTAATTGTGGTAAATATGTGTTCAATCAGACAATCGGCGGTAGATAGGGTTTATGGCAAAATCTTTGATTTTGCCAAACTCAAAACTCAAAACTCAAAACTCAAAACCGTTTTAACAGGTTGTATATTAAAAAAAGATAGGCAAAAGTTTGCTCAAAAATTTAATCTCATCTTAAATATTAAAGACCTCACCAAATGGCCTCTTCCTCTAATAATGTCCGATCGGACATTATTAGAGGAAAATTATTTAAACATCAAACCGAAATATCAAACGCAATTCTCGGCTTCTATTCCAATATCAAACGGATGCAATAATTTTTGCTCTTATTGCGTTGTTCCTTTTACCCGAGGCCCTTTGGTTTGTAGAGACCATAGAAAAATTTTGAAAGAAGTCAGAAAAGTAATTAAAAACGGGACTAAAGAAATCTGGCTTTTAGGACAAAACGTGGACGACTACCAATCGCGAGAGATTAATTTTGCAAAATTGTTAAAGATGGTCAATGATATTCCTGGGGATTTTTGGATTCGCTTCACCAGTTCTCATCCAAACTACTTCTCTGATGAGCTAATCAAAACAATTGGCGAATGTGAAAAAGTAACGCCTTATCTTAATTTACCTGTCCAGTCGGGAGACAATAAAATTTTAAAAAAGATGAATCGTCCCTATACCGTCGCGAGGTATAAAAAATTAGTAAAAAGAATCAGAAAAGAAATCCCAGGCATTGCTTTATCTACCGATATTATTGTCGGTTTTCCGGGAGAAACAAAAAAGCAATTTGAAAACACAAAAAAACTTTTTAAAGAAATTAAATATGATATGGCTTATATCGCTCAATACTCTCCCCGACAGGGAACAGCTGCTTTAAAATTAGAAGATAATGTTTCCCAAAAAGAAAAAAATAGAAGGGAAAAAGTTTTAACTAAAATTTTAGAAAAAACCGCTTTAGAAAATAATAAAAAATATATCGGAAAAATAATAAATATTTTGCCGACTAAGCATAAAAACGGTTTTTTAACAGGAAAGTCTTTCCATTACAAAACCGTAAAATTAAAAGGCAAAAAGGATTTAATTGGAAAATTTATTAAAGTAAAAATTATTGATGCTTTGCCATGGGGACTAAAGGGAAAATTATTGTAGAAAAAAATATGAAACCAAAACTTATTGTCGTTGTCGGACCTACTGCTTCAGGAAAAACCGGGTTCTCAATTAAACTTGCTAAGAAAATTGGCGCTGAAATTATCTCGGCTGACTCGCGGCAAGTTTACAAAGGAATGGACATCGGAAGCGGAAAAATAACAAAAAAAGAAATGAAGGGTATCCCCCATTATCTTTTAGATATGGTCTCGCCGAAAAGAAAATTCTCTGTCGCGCGATACAAAAAACTTGCCCTAAAAGCAATTGAAAAAATTTTAAAAAAAAGAAAAATTCCTATTTTGTGCGGAGGAACCGGCTTTTATATCCAAGCAATAACTGACGGATTAATTATTCCAAAAGTAAAGCCTGATTGGAAATTAAGAAAAAAATTAGAAAAAAATAATACCGAAGAGCTTTTTGAAAAACTAAAAAAACTTGACTTAAAAAGAGCAAAATTAATTGATAAAAATAACAAAAGAAGATTAATAAGGTCCTTGGAAATTGTCATAAAAACAAAAAAACCTATTCCTCCTCTTAAAAAAAACAAGTCCCCTTTTGAGGTCTTAATGATTGGCGTTAAAATAAACTTTGAAAAACTTAAAAAAATGATTAAAGAAAGATTATTGAAACGGTTTAAAATCGGTATGGTGGCTGAAGTTAAAAAGCTAAAAAAATCAGGGCTTTCTTGGAAACGGCTTGAAGAATTCGGACTTGAATACAAATTTGTCGCTCGATATTTACAGAAAAAAATAACGAAAGAAGAAATGACAATAAGATTAGAAAAAGAAATTGAACATTACGCCAAAAGGCAAATGACCTGGTTCAAAAAAGACAAGCGAATCCACTGGGTAGAAAATTACCAGAAAGCGGAAAAATTAATTAAAGAATTTTTGAAAAATAAATAAGGGAGAACATTTTGTTCTCCCTTTTCTCTCTTTTTAAATTATCTTGGGCTCAGGCTCATCGGCGAGAGCAATTACGTATCCCTCGTCAATAAGCCTATTTAATTCGGAAACTTTCACATAATCATAAAATCGTCCTTTCTCTTCCGTCCAGGCAATAACTCTTATCATTTTTTTCTCCTTTTTTTAATGTTCTATTTACTATGATTAGTATACCACTTATTTATATTTTGTCAATAGCTCTTTCAAGATTTTTGAAATTGCCGCCGGGTTTGCCCTTCCTTTGCTTTCCCGCATTGTCTGACCAATCAAGAACTGGAAAGCCGTTTCTTTTCCTTTTTCATAGTCGGAAACTGCTTTTTGGTTTTTTGAAATAACCTCTTTTACGGTTTTTTTGATTTCTCCTTCATCGGTTATTTGAACTAATCCTTTTTCTTTAATAATATGGGAAGGGTCGGCCCCGCTTTTAAACATTTCTTCCAAAAGAATTTTAGCAATTTTGCTTGAAATTTTACCCCCATAAATTAAAATAATAAATTCGGCAAAATTCTCCGGCGTTATCAAAAAATCTTCTCCGGTAACCAGAGCCCTTTTAAGTAATTTTTGCAAATCAGTAATAATATAATTTGAAGCAAGCTTAATCAATTTATTTCTTTCTTGTTTAGAAATCTCTGTTTTAAATTCAGATATTTTTACCCAATTTATTAATTCTGAAATTACTTTCTCAAAATACTCGCTTAAAGTTTTATTACGGACAAAAATTTTAACTTCTTTCTCTGGCAAATTATACTCCCTAGCAAATCTCCCTCTCTTTTGTTGAGGCAATTCGGGAATCTCTGCTCTTATTTCCTGAATAAAATTCTTATCTAAATGAAGAGTTGGCAAATCGGGCTCAGGAAAATACCTATAATCATGGGCTTCCTCTTTCTTGCGCTGGCTAATTGTCAATTCTTTTATCCCATTCCATCCCCGAGTCTCCTGAATAACTTTTTCTCCTTTGCTCAAAATCTCTGTTTGTCTTTTAATTTCGTAATTAACCGCTCCTTCAACCGCCCGAAAAGAATTAAGATTTTTAATTTCTACCTTAGTCCCCAAGGCCTGGGTTTTACTTAAACTTATATTCACCTCCACTCTAAGTTGCCCTTTTTCCATATCGGCGTCGGAAACTCCGAGATATCTCAAAATTAGTTGAAATTCCTCGGCAAACTTCCTTGCTTCTTCGCCAGAACTAAAATCCGGCTCCGTTACTAATTCCATTAAAGGAATGCCCGCCCGATTAAAATCAACCAAAGAATAATCTTTTCCCTCAGGATGGATTAACTTCCCCGTATCCTCTTCAAGATGAATGCGCGTTAGGCGAATTTTTCTCCCGTTGATTTCTAAAAAGCCTCCTTTGCAAAAGGGCATATCATATTGAGAGATTTGATATCCTTTCGGCAGGTCGGGATAAAAATAATTTTTTCTATCAAATTTAGAAAATTCAGAAATATGACAACCCAAAGCCAATCCTGTTTTTATTACTTTTCTTACCGCTTCTCTGTTAATCACTGGCAAAGTTCCAGGGTGTCCCATGCAAACAGGACAGATATTAACATTGGGGCGCTTTTCGTCAGGGTCGTTCTTGCAGCTACAAAACATTTTTGATTTAGTATCTAATTCGCTATGGATTTCCAATCCGATAATAGGCTTAAACATATTATTATTTTAACAAAAAAGGCCTCTCGTTGCAACGAGAGGCCTTCTGGCTTATTTGATTAATTTTGCGTTTTCGTTATCTTGGCTGATTTCAAAATCAGCAAAAATAATCGGCACTCTTTTTTGGATATCTTTTAAAAGATTAACCATCACCCTTCTTATCTCCCAGTGAGCAGCGGAAGAACAGCGCAATCTAAAAATGTGGCGCCATTCCCTAAAGTTAGCAGTAATCACAATTTGGGCTTTTATTCCTATCGGCAAAACTTGCCTGGCGTCTTGGGAAACCCAATCTGCTTTTCTCAGTCCTCTGTACATCTGCTCGTTCAAATCCATCCATTCCTGAAAAGATACTTTCATATTACGGCCATCTGGAAAATTAAGTAAAACAAGTTTTTCCTCTGGATTTTTATCTGGCGGAATCACTACTAAAAAATCGCTTTCGTCAACGTATCTTGTTGACTCCTGAGTATAAGCGGCTAATCGGTGCCTGACTAATTCATGGGTAAACCCGCGGCAGACATTGTTAAATTCAACTGTCATACAGGAGTGTTCAATGACCGATTCGTGCCCCCTTTTTCTAAGCATTTCCACAAATTTCGTCGCTGACTCGTCGCTAATTTTATCTCTGCTTTGGTACGAAGTGCGGCCAGCAAGTTCAATTAACTGAAGAGGATTTTCTCCGTCCATTCCGGCCATAATAGACAAAATTTTATGGCTCCCCGCGTTTTTTAGAATTTTTGCCATTTTATTTCTCCTCTCTTTTAAAGATTTTTGATTTTAAAAGAATAACCTTTTTTATTTGATTAAAAACTTCTTCAATTGACTTTTCGCTATTAATCATATTAATATTTTCAAATTTAGTTGTCAATATTTTATAATTTTCCCAAACATTGGCAAGTCGCTCTTTTTTCTCAAAAAGAGTTTTCGGGTCTCCCCTCTTTTCTATTCTCTCAATACAAACCTCAGGTCTTACTTTGAGAAAAAAAATCAGGTCAGGATAAAGAAAATTATCGTTCATTTTAATTAACTCGTCTAAATCGGCCCCGTGGGCCTTTCCATACGCAAAGGTTGAAAAAAAATACCTGTCGGAAATCACTGCCCTACCCTCTTTTAAAGCAGGAATAATTATCTTTTCTAAATGTTCTTTTCTGTCTTCGGCGTATAATTTCTGCAATTCTAAAGGGTCTGTGTCAATCTTCTCTTCAAGAATTTTTTTTATTCTTCTGCCAGATTCAGAATCCCGGGTCGGTTCTTTGGTTGCAACAACTTGATAACCTTTTTTAATTAAAAAATCTTTTAAAAGAGAAACTTGGGATGTTTGGCCCGAACCATCCAGGCCTTCTATAATTATAAATTTTCCCGGATAATTATTTTTAATCATTTAATTTCTCCTTAGTGTTCATATCAGTCCCGTATTGGCGCTGGTCGTCTAATATGTCTCTTTCCTCCCAATCTCTTACCCAATCTTTTATTTTAAATATTTCCATTCCTCCTTCCTTAGTAGAACAGATGACTCGATTTAAACCGGCGTTGATAATCATCTTTTTGCAAATAAAACAAGGGAAGCTATCAATCTTCTTTCCGTCTTTCGGATCTGAGGCATAAATATACATATCGCCATTTAAAAGACTAACGCCAGCTCTGGCAGCGTTTATTATCGCATTCTGTTCCGCGTGAACGCTTCGGCAAAGTTCATATCTCTGGCCGTGGGGAATTTTCAATTTATCTCTTAAACAAAAACCTCTTTCCAGGCTATCTTTTGTCCCTCTGGGAGCTCCAAGATAACCGGTAGAAACTATTTGGTCGTTTTTAATAATAACAGCGCCGCCTTCTAATCTAAAACAAGTGGATCTTTGGGACACTGCTTTGGCAATATCTAAATAATATTCGTCTTTTGACGGCCTCATAGTTAAAAAATTTTCAATTTTCAATGACCAATTTTCAATAAAATCTCAATTTTTTAATTTTCAAATTTTATTACCTTTTCTCTTAATTCGCAATTGTTTGAAAATTGGTTAATTGGAAAATTTATTGATAATTGAAAATTAACTCTCAATCTCTATTCCCATATTCCTTGCCGTTCCTTCAATTATCTTCATTGCTTGTTCTATGTTTTTAGTGTTCAAATCCGGCATTTTCTTTTGGGCAATCTCTTTAAGTTGGGTTTTGGTAATTTTAGCCACTTTAGTTTTATTAGGCGAGCCGGAACCTTTCTCAATTCCAGCCGCTTTTTTTAAAAGTTCGGCAGCCGGGGGCTGTTTCAATTTAAAATCATAAGACCTGTCTTCATAAACGGTAATTTCCACCGGGATAATAAAACCTTCCTGTTCCTTTGTTTTGTCATTAAATTTCTGACAAAATTCGGCTATATTCAACCCATATTGAGCTAAAGCCGGACCCACCGGAGGAGCAGGCGTGGCTTTTGCGGCTGAAATTTGTAATTTTACAATAGTTTTTACTTTTTTCATAAACCATCAACGAATAACCCTAGTTCGTCCCGAACGGGACGGACTAAGGTTATTCGCTAATTTATAGTTTTTTGATCTGCAACGAATCCAGTTCTACGGAAGTGTCTCTGCCAAACATATTAATTAACACTTTTATTTTCCCCCTTTCTCTGTCAATTTCCGAAACCTTCCCGTCAAAATCTTTAAATGGGCCATCTGTGATTTTTATCGGATCACCGACTTCAACTCCAATTTTATATTGAGGATCCTCAACCCCCATTCGTTTCTTTAATTCTTCTATTTCTTTAATAGAAACAGGAACCGGCGTAGTTCCCACGCCGACAAAACCGGTTACATTCGGCGTATTTCTGACAATATACCAAGAATCATCGGTAACAACCATTTCCACTAATACATAACCGGGATATATTTTTTCTTCAATCGTTTTCCTTTTCCCGTTTTTAATTTTTATCTTTTTCTCTTTAGGTACGATAACATCAAAAATTTTATCTTCCATACCCAAAGATTCCACTCTTTGTTTTAAATTCTTAGCGACCGCATCCTCGTAGCCGGAATAGGTATGAACGACATACCAATTTTTTTCCTGGGGCAAACGTTGTTTTGGCATTTTAATATTATTTAAAAATAAATTTTGTTATTAAAATATTAAATATAAAATCAAGACCGCCTAAAAAAGCTGCTACGGCAACTGAAACCCCTATAACAATTAGAGTATATCTTATAGTTTGTTTCTTTGTCGGCCAATTAATCTTTTTCATTTCCATTCTCACTTCATTTAGGAAAGTAAGTAATTTTTGAAAAATTTTATTAATTCTCATAGTATGCTTATACTAAAAACGACCTCCCGGCCATCATTTTTTATGATAGTCAAAAAAAAATAATTGTCAAGTTAAATACTTCAAAACGCTGCCGTATATCTTGCCTTTTTTGTAATTCAAGGTAATTATGAATTTTAAGCGATATTACCTGACCATTTCCCGCACCTATCCCCCCATCTGGCGATAACCTCATTATTTATTCTCGCTTCTATCACTTCGCACCTATTAGGACAACCAGTGCATTGAAAAGAGGTACATTTGATGTCTTTGTCTAGTTCTTCAAATCCGAAAAATTTTGTTTTTTGAGGAGGATTTTCACAAACCAATAAAGCTGCTCCAAAAGCTCCCATCACTTTATTGTATTTAGGAATAATGACTTCCTGCCCCAGCGCGTCTTCAAAAGATTTCTTAATGCCTAAATTTTCTGACACTCCTCCCTGAAAAACAATAGGTGGTTTTATGTTTTTACCCCTTGCTACACCGCTTAAAAAATTCCTTACAAGCCCCTGGCAAAGACCGGCAACAATATCTTCGGTCTTGTGGCCAATTTGTTGTTTATGAATCATATCCGACTCGGCAAAAACAGTGCAACGCGAACCAATATTTGTCGGTTTTTCAGATTTTAAAGCCAACTTACCGAATTCTTCTATCGGAATTTTCAAACGAACGGTCTGAGCATCTAAAAACGACCCTGTCCCCGCAGCGCATAGCACATTCATAGCAAAATCTACAGCTACTCCATTTTTTAAAATAATAATCTTACTGTCTTGTCCGCCTATTTCAATCACTGTTTTTGCTTCTGGAACAAAAAAACTAGCTGCTTTTGCATGAGTAGTAATTTCATTTTTTATCAAATCCGCCCCCGTAATTACTCCTGTTAAATAACGAGCTGAACCAGTAGTGCCTACTCCGGCAATCTCTATTCCTTGGGGAAATTTATCTTCTAATAGTTTTAAACCGTTCTTTACCGCCTTAATAGGGTCTCCTTCTGTCCTAATATACAAAGAAAATAAAACTTTTTTTTCTTGGTCTATTAAGACAACGTTTGTAGAAATAGAGCCAACATCAATACCTAAAAAAGTTTTCATATTTTAAAAACGTAAGATTAAAAACAAAATCAATTAACTATGGTTTGTATCCCACGCCCCCTGTAATAATTTTCAACAACATCCACAAAGGCCTCTATCCTAGTATTAACCCCTGCTTCAGCAATTTCTTCGTCTAAAGATAAAGACAAAAAAGGTATTCCTGCCTCTTTGTGTATTTTTTCAAGAATCGGCCTAACGCTTACTTCTGGCATGCAACCAAAAGGAAGAAGATGAACTATCCCGTCAAATCCTTGTTTTACGTAATCTAATGTTTCATAAACAGCCTCTCTCCCATGGCCGCCAACGGTTGATTTTAAATAAGGACTTATCTTCTTATACATTTTCCATTTTTTCCAAGGAAAAAGACCAGTCATAACGTGATAACTGAGATTTAATTCCCGATGCACTTCAATGCCTTCAATCCCTAATTTTTCTTCAATATTATAATTTATAGAATCGTCTGATACGGTATATATTTCTCCTATAATTCCTACTTTAGGGATATTTTTTTTAACAAATTTAATTTCTGATATTTTTTTCTTAATATCTCTCTTAAGATTAAAAATTTCTCTAATATTTTTTATTTTATCAGTTTCTTCAAAAAGTTTTTGAAAAATATTAGAAACTTGTTTTTTGTCTATCGCTCTTGGCATTAAATAATTTTTTTTATTTTCCAAAGATTCAACAATTTTCATTTTCTGGAAGGCAAAAAAAGAAGCTTCAAATACTTGCCATAGACTAGACCTAGAAACCTTTTTGATTTCCTTAAAAAACCTTAAAGGGTTCTGGTCAAAAATAACAAAATTTATTTTATATCCCGCATTTTCAAGAACTTCCTTTTGAATATATGGATAATATCGAAAACGGCAGTTCCCGTTAGTGTTAGTTGCCATAAAAACTGTATCAGCTCCTTTTTTCATTGCTTCTAAATAATTGCCAATATTAACCTTTAAGGGAAAACAAAACATCTCCGGAGAAATCATTGCTCCTTTCTTGATTGTTTCCGAAGTACTTTTTTGCGGCGTAATGATATCTATTTTTAATTTTTTGAATAAAGCATTAAAGGCGATCGTATAATATCCCCAATAAGCAAATGTAGCTTTCATAATTAATTTAAGGTGTCAATAAAGGCCTCTATTCTAGTCTGGACTCCGGCTTCCCCGCTTTGTTCGTCAACTATTAAATAAAGAAAAGGAATTTCCCTTTTTTTAAATTTTTTTTCAACAAATTCTTTCAAAACCGCGTCTGAACCGCACTGAAAAGAAGAAATTTCAATAGCTCCTTGAATATTATATTTTAAAATCTCATTTATTTTTTCCATTATTTCCCGGGCAAACTCCCAGTGAAAATCCGGATAACCAAATTCTTTTTTATCGGTTTCTATTTCCTTATTCTTTGAAAATACTTCATCAATAAATATGGGTTCTACCCCCTCTTTCTTAAGTTTTTGTTCTATCCCGACATTAACATATTGGTCGTATAAAATATAGGGATGAGAAATTAAAATAATTTTTCTTTTATTTGATTTTATTTTTTCAAAAAATCTTTTTTTCTTTTTTTCTTCTTCTTCTTTTTCTTTTAAAAGACCTGCCTGAACCGCAGTTATTACTTCTTTTTTACTTTTATTTAATTTTTTTCCCAGTTTTTTAATACTTTTAAAAAATTCCTCTTTTCTTTCATCAAATGTTTGACATAAAATAGGTGTTTTTGTTAAAATTTTTGCTATATCCGGTAAAGCAAAAAATTTCAAACAATATTCAAACTTATCTTTGTTAGTTTTTAACCTTGGAACAAAAATAAAATCTACTTTATTTTCCAGTGAGAGAAGATGTCCCCAAAAAACTTTTACAGAGAAACATGTTTCCGGGTCTGAAATCTTTGAGCCAAGCTCAACAATTTCCTTGTTTGTCGGAGGAGAAAGTAAAATATTAATGTCAAGTTTTTTAAAAAATTCCGACCAGAAAAGATGAGTGCCCGACGGAAGATAAGGATGCTTCCAGTAAGTTAAAGCTCGCGGAATGCCAATAATCATATTTAAAAAATAAATCCCGCCGTAAGTAAGAAAGAAGCGGGATAAGATTATTAAATGTCTAAATTTTTTACCTTCTTTGCGTAGGTCTGAATAAACTTTTTGCGCGGCAAAACTTCTTCTCCCATTAAAGTGTCGAAAATTCCATCTGCTTCTTTCATATCATCAATATTAACTTGTAAAAGAATTCTTTTTTCAGGACTCATTGTGGTTTCCCAAAGTTCTCCCGCGTTCATTTCCCCTAAACCTTTATAACGCTGAATATTGGGATTAATTATTTTTTCTTTTTTTAAATTTTCTAAAATATTTTCTTTTTCTTCGTCACTATAAGCATAAGAACTCTTCTTACCGGCTTTTATTTGATATAAAGGCGGCTGGGCAAGATAAAGATAACCTTTCTCAATTATCGGTTTGAAATAACGATAAAACAAAGTCAAAAGAAGCGTTTTAATATGATTTCCGTCTACATCCGCATCGGCCATAATAATAATTCTGTGATACCTTAATTTATCAATATTAAAGTCCTCGGCAATGGCCGCGCCTAAAGCAATAATTAAATTTTTTATCTCTTTTGATGATAAAATTTTATCCAATCTTGCCCTCTCCACATTTAAAATCTTTCCGCGCAAAGGCAAAATCGCCTGAAAATGCCTGTCTCTCGCCTGCCTTGAACTTCCGCCGGCACTTTCTCCTTCCACTATATAGAGTTCTGACTCTTCCGGTTTCCTGGAAGTGCAATCGGACAATTTTCCCGGCAGAGCCAGTCCCTCTAAAATTCCTTTTCTTAAAACTGTCTCTCTGGCCGCTCTTGCCGCTTTTCTGGCTCGAGACGATAAAAGGCACTTTTCTATTATCGCTCTGGCGTCCTGAGGATTTCTTTCTAAAAAGTCGGTTAAATGTTCGGAAACAACCTGGTCTACCGCTACTTTTGCCTCAGGGTTTCCCAGTTTTGCTTTTGTCTGGCCCTCAAATTGAGGATCCCTTATCTTAAACGAAACAACGCCGGTAAAACCTTCACGAACATCCTCTCCTGTTAAATTATTCTCCTTTTCTTTTAGAATTTCATTTTTTCTGGCGTAATCATTCAAGGTTCTCGTTAAGGCAAAGCGAAATCCCGTTAAATGGGTTCCCCCTTCTCCGGTATAAATATTATTGGCAAAACTTTCCTCAACACATTCATATTCCTGAGTATATTGAAAAGCGGCTTCTATCATCATTCCATTTCTTTCACCGCAACAATAAAAAATATTTGGGTGACTGGGAATAGAGCCATGAATTAGATATTTTACATAAGAAGCAAGTCCTCCTTCAAAATAAAAACTATAACTAAATTTTTCTTCTTCTCCGCCTGCAACGCTTTCGGCGTAGCCAATGCGGGCAGGTCTTTCATCTTCAAAAATTATTTTGATTCCTTTGGTTAAATAAGCCTGCTGGCGCAAATGCTTTAAAATCCTCTTTTGACTAAACTTAATTTCTTTGAATATTTCCTGGTCAGGCTCAAATATAATAGTAGTTCCTGTTTGACGGCAAGTCCCTACTTTTTTGACTTTTGTTGTTGGCTTTCCTTTGGAATATTCTTGCTGATACATAAATCCGTCCCGGCAAATTTCTGCTTTCATATATTGAGACAGAGCGCAAACAACCGAAATCCCTACGCCATGCAAACCACCGGCTACTCGATAGGCTTTTCCTCCGAATTTTCCGCCAGCATGCAAAGTAGTCATCACCGTCTCAAGGGCTGATTTCTTTGTTTGAGGATGCTTCTCTACCGGAATCCCCCGGCCATCGTCGCGAACCATAACCCGGTTATTCGCTAAAAGAGTAATTTGACCTTTGCTCCCGCAACCGGCCATAAACTCATCTATAAAATTATCAACGCATTCCCAAATTAAGTGATGCAGTCCGTCGGGACCAGTTGAACCAATATACATTCCCGGCCGCCTCCTTACCGGCTCTAATCCCTCTAAAACATAAATATCTTTGGCAGTATATGAATTATCCTTTTTCTTTTCAGAAAGTTTTTTTGGCATAGTTTGTTTTTTTTGTATTTTTTTACGAACCATTCTAAAATTGACCTAATTGACCTAATTTCTAAACAATGACCCAAGTCCCAAATCACAAAATTTCTTTAAATTATTTTATTTGAAATTTAATTAGTCATTGGGATTTGTTTAGGGCTATAGCCCGATGGGCTCGCCCATTTAGGGTCAATTAGAATAATTAGGTTAATTAGAAATTTATTGTTGTCATCGTCTTGATTTTTGCATTTTGCATCACCTTCTCATTTCCCACTCCGGGTCTTTTTCTAATTCTTTAATTATTTTATTTTGAATTTTATCAATTTCTTTTGAGGTAAGCGTTCTGTTTTCCGCCTGATAAATTAAATGAAAAGCTAAATTTTTCTTGCCATTGGGAAGTTCTTCTCCTTCGTAAATATCAAAAATATCAACATCTCTAATGAGCGGACCGCCAATCGCATTAACTTTATTTAAAACATCTACTGCCTTCACTTTTTTAGGCATTAAAATAGATAAATCCCTGACTGCGGCCGGATATTGGGAAATCGGCCGATATTCCTGTTCTTCAGAACAAAGTTTTATTAATTTCTCAAAATCAATATCAAATAAAACCACCCTCCCGCTTATCCCGGCGTTTTTCAAGACAGATGAAGATATTTCTCCTAAAAATCCAACTTCTTCTTGGCCGATTTTAATTTCCGCGCTCTTCTCAAAATCCCAAACAGCAAGCCTACTTTCCTCTGGCGTCTGCTGATAGCTATCATACCAAATATCGCTTATGCCGGCCCTG
>Ga0307431_1001363_pt1 | contig 14239 bp, 11 predicted proteins | sample SalMarWE160170MG_FD_202155 | JGI IMG/M metagenome (GOLD analysis project Ga0307431, IMG submission 202155) | Salt marsh sediment microbial communities from the Plum Island Ecosystem LTER, Massachusetts, United States - WE1603-170 | ecosystem: Environmental > Aquatic > Marine > Intertidal zone >...
GTGATTACTTCTGCCCTTGCACCTATAGGTGTCTTACGAGCATCGCTTTAAACAGTTCATTTGCTATTAGTTACGATATCGATCAAAAGTACAATACCGATTATCACCAACGGGTTGTTGAATTTGTAAAGGAGGCTCAGAAGAATGATTGGTTCGTCACCTCAGCATCAGTAGACCCTAAAGGGGACAGAAGCTTGAAGCCCAGTGAACAACAAGATCCAGATATGAATCTGCATGTAGTTAAAAGAAGCAAGGACGGCATTATTGTCAGAGGTGCAAAGCCGAACGTTACATGCGGGCCGTGCGCTGACATGCTATCTGTTCGAGGATCCAGCAGGGGTGAGGAATCTGAAAAGGATTTTAATGTCGCCTTTTTTACCCCGATTGATGCTAAAGGTATCATACATATATCTAAAGCGGCGCCAGCACCGCTCGGATCAATGGATTTCGAAAACCCGATAAGTTCGAAACATGGCGGGATGGTAGAATCAACAGTTGTTTTTGACGATGTGTTCGTGCCGTGGGAAAAGGTATTCCTCTGCGGCGAATATGAGTTTTCGCCTTTACTTTCCGAGATGAGAGGGGCACTTCATGCCATGAATAAATGCATGTGCCAGTGGGCCTTAGCGGATTTAGAAATCGGGGCCACGGCATTGATAGCCGATTACAATGGATTGTCTGAGGCCCCAAACATACGGGAGTCCATCGGCGAGATGATCCTGAATGCCAATATCATGCATTCGTGTGCTATCGCATCTGCCTTGGAGGGCTGGAAACATGAGTCGGGGGTGTATATCCCTAAGGCCGGTCCGGCGTGCACGGGCAAGGTTTTCTCATCCAGGAAGTTGGGAGAAAACCGTTTTTTCATGCAGGATGTTGCAGGTGGGCTTGTAACAACTATGGTCTCAGAGAAGGATATTAAGAACCCAGATACTAAGGGATATCTAGAAAAATACTATAAAGGAAGAGAAGGCGTGCCTGCTGAGTTACGTATACGCGCCATCAAACTTATTGAGGACCTAATCGCTTCTCCCTATGCCGGATGGAGGCAGGCAATGGCTATTAGCGGAGGAGGAGATGTCCGGCACCACAAAGAGATGGCTATGGACGACTACGACCTGGAACAGAGTATTAGAAAGGCAAAGATTGCCGCTGGAATAAAGATAGATTGATTAATAGGAGGCACCCTGGAGTAAGCCCCCTTACTATTTTTCAGTACCGCTAAGAATTGGAATGGAGAGAACGAGGATAGTATTTTTTAGAATCTTATTTTAATTGATCCCGCTTTTAGGGGTTACGCACCGGTAGTGACTGAAAAGGCATAAGACAAAAAAGACATCTCTATGCTTTTCAATACATAGTTCTGAGGAGCATTATACTATCTTATAGCAGATAAGGTGCAGAGCGGGCTCAAAGAGCAGAGCGGCGCGCACTTTTATTGCCAAGACAGGAGAGAGATACTCTTTGACTGCAGTCAAAGAAGAAGTTCCTGTTTATAGAATTTTCCGTGGGTCATAGAGTCATTCCTTGTACTTGCAATATCTAATTTACAATTCTAAGAGACTGTAGCACTCTGCTAAGATTAAAAAAGGAACCCTGATATAGGTTTGTAAGGAGGTTATTTATGGTAGGGGTCACATCCTTTGAAGCGTACATCCCTGCTTACCGGCTAAGCAGGGATGAGATTTCCCGGGCATGGGGAACAGGAAGTGTGAAAGGAGAAAAGGCAGTCGCCAGGTACGATGAGGACAGCCTGACTATGGCGGTAGCTGCTACCCTTGGCTGTTTAGATAGGGGGGGGCAACAAGGAGATGGCTTGTTCTTTGCTAGTACCACGTCGCCATATAAGGAAAAGCAGGCGGCTTCTATAATAGCCGCCGCTGTCGATCTGCCTAGCGAGACTCGTACAGCTGATTTTACGGACTCCTTGAGAGGTGCAACGATAGCCATGAATTCGGCTGTAGATGCAGTCAGGGGTGGTTCTGCGGAGAGTGTCATTATTGCTGCCTCGGACTACAGGATGGGTGCTGGGAAGAGCGAATTTGAGCAAATACTGGGCGATGGCGCGGCAGCAATTACCATAGGGAAATCAAATGTAATTGCCAGCGTCGATGGGAATTACTCTGTCTTTAGCGAATTCATCGATATGTGGAGACGCGAAGGAAATGCTTTCATCAAATCGTGGGAAAATCGCTTCATTACCGCTGAAGGCTACGCTAAAACTATGCAGCAAGTAATTTCAGGGATCATGAAAAAATACAGCCTTAGTCCAAAAAATTTCTCAAAGGTTGTCTATAACGGGCCTGACAAGAGAAGCCATGCGAGTTTGGCCAAACGTCTCGGCTTTGATCTTGAAACCCAAGTTCAAGACCCCATGTACCAGTCAATCGGTAATACAGGAACGCCTGCTGTATTGATGATGCTCGCCTTTGCGCTTGATGAAGCAAGTCCAGGAGACCTTATTCTGGTAGCCAACTACGGAGATGGGGCCGATGCCCTTATACTGAAAGTCACAGAAAATATCAAGATGCTTCAGGGCGAAAGAAGAATGATGGAGAGCTTTAAAAGGAAGATTCCCATTACTTATGAAACATACTTGAGCTGGCGAGATCTAGTCCCCACTGAGGAGCCCCGTCATCCGGAACCGGAGAGTCCTTCCATAACATGCTTATGGCGAGAGAGAAGAAGCAACCTGGCCTTATACGGAAGCAAATGTACCTCGTGCGGTACGGTTCAGTATCCCCCTCAAAGGGTTTGTACGAAATGCCAGTCTAAAGACCATCGTGAGGAATATAAGCTCTCCGATAAGAAGGGACACATCTTCACGTATGCCATCGATCAGTTAAGCTGGAGCAAACAAGTTCCGGTGCTGATAGGGGTGGTAGATTTTGAAGGCGGAGGGCGCATCATGTGCGAGATATGCGACTCCAATCCCGATGAAATGAGGATAGGAATGCTGGTAGAAATGTGTTTCAGAAAGCTGGATCAGGACACTGATATCCAAAATTATTTCTGGAAAGGCAGGCCGGTAATCTAATTAGGTTATGTTAGTTAGGAGGAAGTATGGGTAAGATCAGAGATAAGGCTGCCATTATTGGGATGGGTTGTACGAATTTTGGGGAGCTTTGGGATAAGAGTGTCGATGATCTCATCGTTGATGCTACCTACGAGGCATGCGAAGATGCCGGAGTGGAGCTAAAAGACATAGAGGCGGCCTGGCTGGGCACTGTTTTCTCAGGGCATACCGCGATGAGTTTGTCATCCCCTTTATCATGGCAATACAAACCCGTCACAAGGGTAGAAAATATGTGCGCGACAGGAACTGAGGCGCTAAGAGCGGCTGTATACGCCGTTGCCTCAGGGGTATATGATATCGCATTGGCGGTTGGAGTCGAAAAACTGAAGGACACGGGATGGATCGGCGTCCAACCTACCAATGTCGTAGGCCGTTCAACGATGGGCACTGCCGGCACGGATTTGGGGCTCTCACCGCCGGCGATGTTTTCTCTTATGGCCCAGAGATATTTTCATGATTTTAGGATAGATCCTGAGGAGGGCAGAAGGTTGCTGGCGGAGATTACGGTGAAGAATCACCATAACGGAAGCTTAAACCCGAAGGCGCATTTCCAAAATAAGTTAACAGTCGAGCAAGTCCTGAAGGCCCCAATCGTGGCCTGGCCCTTGGGAATCCTTGATTGTTGCGGTGTCAGCGACGGCGCTGCGGCAGCTATCGTCACAAGGTCTGATGTGGCAAAGAATTTCAGAAAGGATCCTATTTATGTCAAGGCCTTAGCCACAAGTGTCGGTCCGAGGCGTAATCCCACGGTTCAGGATTATGACTTCACCCATATAGAGGAGAATGTCCGGGCTGGTCAAATGGCGTATGATGAGGCCGGGATAAAAAATGCATTAGAGGAATTGAGCGTAGCTGAAGTGCACGACTGTTTTACAATCCATGAAATGATCCTTTATGAAGACTTGGGCTGGTGCCCCAAAGGTCAGGCCAGAAAAGATATTGAAGCCGGGACATTTACTTTGGAAGGAAAATTGCCGGTCAATACCGATGGAGGCTTAAAATGTTTTGGTCACCCTCTGGGTGCCAGCGGTTTGAGGATGCAATATGAGGTTTATCATCAACTTCAGGGGAAAGCTGGAGATCGTCAGGTGAAAGATCCGCATTTAGGATTGATCCATAACTTCGGTGGTGGCGTTTGGGGGGGGATCGCTTGCATAGCCATTACCGGGAATGAGCTTGAATAGGAGGTAGGAAAGGAATGGTAAAGGAATTTGATCATGTGGGTGTGGTTGTCAAGGACACAAAGGAAACAGCAGGTCTGCTTTCTTCTCTATTTGGTTTCGAGATTACAGAAACGCAGGAGTTTCCGGAACAGGGATTTAAGTCGACTCTCATATCCAAGGAAAAGGTAACAATTGAGCTCATCGAGCCTGTAGGCACTCAGGGGATCATTCAAAAGTTCATTGAAAAAAATGGCTACGGGCTGCATCATATATCTCTTCGCGTCGATGACATCGAGCAAGAAATTGACACGCTGGAGTCCAAGGGTGTGAAGGTACTGAACCGAAAACCTGCGAAAATAACTGATACATCGGAGATATCCTTTCTCCATCCGAGTTCCACTGCAGGGATTTTGGTTGAGTTGATGCATAGAACATCCGCTTAACCTTATCTGAACATTTGGGAGGTAATTTATGGATAAGGTTCATTTTATTGATCAAACACTGAGGGATGCTCAGCAGAGTCTGTGGGGATTTCGGATGAGCACCGATCAGCTGGCGCCTATTCTTCCTGTCCTGGATCAAGTGGGGTATAAGGCCGTTTCAACGGTGGGTGCGAGGGGCATCATCGTCACTATGCGTGCGTTTCAAGAGGACCCTTTCGAAAGAATGCGATTGATGAGCAAGGCCTTAAAGAAGACGCCTATACGGGGCTCATTCTGGGCATGGAACCTTCAAGGGTGGGATTTGGAGCCTCTCGCAGCTATCGAACTCTTTATAAAGGTACAGGTTGCAAACGGGATAAAAAGTTTCTGGATCTGTGACTATCAGAACTTGATGGACCGGCTCTCTCACCTTGTGGGGGTTGCCAAATCAGAGGGGGCTGAGGTAGTGGTGGCCATATTGTATGCGGAAAGCTCAGTACATACCAATGAACACTTCGAGGAGAAGGCACGCAAGCTCAGCAAGGTGCAAGGGATCGATGCCATTCACGTGGAAGACGCTTCAGGCATTTTGACGCCCGAGAAAACGCGTGAGCTTTTGCCGGCCATAGAGCGGGGGAGTCAAGGCATCCCTATCGAATTCCATGCCCATTGTAATAACACCCTGGCCCCTGTATGCTATCTGGAGGCGCTCAAACTGGGATTCAAAACGCTCCACACTGCTGTTTCCCCTCTGGCCACCGGCAATTCCTTGCCCTCTATTGAACAAATGATCAGAAACGCCCAACATCTCGGGTTTTCAACGGATATTGATACGGAAGCGCTCAAGGCTGTATCGGAGCATTTTGCCAACATTGCCGTGGAAAATAATCTTCCTACCGGTAAACCATCAGAATATGACGTCTCTCTCTACGAGCACCAATTGCCGGGGGGCATAATGGGGACACTTAGGAATCAACTGACGGAACTGGGCATGGTCCATCGCATGGATGAACTCCTTGAGGAGGTGGGCCGTGTCCGGAAAGAGCTTGGATACCCTGTTATGGCCACACCTTACTCTCAGATGGTCGGCAGTCAGGCTGTTTTTAATCTGAGCTCAGGCGAAAGATATAAGATTGTGCCCGACGAAATCATCAAATATGCAGCAGGCATCTATGGCGAGCCCGATGGAGAAATGGATCAGGAGGTGAAGGACAAGATTCTTAGCACCACGAAAGCGAAGAGCCTCATGAATTGGGCACCCCCTGAGCTCAGCCTGAAAGAGCTGCGCAAGGAGATTGGTCCGGAACTATCAGATGAGCAACTTTTATTGCAACTATTGAACCCTGAGGGTGAAACCAAGAACAAACTTCGGCGCATCTATGGAAGTGGGCGTTAAGGGCCATTTTCACCCTGTACAGCCAAAAGGGCTGCAAGCAGTACTTTCATGACTTATGGTGGCGGATAGGCGAGGGATAAAAAAAGGAAGGTGAAAGCAGGTTGGATTGCATGCTGTCATTCTATGACTTCTGTGTGACCGGAGGGCATGTTGTCTATTATAAGCGGATCACTTTTGGCAACGAATAATTTGGAGGTAAAGAAGAACTATGGGTAAAGAGAGTCCTTTAAAAGGAAAGGTCGTTTTAGTGGTTGATGATGAACCTGATGTTTTGACCACGTTGGAGGAAATTTTAGATATGTGTGAGGTTCACAAGGCACAAGATTTTGATACTGCTCTTCAGCTTATTTTAAATAACACCTATGATGTTGTGGTATTGGATATAATGGGAGTCAATGGTTTTGAACTTCTGAAGAATTCTGTTGCAAGGGGTTTCCCGACTGTCATGCTCACGGCTCATGTTATTACCCCCGAGGCGCTCAATAAATCCATCAAGATCGGGGCTGTATCATTCCTTCCAAAGGAAATGATGACAGAGCTTAAGGATTTGCTCGAAGATGTGGTTCTTGGCGGGGGAAAGCGGTTATGGTGGCTCAAGTCTTTGGAAAAGACAGGCCCCTATTTTGATGAAAAGTTTGGTCCTGGCTGGAAAGAAAAAGATGAATTCTTTAAGGAATTTGAAAAATCCCTTAAAAAGAAAGGGTAAGACCTTCACTACCGCACTAAATATCATATACTAAAAGGAGCTTTTTTTATTATTTTTACATTTAAAAGATAATCATGCCTCAAAAAAGGTATTCATCCTCTCTTTAAACAAAGGTGAAGATAACTTACGTGACTGCGTTGCTCCGGTATTCGCGGAAAAGTTGTTTAGCGGCCCTTATAGTTCGGCTTTCTTTGCTCTTCTAAAGATTGAAGGCCTTCCTGATAATCCTCGCTTTGAAGCATTTCCTCGAAGTCGGCAGGGTGTCCCGCCGGCATAAAGCATGAAAGCCAAGAGAGAGGCAGCGTCCGTACCAAGGAACAAACATCGAATCCCGGAGGCAAGAAGAGACTGTATAAGGCATACCGAGCAGCGGGTGTTGTAGAAGGTGTTCCTTCAATGAGAATAAAGCATTAAAAAAAGGCCAATTTTCCGTGATCAAATCGCCATTTTTCTGTTGACATTATAATCATTGTATTATAAACAAAATTTGTGATAAAAATTGCTTTCATTTCTGCCTTGGATCTACTGATTTGGATAAAGCCCTTCCGAATACCACAAAAATTTCTTTCCTGAAGGACCTTATGAGGAGCCAATATAATGTCTAAAGTTGACTTTTCAAAATATAAGGATGTTCCCACTATCTTCTTTCAGCCTTTTAGCGAAACTATCGTTGAGACCATTTCCCATACGGCCTGGCAAGTTCCGGACAAGGTTGGAATAATTGTTGCGCCCACCGGAGCCTTCTATTCCAAAAAACAGAACCCTAACCAACCTTATGATGTGGATGAGATTATTAAGGAGTCGATTGAGAGCGTAGAGGCCGGAGCGTGCTCGGTACACGTTCATGTTCGTGATGAAAATGGTTTTCCATCCGGGGATCGAGGACAAACCGAAAAAGTAGTCAAAGCCCTTCGTGACAGATTTGGGGGAGATATCCACATTGATGGAGAGGCTCTGTTTGGTGAGAGCTTTGAGGAAATGATGGAACCCGTTACCGAAGATTTTTACGAGTCCGCAGCAGTGAATTGTCATGCCACCTTTTTTGGCGACACCATCTCCTACTTAGCTCCCCAGACATGCAAGGCAACGGTCGAGGTCCTCCAGGCATGCGGCAAAAAACCTTTATTGGCAGTCTACAATCCGGGCGACATAGATGACACCTATAGGTGGGTGATAAAGCCGGGACTTGTGAAACCTCCCCTTTCTTGGATCATTGTGGCCGGAATGCCGGGAGGGGCTCCCATGTGGGATCCCCTGTCCATGTGCGAAACCCTGATATACCTCCTTAAGCGGATTAAGGATGTTGATACATCAGAACATCCTTCTGTAACGGTCTGTTCCTGTGGAAGAGCTTCTTTTTATTTGACAACCTTGGCGATTATGCTGGGCTGCAATGTACGAGTAGGGAAAGAGGATAGTATTTACATGCTGCCCACCTGTGATGACCTGATCGTTTCAAATAAGGCGGTAGTCGAGAAAACAGTAGCCATAGCCCGTATGCTTGGCAGGGAGCCTATGACAGGGCACGAATACAGGAAGTCGATCAGCATGAAGCCGTTTTGATTGATAATAATGGAAAAATGGTACCTCCCTACGAATGTATGATGGCTTGGGTTGGGGCCCAAGGATGTTGTTTAAGGGGTGCACAACTAATTTTGGAATAAAGAAAGGAGGTGTAAAAGAAGGGCTCTAGGGGAAGCATTGCAGAAAAGCTGACTTACTAAGGAGAGCATAATATAGTTTACATGTGAACGTCTCTCTAATGGTCATTGCGAGCGACTAAAAGGAGCGAAGCCGTTCGGCCTCGAGCCTCTCGGCCGAGAGGCAATCTCTGCATCAGGCGCATTATGAGATTGCCACGGCGCTTTGCGCCTCGCAATGACAGCCTCTATGTAAACTAATTTGTGCTCCGGGTAGTAATTAAAACTTAATTTACAGACATAAGGAGGGCCAAGATGGAAAAGAGAAGGTTTGTAGAATTATTAGGCGGATTTTCTGTAGTTTCAGTGATGGCGATTATGCTGCTCATGGTTGGCTGGGCCATACCAACCCAAATACAGGCAGCATCAGATAAGGTACCCGACAAGATTCGTATTGGTTGTTCCATAGCCCTCTCAGGCCCGAACTCCATGGGAGGTATCTTGACACAGGTGAATCCCTATAAGTTATGGGTTGCCCAGGCAAACGAACGGGGTGGAATCTTCGTCCCCAAATACAACAAGCGGATCCCGGTAGAGCTCATTTTTTACGATGACAGGAGCGATATAGAAACCTGTGTAAAAATGGCCGAGAAATTGATCGTAGAGGAAAAGGTCGATTTTATGCTGCCCCCTTGGGGGACAGCCTCTAATTTTGCCATTGCTCCTGTGGCTACCAAGTATAAGCATCCCATGATGGGTATCACGGTCAGTTCCCCAAAACTCGATGAAAGATTAGCCAAAACCCCCTATTTCTTTGTCGTGCTGGGACAGCCTGCCAGGTTGGTGCCTTCCACCGTGGAGCTGATGCAAGAGGTCGGTGTTAAGTCAGTCGCGGTCATGCATACCTCAGATCTGTTTGGATTGGAGCATGTGGGTCTTGTCAAAGAGTACGTCGGCAAAACAGACATCAAAATGCCTTTTCTTCAGTCCTTCCCGCCTGAGACTCAGGATCTCTCCCCTCTCATAAAGAGAATCCAGGCTTTGAACGTGGATGCAGTCCTCAACTATGGTTACCCCCCGCACACCTTCCTTTTAAACAAGCAGATGCCGGCCCTGGGTTACAATCCGAAGTTCTTTCAGAACGGCGTGGGGACACAGTATGCCGATTATAGAGATGCTTTCGGCGCTGCCGGTGTCGAAGGGGTGTGCGGTAATTGGGCACTCACTGAAAAGATGCCCTACCCGGGAGCGAAAGAATTGTTTGAATCGTACAAGGAGATGTTCGGCAGTGAAATGGCAATGGGAGGAGAGCCGGGCGCTTTTGCTTCCCTGCAGATTTTGGAGCAAGCCATCAAAAAAGTGGGGGATCTTGATCGGGAAAAGATACGGGATGTGATCGCCACAGATACCTTTGATACGGTAATAGGCCCTATGAGATTTGAAAAAGGGATCAATGTCCAATGGCCGGGTGATATCGGGCAGTGGCAAAAAGGGGTGTATGAAGTCATGATGACCAAGGAGTTTCGAACAGCGGACCCCTTGTACCCAAAGCCAGACTGGCCGGCACCCAAATAAGACAGTTTGGTAAAAAGTCGTCCGATAAGGGTAAGCAGGTGCAGGATGTAGACATGTTTTCTGCCCGCCTCAGGGGTAGAGTAGTTCTTGAGGCGGGCAGCCAATAATGGGCCATAGATGTTTAAAAGCGGGATAAACTGAAGAATGAGCATCACATTAGTTTTTGATGTGGCGATTACCGGTTTGATCATGGGAGGCATCTATGCCTTGATCGCCATGGGGCTCAACCTGCAGTACGGAGTCGCAAGGGTGCTCAACGTGTCACACGGTGAGTTTGTCATGGTTGGCGCCTTCATCACCTACTTTGCGCATAAACTGTTTGCGATTAACCCCCTTGTTTCTCTTGTCCTCTGCGGCCCGATTCTCTTCATCATAGGCCTTTTCATTCACAGAACTCTATTCCAGTATATCAGAAGGTCTTCAGAATCCCTTGATGTGTTTGAGGGAAGATCCATGTTGGCCTCTTTTGGGTTGCTCTATGTGATTCAAAATATAGCCTTATTGTGGTGGGGACCTAATATCAAAGCCTATTCCTATCTCAATTACCCTATCCATTTCCTGGGCCTTACCTTTGAGGCTAACAGGCTGGTGGCGCTCTTGTTCACCCTGGTGATGATTCTCGTGTTTTATCTCTTTGTGGCGCATTCTAAGACCGGGAAGGCCATCCGAGCAGCAGCTCAGAATGAAAAATCTGCCCAGTTGATGGGGATAAATGTTCCGGCCGTACTGGGAATTTGTTTCGGATTGGGAGCCATGCTGGCCGGATTGGCCGGCTGTATCGTCAGCATGATGCGGGAACTCACGCCTCTCATGGGCTTCCCGTATCTGATTATTGCCATGATTGTGCTCGTCTTGGGTGGAACGGGCAATATCCTCGGCAGCCTGTTTGGAGGGCTGATCCTGGGAGGCGTGACGACGGTGGTGATGTACGTGGAACCCGGTCTCTCGCTGGTGGTCTCCTATGTCATTTTTGCTCTCATTCTTCTCATCAAGCCGGAAGGTCTCTTAGGGGGATAGCTGAATGGACCGTACAAAGGGCTACGTAAAGAACGGGTTTTTCCCCTTGCTTTTGGTGTTGTTCCTGGGGACCTTGCCTTTTTACACGCCGGCTTACACCACAGTGTCCTTAACAAGCATTCTCATGTATGTCGCTCTCACCGTGAGTTGGGCAATGTTTTGCGGCCCAACCCGATACATGTCCTTAGCAACAGCCACCTTTTTTGGGGTGGGCATGTATACCTCTGCAGTACTAGGGGAACGTTTGCCTTTCCTATTAGTTGTGGTTTGTGGCGGGTTGTTCAGTTTTTCTGTTGGCCTTTTGACGGGCTTTATATGCTTGAGGCTGAAAGGCTTCTATTTTGCCATTTTCACCTTTGGACTGAATGAACTGGTCCGAAATTTTGCGCTGTGGTGGGAGGCTCGGGTGGCACATACCGTCGGCAGATGGCTTGTCCTCGTGGACTCTTTAACGATTTATTACTACATGTTGGTTATTGTCTCAATCACCGTCTTAACGGCCTTTATCGTTGGACGGTCTCGATACGGACTTATTCTGTACAGCATTGGAGAAGACGAGGAAGCTGCCGACCACATCGGGATCAATGTGACTCGGTATAGAACCTTCTTTTTTGCCCTGACCTGTTTTTTTATGGGGCTGGCGGGTGCTGTGATGGCTACAAAGTGGGCATATATCGATCCCAGAATAGCATTTAACTCTATCCTTAATTTCACGCCGGTCCTTATGGCCCTCTTTGGGGGTGTAGGGAAAATCATCGGACCCATCTTGGGCGCCGGTATCCTTACCGTGGCCTCAGAGGTTCTCCTATCCAGGTTTCCCTATTACTACATGCTGCTGTACGGGATCATATTTATTGTGATCATCTCATTTTTGCCCGATGGGCTGATTGGTTTGGCCAGAAGATTAAGGAAAGAAACCCTAATATCCCATGCAGAAAGATGATTGGCACGACCTATGGTTTACGGTTTAGCTATAAAGGTTCGCGACTGTTATGGGACAGGCTGAAGATAGAAGTCTTTTCGGTTCTTCTGCTTGCCGAATAGGTCGAAAGGGGCTTCGCTGAATTTATATGGGAATACTTGAAGGAGAAAGGGTTACGAAGTTTTTTGGAGGCCTGGGCGCTGTATTCGGTGTCGACTTCGATATCGAGGAAGGGGAAATTGTGGGGCTGATCGGCCCAAACGGTGCGGGGAAAACCACTCTCTTTAATCTGATATCCGGTTCACTCGGAACCTCACAAGGAGAAATAAGATACAGAGGCAAAAGGATCTCCAATCTGAAGCCTCATCAGATCTGCAAATTGGGAATTGCAAGAACGTTTCAATCCGTAAAACTCTTCGGCAACATCAGCGTCTTTGACCATGTATTCCTGGGGGCCATATGCGGGACGGGATCAAGGCCAAGGACCATTGATGCACAACGGAAAGCTTCAGCTCTTTTGGAACTGGTGGGGCTGTCAGCAAGGGAATCAGAGCTTGCCAAGAACCTCCCTATCGCTGAACAAAAACGTCTTGAGGTTGCGAGAGCGTTATCCACCGAACCACAGGTGCTATTATTGGATGAGGTGATGGCAGGTTTAACGGCGACGGAGTTGCACTCATTCACGACGCTGATTCATCAAATACGCGACCAGGGAATCACCATCCTTTTAGTCGAACATGTCATGCAAGCCATTATGGCGATATGCGATAGGATCATCGTACTGCATCACGGTGTGAAGATCGCTGAAGGAAGACCTGAGGAGATAGTTGCAGATACAAAGGTTGTTGAAGTATATTTAGGAACGGATACCTATGCTGAAGATTGACAGCCTGAACATATCTTATGGGAAAATACAGGTTCTCTGGGATGTCTGTTTAACTATTGATGACAAGGAGATGGTTGCCGTCATCGGGTCAAATGCATCCGGTAAGACATCCTTGCTTAATGCCGTATCTGGTTTGTTAACTCCATCCTCAGGCACCGTAGAGTTCCTTGGCAGAAGGATAGATAAGATGCCTGCTTACCTCATTGCCAGACTCGGCATCTCCCATATCCCTGAAGGCGGCGGACTTTTTCAGGATATGAAGGTCTGTGAAAACCTAGAAATGGGGGCTTATAGCCACACAGGAGAAAGGGAGAAAAGGGAAACTACCGAATGGGTTTATGAGATCTTCCCGGCCTTGGCAACCAGGGCAGGCCAACTGGCGCGAACCCTCAGCGGCGGGGAGCGGCAAATGTTGGCTATAGGGAGAGGTCTTATGTCAAAACCTCGATTATGCATGCTGGATGAGCCCTCGTATGCCTTATCTCCGCTGCTTGTGAAGGAGGTTTTCAAGGCGATAAGGGAACTGCGCGATCGAGGGACGACCATCCTTCTTGTTGAACAGGATTTTAGACGCGCCCTGGAGATGGCCGATCGAGCCTACCTGTTAGAAAACGGCCGCATTATCTTAGATGGACCTCGTGACCTCTTTTTGCAAAACGACCATGTGAAGAAAGCCTACCTGGGACTTTAGTCTAACGCTCGATGGAAGTCCCTTATCAAGATCAGAAGCCTAAGGGGAAGTTCTGCCCCCTTATTCGTGGAGAAACTCCGGGATGAAAAATCTCTCTCAATACAAGGGACTTGACCGGTTCACATTTTTGCAGGGCTGGGTGACTGAAATGCCTGGAATTCCCGGTTCCCGGAATTGTTGCTGACATATGGGATAAGAAAGAACATGAACACTATAAGACCGGACTTATCCAAAATATGAAAGATTCTAGTCGGTAATAAACGGTAGTCCTTAATGAACCTCGAGAAAGGAGGAAGTAAGATGGTAAGTCTAAAAAAGATAGATGAGGAACTATCAATCTACGTGAAACATCAAACCTATCCCTTGGCTATTAAAATGCTGGGCAGTGAAGGCGAAATTCCGCAGGATGCAAAAAGGCCCTTGAGAGATTTTGGGGTGCCTTTTTCCCTTTGCCAGGCCCTGGCCCTGGGTCGTAAGGAGGGCTTGAGCATAGTTCTGGATAAGGACAGCCAGTCCTGCCCCATAGCGCTTGCGGGGTTGGGGTTTGTAAGACCGGGAGCATACCTGAGCGGCAAATACATACTCGCTCCCGTAAATCAGTCCGCTGAAGCCAGGGCAAAAGCGGCTGAGACAACGCCTCGATTCGAGTTCGGGAAATTCAGATATATCTTGATTTCCCCGATACTATCAGCCGGTTTTGAGCCGGATGTAATACTATTTTACGGAAGTGGCGCTCAAGTCATGC
>Ga0307431_1001365_pt1 | contig 14220 bp, 10 predicted proteins | sample SalMarWE160170MG_FD_202155 | JGI IMG/M metagenome (GOLD analysis project Ga0307431, IMG submission 202155) | Salt marsh sediment microbial communities from the Plum Island Ecosystem LTER, Massachusetts, United States - WE1603-170 | ecosystem: Environmental > Aquatic > Marine > Intertidal zone >...
TATTTAAAGATTTATTTAAAAGAAATGACGGAATTCATTACAATATTGGTGAGGATGGAAAGATGATTTTTGTTAATCCAGAAGCCGAAAATGAATTAAAAAATAGAATTGCAAAAAAATTTAATGTGGATATTAATACATTATTAACACATGATGAAATGATGAATACACCCGTTGCCGACCAAAAACTTTATAATGTAATTGTACAGGCAAAAGGTGAAACTGATATATCAGCACAACGACCTGATGTTTTAAGAACATTTTTTTTAAAGCATTAACGAAAAATTAAAAGTATTTATATAAAATTGTATATTATGAAAAATGACAGTAAAACAAGACTTTTTGAAGTTATGGGTAGACTTGACAAGACATTCAAACCTAAATTAAATGAAGGATTTGAGGAAATTGAAGCAACTGATGATGTTGCATTACCCGCAGAAACTGGTGAAGAAACTCCAGAAGTACAGGAAAAATCTCCAGAAGAAAAACTTGCAGAATTAACAGCAAAAGTTGATGAACTTTATGCGCTGCTTCACGGTGAAGAAAAAGAAGAAGAACCTGAAGAAGTTGGTATTGAAACTGGTGAAGTTGAGCCTGAAAATCTTCAAGAATGGAATTTCGATAAAAAAAAGGATGAAGAAGGTAAAGAACACGAAAAGAAAAAAAGTCCTGAATTCGAAAAGGATGAAGAAAAAAAGGAATTAGACGAAATCAAACCAAAAATTCCTGTTGTTGATATTGCAAAAGTTGGAAAATAATAATTCTTTTAAATAAGAATGTATGAATGAAATGAAGAAAAATCCACGTTTCTGGGCAGGAAGATATTGGAGAGGTCATAATATTTCTGATGAGTTAAAAGAAGTTGTTGAACCCGATAGTGTTGATGTATCATCCATTAAAATGCATGATACATTATGTCCGTTTATTTGGGAATCTGATGAAAAGATTAAACCAGATGTTAGAAAAATATTATTGATGAATGCCAAGAGATTTATTGAATTTTGTGATGCAGAAAATCTTAAATTCACTGATATTATTTTAACTGGAAGCATGGCAAATTATAATTATAATGAAAATTCTGATTTGGATGTGCACGTACTTCTTGATTTTAATCAAATTTCAGAAAACAAAGAATTTGTTGGGGATTTCTTCAAAATGAAAAAACAATTGTGGGCAGAAAAACTTCCAATACAGGTTAAAGGACATGATGTTGAAATGTATTTTCAAGATAGTGCTGAACCTCACCATTCATCTGGGACATATTCGTTGGTAAAAGACGATTGGATTAGAAAACCAACAAAAAAAATTGTGAATATTGATAGTGCTGATGTGCAATTAAAATCTGCTGATATGATGAATGCTATTGAAGATTTGGAAAATGATAGGAGCGAAAAGAATTTCTTGAAAAAACATGAAGCACTAAAAAATAAAATAAAAAAATATAGACAAACTGGACTTGATAAAAGTGGTGAATTCTCAACAGAAAATCTGGTTTTTAAAATATTGAGAAACACAGGGTATCTTGAAAAAATGGTAAGCATGAAAAATGACTATCTCACCCATGAGTTGAGTTTGAATGAATTTATTGATTAAAAATGAAAAGATTTTTTGTAACTAAAGCACAATTAATTGAATATGTCGAACAAAAGAAAGCTGAAAAAGTTTTTTATGACATTGTAGAGAGTCTTCATAATAATGTGAAATTCTTAAATGAAAATGTTTCACATAAGAAGGCTAACCAATCACTTATTGAAGCATACGAACAAAAAAATCTTATAACATCCAGAGTTTATGAAATGTTGATTAAGAATAAAATAATAAATGAAAACCATGAAATAATCTAATAAGACTATTTTTTTGTTCTTAATTAAGTATTTATAAAAAATATAAGGTAAATAATTTACACAAAAACATATTCAAATGAAGAAACATACATCAGAAGAAGCGTTACACGAAAGAATGAGAAATCTGGCTGGCGTGAATAAGCCTTCACTAAAAGAATCAAAAAACCGTACTTTAGGTACTTTGATTGATTACAAAAGAGCAGCCGATGGTGTTGCTTATGGTATTATCAAAGAACAACATCATTACTACATAAAAAAAGGTGGTTTGAATGAAAACCTAAATGTTGCAGATTTTGCATATATTGGTGGATTGGCTAATATCACCGAATTTCAATATAATAAATTATCGGAAGCTGAAAAACAAAGAAATATGTTGTTTGCCACAATTAATGAAGCATATGCTTCAAAGGTAAGCAAATCTGGTAGTAAGAAAAAAATGTTAACCGAAGATAAAGCAGGTCAAGAAATTGAAATGGCTGCAAGTAAGGTTAATGATTTAGATGCTGCAACCGATGCTGCTGAACCTGCGATGGATGCTGGTGCTGAAATGGATGCAGGACTTGAGGCAATGGATGGTGGTGCTGAAGTTGCTGCTGGTGATGCTGAAGTTGCTGCTGGTGATGCTGAAGTTGCTGCTGGTGATGCTGAAATGGGTGCTGCTGGTGATGAACTTTCTGGTGGTGATGCTGAAATGGGTGCTGGTGATGCTGAAGAAATAGCAGTTAGTGACCCAGAAACTGAAACTGAGAGAGAAATTGAAAAAAGTCTCGGTAAAATAACAAATCAATTAAGAAAAACAGAATTAACCGATTCACAGGTTAAATCATATGTTAATACATTTCTTTCAGCATTTAAGGATAAATTTCCTGATATCGATATTGAAGATAGAAAAAAAATGGCTGAAAAAATTACTAAGGTTGTTCCACCTGAAGATATTGAAGATTTGGGTCAAAATGTAGAAGATACTGAAATCGATACAGAAATTACTCCTACAGAACCAGAAGAAGTAGCAGAAGAACAATGTGCAGAATGTGGTGGTTTCGCACAATATGCTGAATCACGTGGTTATACCGCAGAATCTATTCAGGAGTGTGGTGAAGAAGAAATGACTAATTTAGTTAGTGGTTATGCAAATGCACATGATGAAGGTCAGAATGATGGTGATTTTAAAGCAATAGCATTATTTATCAGTCCTGAAATCATTGAAAAATTACGAAGTGAATACGGACATGATGAATTTGCTAACCAAGTCGAACCATTTTCAACAGAAATGAATGAATGTGGTCTTGAAGAAAAACAGGCACAAATTAATGAACTTTTTGGTGGTTTAAGAAATCTTGGTAGAGCAGCAGGTCAAAGCATCAAACAAGGTGTTCAAAATATTGGACAGGGTATTCAACAAAAAGCACAACAAGTTGGACAAGCAGTTGGACAAAAAGCACAACAAGTTAAACAAACATATCACGCTGGCGAATTGTCTGGTGAAGTAAAAAAAGTTGAAAAGGCTGCTGCTGATTTAGGTGCTCAAATTGGTTTTTTAAATAAGAGAATGCAGAAAGCTGGTGGTCAACCAATTAATATTGGTAGTATTTTAACAACAATTAAAAATCAGGTTGCTGGTGGTGCTGGGGTTAGTCTTAGTAAATATAGTAATGTTCAGGAAGAAGGTATTCCAGTCGATAGTACTGAAGTTCAACCAGCATTAGAAGAAGATGTTGAGGTTAAAGTTAGTGAAAAGGAAGGTAAAAAACTTAGTCCACAAAATATTCCTGTAAAGGAAATGAAAGAAAACGAAGAAAAAGAAGGTGAAGATGTAGATATTGATGCTCTTGATGTTAGTGGTGATGAAGGTGGAGAGGAAGTTGGATTCAGTGCTGGTTTCGAACCTATGGGTGGTGGGGTTGTAAAACCTAATGGTGCTGAAACAACTACTGTTGAAGTGACTAAAGACAGTGTTAATGTTAAATTGAGTGAAAGTAAAGAAAAACCAAGTACTGGATTATCAAAAGAAAAGAAAAGTTCTGTTGTAAAAGCAGCAAAAAAAGGTGAAGATATTGGTAAAAAGGGTAAGGGTTTTGAAAAGGTTGCAGATAAAGCAGCAAAAGAATATGGTAGTAAAGAAAAGGGTGAAAAAGTAGCTGCTGCTGCAATGTGGAAAAACATAAAAAGAGAAGGTGAAGAAGTTGATGGTGAGGTCATGACTGAAAGTGAGAAAAAACTCAGAATGTATATTCGCAAAAGACTTGAAGAACATGCAGGTATTAGAAAACCAAATCTAAATGAAAGTGTGAAGTCAGCAGGTTTGAAGAAACTCGATAGAATTATTGATAAACAATTTGGTCTTTACGAATCTGAAGCTAAAAAAAAGGTTGATAAAAATCTAAATGAAGTTTTTGGTTTTAGTATTAGAGAAAAATTTGCTAAATTAAATCCACAAGATGCTGTGGGTGTTGAAAAAGTTTTTGATGCAACATATCATAATATTTTAACTAATCCAAGAATGGGTGGAATTGGTAGAGTGGCAAAAACAATACCCACTGAAACCAAATATGATTTAATAAGACAATATGTTGAAGGTAATGGTGGTACATTAAGACTTTCACCCGATGGAATGTCGCTTCGATATGCACCAGAAACTATAAAAAGAAAATCACTTGAAAATCCATTTGCATCTGGTGGTACTGGTGGAAAAACACAGTTAGGTGGTGTTTAAGATAGGATGAATTATATTATTTATAAAAACCCGAAGAAATTCGGGTTTTTTTTGTAACATTTTTTCATTATTATCGTATAATTTCTATAACAAACGAAATGAGAAATTATGATATATAGAAATTTTAATAGACTGAAGTTTAAAAGAACTTACATTGGTGGGTCGAAACAAAGTGAACTTCAAGCCTTCGAAGATATTCAAGGAACAAAAGAAGACAATTCTGAATGTGATTGGCTCGAATATAGAAGAATATTAACACATTATTTGGATGATACTCTTAATATTGTTTTGAGTTGGAAGTATTTGTTGGGAATTTTACGATTGATTTTTATTGTGATAAGTATTTTCGTTTTTAATATAAACACGTATCTTTCAATATTGATTCTTGTTTTAGCAACTATTTCTCATTTAATTTTTTTATATCTTAAAAAATATGAAAAAGGATTATTATCCCAATATGATTTTTCTCTGGATATTGTTTTAAATGAAATAAATAATCTAACAGGTTTTAAACTTTCCAAAAACTAAGCTACATCAATGGTTTTTTATTTTCTATATTAAGTATTTATAAGAAACTCATGATATGGATTACGATAATAAAAAATTAAAACTGATTTATATTCTGAAAATCGGTTATAATGCGAAAGGAGAAGGAAATTACGAATTCATTTTTTCATTAGACCCAACAAATATTGATATTGAAGAATGGTGTTGGGATTTAACACCTGCTTGTGATAATGCAATGCCACCAACAGAAAATTATATTAATGCAATTTTCAATTTAAAAACTAATTCATTTGATTTATTTTGTTTGCACGAAGCTGTTGATAGGGAATATATGCATGGTTATCATACCATTCATGCATTGGCATATGAAATTGAAAAAGAAGATGATGGTAATACAGCTTTTAGTGATTACGATAAAATGTTTGAAACTGATAATGACGATGTACCATTATTAGTATTTCATTATGGAATGTCATTGGCTAAAGTGAAAGAATTACTAAGTGCAAGAAAAATAATTTTGAAAAATAATGAGTTTGTTGAAACTTCTTCAATAAAATTTAATTAAAAACTTCATTTATCAATTTAGTGTAAAGAAATCGAAGCACTTTACGTTTGGATATGTAATGTACTTTGTTGTTTTATGTTTGTAAGTATTTATTATAAATATTTATAAATGAGCAATACCAACTTTGATGCTGATTCTGAAAAGAATAGTATAAATCTAAATAATGTTCCTGAAACCGATGATTCTGATTTTCCAGAACACATTCCATTAGTTCCATATAATGCACAACGAGAAAAGGAAAAAGAAGAAGCAAGAAAATTGGCAAAAAAACTTAGGAAAAGTTCTGGAAATATAGAACCAATCATCGTTACAAAAGATGATAAGGTAAAAAAAGCCAGTGAATTAACTTATGATGAACAAGAAGATGAAATTATTCGTTGTGCAGCAAATCCAATTTATTTTATTGAGACTTATTTAACAATCTTTGACCAGACTCAAGGTACTGCTGGTATGATTGTACCGTTTAAATTATTTGATTTCCAAAAAGAATTAATTAATACTTATCATAAACCAGAAAATCGATTTGTTGTTGCCAATAAATATCGTCAGGCGGGTGTTTCAACTACAACTTGTGCATATATTGCATGGTATGTAATGTTTAATAGGAACAGGGCAGTTGCTATTGTTGCTGATAAACTGGAAACTGCTACTGGTGAATTAATGAGTGATGTTGTTGAATTTATCGAAAGTTGTCCTTCTTGGCTTAGACCTAAAACTGGTAGAAATACTGAAAAAAACTTGAAAGACACGCAGAAACTTAAGATTTATGATAATGATTCAAAACTCGGTGCTTTTGCATCCAAGACTTTGCGTGGTATGACACCAACATTATTATTCTGGGATGAAACTGCATGGGCAGAAAAAGGTGATAAGTTCTGGACAGCAGCATTACCTGCATTAGTAACAGGTGGACGTGCAATTATGGTTAGTACCCCTTCTGGACTTGATGCTGTGTTCTATAAAACATTTATGGGTGCAAGAAAGGGAGAAAATAATTTTCATGCTGTTGAACTCTGGTGGTATAATGACCCCAGATATAATCAGGGTCTATATTGGGTTAAAAACAAGGACAAACAAAATGAAATCAGATTAGAAGACGAGGGCAGGTCAAGAGAACAACGACTTCAATTGATTGAAGATGGATGGGAAGCAACCAACGAATGGTTTGATGAGCAAATCCGTAATGCTAACGGAGATATGCGCAAAGTTGCACAGGAATTACTCTGTTCGTTCTTAGGTTCTGGAGATAATTTTATTGCTGAAGAATATCTTAAAAGAATAGAGGATGATGAAATCCTACCACCAATACGTCAAGAATATCTTGATAATAATATGTGGATTTGGGAAGAACCGATTGTAGGTGAAGATTATATTATGGCATTGGATGCATCTCCGGGTCATGGTGAAGATAATTCCACACTTAATATGTTAAAAACTACCGAAGTTATTGAAGAAAAGATAATCACTAAAAACGGTAAAACAAAAAAAGTTAAAATAAAAAGACATAAAGTTGAACAAGTTGCTGAATATTATGGAAAAGTAACACCACAAATGCTTGCTGAAATTGCGTACCAATACGGTAAACGTTATAATGATGCTTATGCTGTTGTTGATATTACAGGTGGTTATGGTGTACAAACAGTTGAGAAATTATTAGAGTTCGGTTATGAAAATGTTCATTATGCTGAAGTAAGTCATAAACCAAGTAGAGATAGATTGCAGGGATATATTAAAAAAGGTCAAAAAGTAATGCCTGATGGAACAGTAATTAATGTTGATTTAATCCCCGGTTTTTTTATCGGAAACAACCGTCCATCAGTTGTACTTGAAATGCAAAGAGCAATCCATTTAAAAGATGTAATTATTAGGTCAATGAGATTATTGGATGAATTAAAAACCTTTGTAACTGTCCCCGGTAACCGAGTTGCTGACCATAAACGTACTTTCCATGATGATAGTATTATGGGATTAGCACTTGGATTATATGTATTGAATTTTGACATGGCGAGATTTAAACAAAGTAAGGGAATCACAGAAAAAATGCTTAATGCAATCATTACTAATAATACTATTGCTGAAATGAAAATAAATAAAGAAGTAAAAAATAAACCAGTTATTTCACCGAATAGTGTGTCACCATTAAATCCATATGGAGCAAACGCATGGTTATTTAATGAAATAAAAGATAAAAACAAAAGATAGAATGTATTTATATTTAACTGACTTTTTCAAAATTTCAGAGTATTTATAAAAAACTATAAAAAATTATAATAATGGCTGGCGAAAACAAAAATAAAGGAACGATATACCAACAACTTAATAAAATGTTGAATCTTGATGGTTTTGGCTTTCAAGATTCGTCTGCAATTGCTCCTGTAGCAACTCCTCAGAAATCTAAGATTGTTATCAAAGGTAATACTCCTGAAGAAATTCATAAAAAGGGTCTGGAATTAGAACAGAAACGTGAACTCCAAAATAAATTCTTCCGTACAACCGATAGAGGTTTCCAAAAAGCACTTCAATACGAAGCAGCTAGACTTCCAGCATATATTGATTATGAAGGTATGGAATACTATCCAATTATCAGTAGTGCATTGGATTTATTCATGGAAGAAGCAACTACCATTGGTTTAAATGGTAAAATGCTTAACATCTATTCTAATAAAGAAAGAATAAAGACATTATTGGAAGAATTTTTTTATGAAACGGTGAATGTGAATGTTAATTTACCTTTCTGGGTAAGAAATACTGTAAAATATGGTGATAATTTTGTTCTTTTATATGGTGAACGTAAAAAAGGTATTACCCATGTTAAGCAACTTGTAAATTATGAAATTGAACGTTTTGAACGAATTCAAAATGGTAAACCATTAGTTAAATTCAAAGAAAGAATGACTGGTGATGAGTTTAATGTATTTGAAATCGCTCACTTTAGACTTCTTGGAGATGATAAATACCTTCCATATGGTTCATCTTTCTTAAATAAGATTCGTAGGGTGTTCCGTCAGTTGGTTATGGCTGAAGACGCAATGCTTACCTATCGTATTATTCGTGCTGGTGAAAAGAAAGTATTTAAAATTGATGTTGGAAATATTGATGAAGACGATATTGAAGAATATATTTACAGAGTTGCTACAACATTTAAAAAAACAGCACAAGTAGCACCAAATGATGGTCAAATTGATTACCGTTTCAATATTTTGGGGAATGATGAAGATTATTTCTTACCTGTAAGAAATGCAAATACACAAACTGGAATCGAGACGCTCCCGGGTGCTTCGAATCTCGATCAAATTCAAGATATTGAGTATCTTAGAGACAATCTATTTGTTGGTCTAGGCATTCCAAAACCATTCCTGAGTTTCCAAGATGCTGCTGGTGCTGGAAAAAACATGGCACAATATGATATCAGATTTGCTAAGAAAATTAATCGTATTCAACAAGCAATGATTCAGGAACTCAATAAAATGGCAATGATTCATTTATATTTATTGGGTTATAGTGGAGAAGATTTAAATAGTTTTAGTCTTACATTAACCAATCCAAGTACACAACAGGAATTGCTAAAATCAGAATTAATGCGTGATAAGGCACAAACCTATACTGAATTAACACGTGCTGAAGGTGGTATTGCTGCAATGTCTCATACAACAGCAAAACGTTTGATTTTTAACATGAGCGATAGAGAAATTGTTGACGATCTTAAGCAACAGAAAATGGAAAAAGTTGTTATGCAAGAACTTGCAGACGCTCCTGTTTCTATAAAAAAATCTGGATTATTTGCTGATATTGATAAAAGATTTGGTGAACCAATTGAAAGTATGCCTATTTCTGGTGGAACTGAGGGTGGTGCTCCACCAGTAGGTGGTGCTGAAGCAGGTGCGCCTTTAGGTGGTGCTCCACCAGCAGGTGGTGCTGAAGCAGGTGCTCCTTTAGGTGGTGCTGAAGCAGGTGCTCCTTTAGGTGGTGCTGAAGCAGGAATGCCACCTTTAATGGAAATCAAAAAGAAAATGAGTGAGGAAGAATATGATAAACATATCGAAAAACTTGTATTTGGTAGTACACAAGAACCCCAAGAAAAGAAAAAAATTAAACAAAAAGAAATAATTCAAGAAAATAATAAAATTAATGATAAACTGAATAAAAATGCTGAACAAATGATTGATGAAATAGACAATTTATTGAAAAACAGTGAAAGCATCAACAGTACACAAAAAATAAATGAGGTAGAAGATATTGATATTGAGAACATTGATAATATTGATTTAGAAGAATAATTTCTCAATTTTATTAATATCTTACATGAGATAAGCATTTATAGTTAATTATAGTATTTATATTAAATCGAATTATATTACATGAAAAACGTCAACATAGGAATTGCTAATTTGATAATTTCTAATAAATTAAAGAATTCGTACTTTAATGATAATTTAATTAAGGAATCGAAAAAAATCACCTTTGATTTTTTTGATGTTGTTAAAAGTTCACCACTTCTTCAATTAGAATTCAAAGTATTTAATAATATAGAATCAAAACATATTGAAGATAACCAAATTGCAACACGTTATATCGATAATAACATTAAGTTGTTTGAAATCTATACTATTGAGGAAATTGAAGCCGAACGTCAAAAATTAAATCAATTTATTGGCGAAGCCGTTGTTTCCGTTAATGAAAAAGTTCAATTATATAATGCGATTGACACCTTAATTAAAGAATCCCTAAAAATTAGTGATGAAATTGATGTTGATGGTATTCATGAATCATTTACATTGGTTTTAAATCATATCAAATCTCCGAAAAAAGAATTACTTGAAAACGTTAATGTTGAACCACTCAACGAAGATGTTATTGAAATTGCCATTGATAAGTTTAATGAAAAATATTCATCGCTTGATGAAAATGATAAGAATCTTCTAAAAATTCTTATTAAATCAACAATAAAAGAAAAACAAGCACTTCTTGAATCTTATAAAACCGAAACTCTTACAATTCTTGAGAATATTGATAAAGAAATTGTCAGAGATAATATTACTAAAGCTATTCAAAAAATCAAAGAAATGGTTTATGATAAAAAGTCTGTTGATGACAATATTATTAGCCTTCATGATTTTAAAAAAGAATTGCTTTAACCAAGTGTTGCATTGAATTTATCAAATTTTTCTGCTGCTTCTTTTGTTATATCAAGATGTTTATAACCAAAATTATCATATAGGTTTTTGAAAATTCTATACACATAAATAATTCCTTCATTTTCATAAGAATTTCCCGCTCCTTTTGCAGCAGCAATCGCATCAGAATATGATGATGATTTTACATATCCCGGTCCTCGACTATACCCAAATAATGTACAACTTGCTAAACCATTACATTTAGTTGAAATCTTTTTCATGTAAACAAATTGTGCTTTAATCATAATTTCGGGATTATCAATAATATTTTGATGTAATATTGCTCTATTTTTTTTTCCAGTTGAAAATTGAACAACAAATTTATTTTTAGGTGGTGTTTTACCCGATTCGAAAGTATAATCAATTGTATTTTTAGTAATTGCTTTTCTTTCATTATCAGTAAATTCATTATATTTATCGACTATAACAATGCCATAAATAGTACCAGCAGTAAATTGACTAATTCCAGATGCTGTACTATTTACTGCATAATTCCATACAATATATGCTGATTCTTGATATGCTTGCGCTGCCATAATATTAGCATCCATTTGATAGATTTCAGCATATTTATTATACAGTTTAATTAACGCTTCTCCAAGTTCATCATTTGTTCGTATCCCACTATTAATATCTGGATTTGAAAGCCATATCTTACTTGTTGTTGTTAATGGAGAACAATAAGGTAATACTGCTGTTGGATTATCCGAATAACCTTTTTTATCAGCAGCACTTCCTCGAAGTTTTGAATTGCCACTTCCATTACATTTACTTCGAATAAACTCTTCCCCCGCTTTTGTTAATTTTGTTACTGCCATATTATTCAATTTTTAATGAATTCGGTGTATTATCATACATCGAAGTATAATGAGTTTCATTTCTATTACTAATACCAACTGCTGTAATTACAATATCACCAGCCGATTGGTCAGGACTAAAATTAGTGAATGCGAGAGGATTTAATACTCTTGGTACAGGATATTTTAATAATTTAGTTCCACTAAAACTTGTAGTCATTTTGTTTTGTGTAATATTGTGTTCAACAGTTAAAATAATATATGCGCCATTAAATAATGGAATGTTTTCTAATTGAAAATATTGTGTTGGTTGAATCATGGCATTTCCAAATCCTGTAACAGTTGCCTTATATGATCTATTTTCATATAAATTATATAAATTTTGTCCCTTTGGAACTGGTGCGTCAGGATTATTATCACTAGCAAGTCTTGAAAGTATTTGAATACTTTCATTGGTTTCAGGATATTCTTTACTGTCAATCTTTATATCGGTAAACATTGATTGATTTTGTTGTCCAAATCTAACTCTGAATGCTCTAACTTCACGCCAAGGAAAATCATTATTTTTTAATTGATTGATGTTTTCAAGATGTTGCGTTGAATTTCCTTCACCTGTTGAAAAATCTCCAACCCCCGGTTTACTAATGTCAATAATTCCATCATTTTCAAAACCATTTCCCGATACTGATGGATAGCTCGAACTTCCACCAATATACATACATACAAATGATGGAGATGTATTATCATTAACACCACCCGTATGAATTTTAAACGAATCAATCCATGATTTATCGTTTTCAAAACTCATAAAATTTTGGAGTGGGAAAAATTCAAATCCATTTAATGATAATAATTGAGATAATACTGTAAATAAACTAACATTAGGGTCATTAAATATATCAACAAGAATCTCAGCATTTAAAATAGTTTCACCAATTGGATTCATGGCTCTATCTACAAAAACAAATGAATCAATTAGTTTTTTTCTTGGTTTGTTATATGGATAATATTCATTACTATCAAGATTTCCTGTTAACCATTTATCGTTAATATTTTTAAATGAATAATAAAGTTGATTTATTATATCATTATCACCCTTTGCTTTTTTTAGTTCTTCTTCTTGCTCTTTTAATTTAGTTATTTCTGCACCAATTTCTTGGAAAAGTCTTTCGAAGAATCTTTGAAAATATGTTCTATTAGCATTATCGTTATTTTCATTTTGATTTAATACTTCAATTGATGTATATCCAGCAGGATATTCGGACATATTCATCATTTCAAAAGTAATTTGACTGAAATTAACAAGAGTTTTTCTTTCAATCATATATCGAATCAAATTAAAATATTGTCCTAAACCAAGAGCATTTTTTATTTTTTTTGAAGTTGGGTCTAATTGATATCCAATACCTTCTAATTCAGTATCAAACATTTTATTATTCCCCGTATTCACTCTCACATATTGACACATGTCTCTAATTCCATCAAATATGTCTAATAATGTTGGTATAAAATCCTCATATGATTGTCTAAATTCTTGTTTATCATTATCTGATAAATATGTTTGAACATCATGTAAGTCAGCAAGAACATTAAACCCCAAATTTTTAAATGTTCTTCCAAATCCAGTAGTACCAGTAAAAAAATCCAGTATCTCACCAACCCAATTATCTTCAATTGCTGTTAATAATACACCCAAATATGGTGCATAAAATGCTGGGACTTCAATAGCAGCAGGTGTATCAAATATCAAACTATTTAATGCATTCGGATATATATTAAATGGACTTGCTGTTGTTCCAAAATTTGAAAGTAGTATCACTGAAGCAAGATTTTGTGTTGTATTTCCTGTTAAAATATTGACAACATTATGGTTTATTAATTCTGTTTTCCAAATATTAATAATGTTATCACCATACTTTAATTTTCTTTTATCTCTTATACCAGTATCGGAGAATGATAAATTGCCTTGTTGATAGGCTTCAATTTGACTATTTGGAAAATAAAGATTGTATTCTGGATTACCATAATCATCATATCCTATTACATATCCATTTGTAAAACTATAATTAGTTAAATATCTTGTGAATGTAGATAAACCATCAAAAACGATATTTAATCTAATATCATCAGAATCAGCAATATCTCTAAGATAAATAACATTTTCTTGAGTAAATTCATAATAATAGTATTCAGCAGGACTTCCTTTAAATAATTGCTTAAACCACTTATTTTTCGCATCCTTATTAAAATTATCTATGGGTTTATTTGAACCTTCGGTGTCGCTTCTATCATTAATTACAATTTCATTTGTATACCAATGAACTCCCTCAAAATTTGAATTGTTTTTATCTACATATACTCTCCCTTCATATGGGTTTGATGGTGTTATTGGGAAATATTTAGGGTCATTTGTTGGGAAATCATATAAATTATTTGTAACTAATCCATTTCCATCATCATATGTATCAGTAATTGTAACAATTTTATCATAAAAACCTTGAATGTCGCTTTTATATTTATTAGCCATTTCTTTAATATTTGCAGCATTTTGTGGTGATATAAGAGTTGTAACGATATTTATTGCTTCTGAATTAGCATACATATTAATATATGCGTCCCG
>Ga0307431_1001377_pt1 | contig 14125 bp, 11 predicted proteins | sample SalMarWE160170MG_FD_202155 | JGI IMG/M metagenome (GOLD analysis project Ga0307431, IMG submission 202155) | Salt marsh sediment microbial communities from the Plum Island Ecosystem LTER, Massachusetts, United States - WE1603-170 | ecosystem: Environmental > Aquatic > Marine > Intertidal zone >...
TATCGTCACATTATTCACATCCATATCCCAGCCTTTCCCATCGCTGTGGCGCGGATATCCCAGCCAGAGCTCAGAGATCGCCCTGTGGCAATGGCCCCGCCTCACTCAGAACGGGCGCTTATTCTCTCTGTCTCACCTGAGGCCCGCAAGGAAGGCATTTTTAAGGGCATGCCTATCGGAAAGGCCATAAAATTCTGCCCTGATTTGACTGTCTTACCCCCCAACCAGAGCCTCACAGGAAAGGCTTGCAATGTCTTAGCCAAGGTGGTGGCATACTACACACCTCTCTGGGAACCATCCCGACCAGGACATATCTATATGGATGTAACAGGGACGGATCGCCTCTGGGGGAGGGCAAAAGATACGGCTAGCCGCCTCAGAAGCGAAATCAAAGAGCATTTATGTCTCTTAGGGATGGTAGGCGTGTCTGGGAATAAGATGGTTTCCAGCATCGCCTCCAGGATTGGCTCATCCGAAGGAGTACTGGATGTGGATCACGGCCAGGAGTCCTCATTTATGGCTCCTCTAAGGACAAGTTTCCTGCCCGGCATAGGCCATGTTCGAAGAAAAATCCTTCTGGAAGAACTGAATATTTCCTTGGTCCGGGAGATAGCCACCCTCGATATAGGTATTCTAAAGCTTGTTTTTGGTCGACAGGCCTATGTGATCCATCAGCGGGCCCTTGGAATAGACCCCACCCCGGTGTATCCTCCCCGCATGGAACCCACGATAGCCGAGGAGTTCACCATTCCCCATGACACCAACGATGACAATAAACTGCTGAGAATCCTTTACAGGTTGGTGGAAAGGTGCTCGCATCAGCTTCTGAGCAGGTCACTGTGCCCCCGCAAGGCAGGGTTGATCTTTAGGTACACAGACCATAAAGAGGTCACGCGCTGCATCAATCTTTCCAGTGTGAGCTTCTGGGATTTCGAACTCTATGCACCTCTGGAAAGGATTTTTTTAAAGGCCTATCACCGTCGAGTAAGGGTAAGATTCATGAAGGTGTGGTTTCAGGACTTCTCTCCTCCTCCTTCACAGCTCTCACTTTTTCCCACAAGCTCCCCTCTCACGGATAAAAAGGTACTGACGTTCCAGACCCTGAACCATATTAGGGAGAGGTATGGAGATGAGGCGATCAAATATGGCAGAGCAGCGTGATACCCATCCGTTATCCTAATGGGACAGATGGAAAACATGGAAAAATTTTAAATGACAAAATCTTCACCCTGTTAGATAAAGGGTTTTCATCTTTAATTAAGGTATTCTTGTATCATTTCTTTGGCATTTGGACTTTATCATTTATTTGAACTTTGAGCTTTGACATTTGTCATTTGCTCATCCTGCGCCCTGTGCCTTATGCCTTCGGCCTATTAACTATGAGCTATAAACCATGAACTCATTCGTACATCTTAATGTCCATTCCCACTACTCCAAAGGCTGGGGTATGGGTTCCATTGAAGACCTCTGCCGGTCCGCCAAAGAGCATGGTATGGATAGATTCGCCCTGACCGACACCAATGGATTGTATGGACTCCTATATTTTATCCAGACGGCTAAAGAGATAGGTATTCAACCCATTGTGGGCAGCGAACTTACAGCCGATGAGCACCGGGCTGTTCTGCTGGTTCGAAACCGTGAAGGGTATGCAAACCTCTGCCGGATCATTTCAGACCGCCACTGCCATCAGGGTTTCGACCTGATCAAATCCCTAAAGGAAAGACGTGAGGGGCTTATCATCTTTTCTGACAACTTCACACTGCTCAAGGCCCTTAAAAGAGATTCAGAAGAGGACCTCTTTGTGGAGCTATCCCCGGGCTATAATATGGCGAGCTGCTATGCCTTTTCCCGTACAAGTGGCATTCCTCCCCTGGCCACCAACCGGGTCTATCTGATCAAGGCGGATCAATTTCCGCTTCACCGGATCCTTCGGGCCGTAGCCCTGAACACCAAGCTTTCCCGCCTGCAATGTAAAGACATCTGTAGGGAGCACAATTTTTTGAATGCCCCCCAATCCATGATCAATCAGTTTCCCCATGCTCCTCGAGCGATCCGTAATACGCTTGAGGTGGCCAAAAGGTGTCTTGTGCATTGGGACTTTGACCGCATCATATTCCCTCGTTTTAAGCAGATGACAGACAAAGAGGCCTATGAGACCCTCTACCGGTCTAGCATAGAGGGTTGCAGGCGTCGATATGGAAAACTCACCCAAGCAATCAGAGAGCGAGTAGACTACGAGATGAAGATCATCCGAGAGAAAAAGTTTGCCCATTATTTTCTGGTAGTGGCTGATATTACCAGAAGAGCCCCTCGGTCATGTGGCCGTGGAAGTGCCGCCGCATCCATTGTCTCGTATGCCCTGGGGATCACCCATGTAGACCCTATAAAACACCACCTCTTCTTTGAGCGTTTTTTAAACACTGGACGTATGGATCCCCCGGACATTGATGTGGACTTCGCATGGGACGAACGGGATCAGGTCATTGACTATGTCTTTGCCAAATATGGAAACCGAAAAACCGCCATGGTGGCCAATCATAACACCTATGGGGCCAGATCCGCTATCAGGGAGGTAGCAAAGGTCTTTGGCATAACCGAGGCAGAGATCAGCCGGGTAACCAGCAAAATCGGTTTTGGATGGCGTCTGGAAGATACCTGGACCAAATTGGCCAAGCATCCCAAGATGAAAGGGATAGATTTCGAGAAGCCCTGGAATGATATTTTATATGCTGCACTCCAGCTCGAGGATCACCTCAATCACCTTTCCGTCCACTGTGGTGGGCTGGTAATTGTGCCCGATGAGATTCGCCGCTACTGCCCGGTAGAAATCTCTGCAAGTGGGGTACAGGTGCTCCAGTGGGAAAAGGATTCGGTGGAAAAAGCAGGACTTGTTAAGATAGATATCCTGGGCAACCGGAGCCTTGCAGTCATTCGGGATGCCCTTGATCTGGTGGAGAAAAATTATGGCAGACGGATTAATTACGCCAGCTGGAACCCCATTAATGACCCTAAGACCGTAGAGGTTTTTTACCGGGGCGAGACCTTTGGTGTCTTCTATTTTGAAAGTCCTGCAACAAGGCAGGTGCTAAAAAAGGTCAGCTCAGAATTTAGTTTTGAGGAGTACGCAAAGCTGGACCATTTCCGTCTCAATGTGGTGGTTGCCTCCATCATCAGACCAGCCTCAAACCAGAGTATCAGAACATGGGTATCCAGGCTTCATGGCCAGCCCTGGGACACACCCCATCCCCTTTTACGGCCTGTTTTAGAGGAAACCATGGGAATCATGGTCTTTCAAGAGCAATTGAGTCAAGTCGCCATACACCTGGCCGGTTTTGATCCCGCAGAGGCAGATACCCTGAGGAAAGTGGTGAGCAAAAAGCATAGGGATAAGAAACTTCGTGATTTTTATACCAGATTTGTTCGAGGGGCTCGAGAGCGGGGTGTAAACATAAAAGTGATAGAGAAAATCTGGCAGATGATGATGGGCTTTGACGGCTATAGCTTCTGTAAGCCACATTCGGCCAGCTATACCCTGGTGGCCTACAAGTCTGCCTATCTCAGGGCCCATTATCCGGCTGAATTCATGGCATCTGTCATCTCCAATGGCGGGGGCTATTACTCCACATTTGGGTATCTGTCAGAGGCAAGACGAATGGGGCTCAAAATCCTGCCTCCTGATATCAACCAGAGTGAGATTAAATATACCGGAAAAAATAAAGAAATCCGCGCCGGCCTCATGCAGTTAAAGGCCCTATCCCGGAAGGGAGGGGAATCCATCATTCATGAGCGCTCCAAAAACGGACCCTTTACTAACTTTGAGAATTTCCTGCTTAGGGTCGGCTGCCATCTCCACCTCCAGGATGTGAGGGTTCTGATTAAGGCGGGCTGTTTTGATAGTATCGCCCGTGGCTTAGCCAGGCCCTCTCTGGTATGGCAGGTCCTTCGATTTTTTGGCGAGCAACATCAGGAGGAAAATTCCCCTACCCTCTTCTCCGCACATGCCTTCCAACTCCCCATAAAACAACCTCCTTACTCGAAAAAACTCATGTTGCAACATGAGTTGGAAACCCTGGGTCTTTCCCTATCCCGCCACCCCCTCGAGCGATACGAGGAAATCTTGAGGAACGTAGACTATGTGAGGGCTTGTGATCTCAACGCCCATGTGGGGAAACAGGTAACAACTATCGGTTGGCTGATAAACGGCAAGACAGTATACACAAAGGATAGAGAGCCCATGAAATTCGCCTCCTTTGAAGATACCACCGGCCTCTATGAAACCGTGTTCTTTCCGAAAGCATATAATCAATTCTGTCACATACTGAATGAGATGCGCCCTTATATTCTCAAAGGAAAGATAGAGGAAGATTTCGGTTCCATAACCATGACAGTGAGTTGGATAGGATTTCTGGATAGATACACAACAAAGGTCTCTCGCTCTTCCAACGAGGATTCAGATTTTTGCTCTCATTTGAAGCCAAGTGCCTGTCCCATCTTGTGAGGATCATGTAAACAGTGCTCATAAGAATCCCATTTAAACAACTCCAAAGCTATACTGAAGCAAAGGAAAAGATGGAGAGCCCAGCATCTCCACGCAACGTAGATAAAAGTCCTTAAAAAAAGTAAACCCAAACTCTTAGAGGCTGTGCCTACTATCCTGATTGGTTATTGTAAGATAACCAGTATCTCTTATTGCCAGCAGTTTGTGATAAAGACTGATTTTGGATAGATAAACCTGTACGGTAGATAGAACCAGGGCTATAACATTCCCAAAAGAAATACCTTGGTGGGATAAAAGCATTTATTCATTGCAATTTTGATCATCGGATATTAATGAATCTATGTGCTTCATATATCAATACACAACGGCAACGAAATGTAAGCAAAACATTACTGCAAATATGGCGTCACTGCAGATACAAGAATTGAGAAATGAGGAGCGATTAAGCTATAGTGCTACTTAACGTGATTTTTAAATTATAAGAAAGGAAAGTCTATGAATTACAGTTATATCATATATGAAAAGAGGCAAAATATAGCCCTGATTACCTTGAATCAACCTGAGAAACAAAACATCCTATCCTTTGATCTTATACAGGAGTTATCTGGATGCTTGAGACAGGTGGCTCAAGAAAGGCGCGCTACGGTAATCATCGTAAAAGGAGCCGGAGATAATTTTTGCGCAGGACATGACCTCAATGAGATTCTTCACCAGGATATAAACAATATTCGCCATCTATTTCAGGCTTGTCTTGATCTGATGATGCTGATACACACAGTTCCTCAACCAGTAATAGCACAGGTTCACGGCATCGCCACTGCTGCGGGCTGCCAGTTGGCTGCCGCCTGTGACTTGGTAGTTGCAGAAGAAGGAGCCCAGTTCGCAACACCTGGTGTACAGATTGGTCTTTTCTGTACCACCCCCATGGTCCCCTTAAGCCGTGCTGTGGGAAGAAAAAAGTCATTGGAAATGCTCCTTACCGGGAAATTTATTAGCGCTCAAGAAGCAAAAGAATATGGTCTGGTCAATCGAGTAGTACCCAAAAAAAAATTAGAAAAAGAGACATGGGCCTTGGCAAAAGATATCGACCAGTATAGTTTAGCGATTGTAAGCCTGGGCAAACAGACCTTCTATCAACAGATTGAGATGGCTGAGAAACAGGCCTACCAGTATACTAAGGAAGTGATTTCAGCAAATGCTCTCATGGACGATGCCCTGGAAGGCATGTCAGCCTTTTTAGAAAAACGCTCTCCTGTTTGGAAGGAAAAATAATTCGAGATATATTAGGCAGTCTGATTTGTTATGCAATCAAATTAAGTCTTTTAAGGTATAACATCAGAAGTAAAGCATATATTATATCATATCATGTTAGACTAAGTGCTCTTAGAAATGACAAGATTGCTATAATAAACACGAAATTATGTCTCATGCTCGACAGATAACAATAAATAGGGCTATAGAAAAAAATGAACGAGAATGCAGCGTCGCTCAGATCCCAGGTGGGGCCACTGCTTTTAATGACAGGGATCTTTTTCTTAAATTTTATCTCAAGGATCATACTGGCCCCATTAATGCCTACCATAGAAATGGATCTTGGGATTGGCCATGCGGAGGCAGGATCCCTATTTTTGCTAATTTCTCTCGGCTACTTTATCTCCCTCATGGGATCTGGGTTCTTTTCATCCCGGTTTACTCATAGAAAAACTATCATTTTTTCATCTATGGGACTTGGTGCAACACTTATCGCCATTTCCTTCAGCCACACTTTGCTGGAGGTCCGTATTGGCTGCATAATAGTTGGATTGGCTGCAGGGCTTTACCTTCCCTCTGGAATCAGTACCCTCACTTCTTTGGTGAGGTCTAAGGACTGGGGTAAGGCTATTGCCATTCATGAACTCGCCCCCAATCTCAGTTTTCTCACCGCACCCCTCATTTCTGAGGCTCTTTTGGTATGGTTAAAATGGAGAAACATCCTGGCACTGCTTGGATTGGCATCTCTATTTGTTGGTTTGGCATTTGCCCGCTTCGGAAAAGGTGGAGACTTTCCCGGCGAGCCTCCTAGTCCATCTAATGTTAAGAGTCTTTTAAGGGAACCATCATTTTGGATAATGATTGTATTTTTCAGTCTGGGTATCAGCGGAACATTAGGCATCTACGCCATGCTGCCTCTTTTCCTAGTTTCTGAGAGAGGGATGACGCAGCGCTGGGCTAATTACGTGGTGGCGTTGTCTCGGGTTTCAGGGCTTGGAGTGGCATTTCTTTCGGGCATAGTGACGGACAAACTTGGTCCAAAGGTTGCCCTCGGAGGTGTTCTCCTTTTTACAGGTTTTCTCACTTTGCTTCTTGGCATTGTACCCGGAGCCTGGGTTGTACTTATAGTTTTTCTACAACCTCTCGTAGCAGTCTGTTTCTTCCCGCCGGGATTTGCAGCGCTCTCCCGAATTGGACCACCAAGCGTTCGTAATATCTCGGTTTCCTTAACAGTGCCTTTGGGCTTTCTTGTGGGAGGAGGGGCTATTCCAACTGGGATTGGGCTCTTTGGGGATATGTTCAGTTTCGATTTAGGGATTGCTCTCGTAGGTATAATAATTATGGGTGGTTTTATTCTCTTGCGCTACCTCCGGTTTCCTGATGAGTAGAGAGTGCCAGAATCTATTGTACGTTGTCTGCTGTTTTAATTCTTAAGGTCAGCTTATATTGCTATGCACGTATGTTATTTGGGATAGGGCGATGCAGAAATATAGCTTGTGATAGGCTTTGAGTTGAGAGCTGAAAGCTAATAACTTACTTTTCTTTGTAGGCCAATATTTCAGAGCAATCAACTAACAATGAGCGCCTTCTTTCTTTATTGTTCAAGAAATAATTTAACCAATGGTAACAATATTATTCATTCCCTCGAGAACGGATCAGGAGGAGCGGTCTATCTATGCGATGTAATACGCCTGCTGCAACACTTCCATAAAATACTTGCGATAAACCACTCCTACCATGGCTGGCTAAGGCAATAAGGTCTGCGCCTTCCTGCTCTGCAACCTTTATAATGGCTTCAACGACAGGGCCATTTATAACATGCTTCTTGGTCTCAATCCCTTTTTCTTGAAACTCTCCTTGTATGGCGTTAAGATAAGATTCTGCCTGCTTTACCCATCTCTCAATTTCTTGTTGATATAAGGCGATATCCCCCTCAGGACCCACAATAAGTGGAGGCGGTTCAACTACCTGTAAAAAGATAACTCTTGCATGGTAGAGCTTGCTCAATTCTTCAACGTGGCGTAATATTCCTTCAGCCCTTTTTGACCCATCTAATGGTACCAATATAGTTTTATACATGATAGCCTCCTCATAGTAAATTTATCCGAAAATCTAAACCTGTTGAAAGTTAATCGGTGGAGTACTGTTAAATATTATCAGATATATGCAAAACTTAGATAGCGGAAAGATTATTTATGATTTAAACAAGTTTCCTGACTAAAAATCGTTATTTAACGCTTTAAATCCCATGCGCAGTTTTTCGTTGAAATTTTGAGGGCCTGGGCTCATAGACAAAGATTGAAGGCTTTATATTCAATATAATCGCTTTACGATTTCATTTGAAGAAAAAAGAGGCTTATACGCAATCAAATTACAGCAGGAAGAACCCATAGAATCCAAAGGTTAAAACTTTATGCGTGGAAGAATCATCAAAGAACTATCCAACTGCATACTATCCTTTGAGGAGATTGTATAATAATAAAATCGCCATTGCCCCGAAAAGTGCCTGTTAGGTCAATGGATTTGCTTCTTAAAGTCAAATGGTATTTCTTTATATTGAGTTTAGGTATTTGTTTCTATCCGCCATGAAGTTCTTGTAGATCTGGAACTGATCTGTCTCTTCATAATGAATTTGTTTTACAGGCACATGGTCAAAGCTGTGTATCTTCGCCCCAGGACATGCCAGGAGGATTGGAGAATGAGTGGCAATGATAAATTGTGCGTGCCCGGCCTGGCTCATGTCCTTAAGCACCCCAAGCAAATCTAATTGGGTTCTTGGTGAGAGTGCTGTCTCTGGTTCGTCCATAAAATAAATCCCTTTGATTTTGTAGCGGGCCTTGAAAAACGACATCAGTGACTGGCCATGGGATTTGGTCACTAAAGATTCCCCCCCAAAATAATCAAGTGATCCAGGGTCTGCTGCTGCCCATTCGTCCAGAATTTGGGCAAAGTTCTGGAATATCTGGGATGCGAAAAACGACCCATGCACGGAACCCTGAGTCCATTCGACATCGATAGCCTCGTGCAACCTTTTCTCATATAAGTTGACTTTGAAGGGTTTTCTCTCAACGTTTCCCCATATATATATGCCGCATTTGTGCGTTATAGCCTCGAGCAAAGTCGACTTCCCGGTGCCATTCTCTCCTACGAAGAATGTAACCGGCGAGTTGAATAAAATGCTTTTCGTCTCATGAAAAATGTTTAGGTTAAAAGGATAGTGTTCTATGGTCGGGAATTTTTCGGGATGAATAGTAACTCTCTTAAGATGCATCGGAATATCTACCAATGTTTAATATTGTTTACAAAACGGATTGGCGTAGTCTTCTCAAGCATCAGATGTATGCTTAGATGAAACCTATTGATACCGCATTTCGAGATCGCGTTCGAGCGATCAGACCCGCAACAAGATACTGAATCTCAATACGTACCGGTACAAGGAAGGCAGAAATCCGAGTCACGTGATTGAATTCACAGGAAGCTAACCTTTTTGTCCCACAAAGTCAAACAGTATTTTGGATACATTATCCGCGCCTCCTTCTCTCAAAAGAGCCTACCATGCCTGCCCTGGCGCGACTAAGCCCATTCTGAAATGAAAATTTATGTTTATTGCTCAAGGAACGATCCCTTGCGATTAACACAGGATACCAGGTCTGGGCCAGGGCTGCGACCCGTTTGTTTATCGTAGGTTTGGACTATGCACCGTTCCAAGTCCGGCATTTGAAGCATACAGGATTGGTGATCGGTCTGGGCCAAGGAATGACTGTTATTCAGCAGGCATCCAGGGCCGGTTACAGATCTAAGGATGTGAAACAAGATAAAACGTTTAACGCCCTGAAATACCTTACTGTTATATCCTACCATGTATCTAATAACAGGGAATAAATGTTTAAATGTGGAGCCTGCATGCTAAAGAGCCATATTGACGGAAAATAAGCAGCTAAGACATTATGGGCTTTGTCATGGGCTTTGTCATTGACACATAACGGTTCATTTTCTATACTGTATAAATAACAAAAAGAAGTGTCTATCAATCAATTAAATATCAGTTCAACTACTCTCTCTTAAAAAGGAGGATACGATGGTTATAGGTTTTAATGCGGATGAGGTGTTCGAGATGGCGATTCGGATCGAGGAAAACGGTGCTACTTTCTATCGAAAAGCTGCGGGATTGCAATCAGATGCAGAAAATCGTGAGTTTCTCGAGAAATTGGCTGCGATGGAGGACGGCCATAAAGCAACATTCATAGAAATCCGGAAAACGCTTACTAATAAAGAAAAAGGTGGAAAGGTTTTCGACCCTCAAGACGAGCTATCACTGTACCTCGCTGCAATGGCAAACACGCATGGTGGTGAGGGAAGCCCATCTGCGGCAGATTCACTAACTGGCACTGAAACCATGGAGGAGGTGCTCACTACGGCTATTGGCCTTGAGAAAGAATCTGTCCTGTTTTACCTCGGCATAAAGGACATCGTGTCGCCAGAGTATGGCCTTGAGAGGATCAACGATATTATAAGGGAAGAGCGAGGACACATTGCACAGCTGAACGGTCTTCTTGAAAAGCTGAAAAAGGGTTAGTGGCAAGTATTTTGGAAGCTATAAAGTAACCCCTATCACCCACCGTTTATACCGAGTTGCCAATAAAACCTTCGGAGATAAAAGCTCACCTCCCCTACTCCTCGACAGAGGATTGGTGCAGTTATCAATTGATATTACTATTCTTTACTCACCGCGCGGCAAGGCATTTAACCGTTTCGTTAACAGCAGAGGCATATCAAGGAAAACAACTGCTCTCAATGCCACCTTCACCCCACCCTAATCTTCTACGATGAAAATTCACAAAAGGTATTCAAATTGCGCAGCCACCATATCATATCATGCGCTTTATCAGATAAGTGTAAGTGTGGTTAATATGCGCCCTTAACCGCACAATAAAGATGTCCCCACTATACTTCAAAGGACAAAAAGGAGCTCTATTTCCTATTTTAGCATCTCAAATCATATGAGTTATTGTCGCCATTACGGTTTTCAGTAAAAAGTTATTGCCCACTTCGTAGTGCATAGGGTATAATCTTTTTAAACAGCTGCATAAAAAATACACCTATAAAAGAGGAGAGCAGTAATATGAAAACTGTAATGAAAATGGTTTTGATTATAGCTTTAAGCCTTTCAATAGGTTGTGTGTCTGCGACAACAGCTACAAGCAAGGATGTTCCCTTGGTCACAAAGAGTGATCTTAAATCAATGATGGGGAATCCTGATGTAATTATTCTGGATGTTCGCCCTGAGCAGCAGTGGAAGGCGAGTGAGCTAAAAATTCGTGGGGCAGTTCACGAAAATCCAAAGAAGGTAGAATCCTGGGCAAAAAACTATTCCAAAGACAAGACACTTATCTTTTACTGAGCGTGACCGAGAGAATCTACCAGTGTCAGGGTGGCACGGACGGTTAGAAAGATTGGTTTTAAGCATGTTTTCGCCCTTAAGGGTGGATACAGAGAGTGGATCAAAGCGAGATTTCCCACAGAGGCAAAGTTAAAAGCCACAGAGAGACAAGCCTGTGTCACATGCCATAAGGAGGTCACCGCAGGTATCGTAAAAGACTGGCAATTGAGTAAACATAGCAAGAATGACGTTTTTTGTACAGTATGTCACGACGATCAGCACATGTCTAAAGAAGATGTGGCAAAGGCAATGATACCAACAGCAGATACCTGTCAACAGTGTCATGAAGAACAGGGAGCACAGTTCAAGGCAGGAAAGCATGCATTGGCGTGGGCAGCGATGAAGGCCATGCCTACAGCACATTGGCAGCCTATGGCCTTGATGGAAGGGATGAAGGGCTGCGGTGGCTGCCATAAGCTTGGAATCAAGACAGAGGCTGAGATTAAGATGCTAAAGAAACAAGGAACAGGCTTCGGTCTTGCGTCATGTGATGTGTGCCATACTCGGCACCTTTTCTCCGCGAAAGAAGCGAGGCAGCCACAATCCTGTCAAACCTGTCATATGGGCTTTGACCATCCACAGTGGGAAATGTACTCCTCATCAAAGCACGGCGTAAGGTTTTTACTGAAACAGAATGGAATCTTGCCTGAGACGTCCGTTGCTCCTACCTGTCAAACATGTCACATGCAGGATGGCAATCACGAGGTGAGAACCGCGTGGGGATTCCTCGCAGTACGGCTACCTATGCCTGAGGATAAAACATGGGCCTCGGCCCGTATCACGATTCTGCAAGCGCTCGGAGTGCTTGATCCTAATGGAAATCCCACTGCAAGGCTTGAGGTGGTAAAGAAGGCAGATTTAGCTCGCCTCACACAGGACGAATGGCAAAGAGAGCGTGATACAATGCTGGAGACCTGCAGCCAGTGCCATTCCCTCAATTTTGCTCAAGTAGAGCTAGAAAAAGGAGACCAGTTGATTAGGGAAGCAGATCTACTGATGGCCGAGGCGGTCCACATTGTCGCTGATTTGTATGGTAAGGGATTCCTCAAAAAACCGAAAAATTACACGTACTCGTTTCCTGACATGCTCTCGTTTCATGATGCACCAACACCGATAGAGCAGAGACTGTTTCTTATGTTTATGAAGCACCGCATGAGAACGTTCCAAGGGGCATTTCATGCAAACCCGGACTATGCATTGTGGTACGGATGGAGTGCTATGCGACAGGACTTATCAGAGATAAAGGCATTGGCAGAAACACTTAGGAGGACCCATAAATAGGTAAAATGTAAACGTAAGTATTTCATCAATCTGCTCCTTGAAAATTATACAGAAGTTCTGCTGAATTGGGAAAAACTGGTACTTTCTCCATGTTTTTCTGTCACAGCGTGCACCCTTCCCTGCATGGTATCCACCTCTAAGAATGCAATCAATTAGATCTCACTCACACAATGAATTTTTCTATATTGTTACTGATAGACCTGATAAAATCCTCTCCATTAGGTTTGACAACACAGCTTTAATGCTGCCAAAGGAGGAAAAAAAGCGTTTGAGGTTTAGGTTTCTTTATCATTATTATCCCATTCGAACTTATGCTTCCTGATTTAAAACTGTTCCGGGAATTGATGGATAGATTCGTCAAAATCCAGTCAAAGTAGTATAGACGTATTCCCACCGGTCTCGCGTTTTGAAGTATTGCCGGCAGATGACGAGCAGATACACGCTCTTTCAGTATTGTCTCACTCCAAAACCGCATATCTTGTGGCCCCTTTTCCCTTGACACATAATTCTATTTCTTCCTATACTTCCTATCCAACAAAGGGAATATTTCAATTCAATCAATCAATTCATGAATACGCCTCGAGGAAAAACTCTTTATCCTTATGTACTTGATCATAAACCGGGATTCTTTCTCAACTGGTTTCTCTATAGACTCTTTAAAAGAGTAAGCCTTAGTGAAAGCATGAAAGAAGACCTGAAGCAGATGCACAGGGAAGGTACAGTAGTCTATGCAATCAAGTATAGGGGACAGTTGGATTACCTTCTCTACCATTATAATTTCCGCAGAAAACGTTTACCGTATCCCACAATAGCCTTTGACCTCAATATTTCTATGTATTTACCTTTTACCCGCTTCGTAAAAGTCATTGTCTCTCAACTTTCCTTCCTGCTTAAGCACGGTCGTCTTCCAAGCCCGTATCATTCAGGGTTTTATGAAAAGGCTATTCAACAGGGTACTACGTCTCTTATCTTTCTTGTTGACCCAAAGGGCTTTATCAGACAATTTATTCATGCAGAAAAAAACCATCTGCAATTCCTCCTGGAGACACAAAAAAATATGGATCGTCCCATTTATATCGTTCCACAACTCGTCCTCTATAAAAAGACGCCTGAAAGGGACTATTCAAGCCTCACTGACATATTTTTTGGGTTTAAAGACCACCCTGGCGTAATAAGAAAAATTGTCCTTTTTTTCAGGCACAATCGCCGTGCCTTTATCGACTTTGGTCGTCCCCTGGATCTAAAGGCCTATTTAGAAAACCAACCACCCACCAGACCTTTCCATGATATGGCTGTAGAAATGAAGCAGATGCTTATCAACAGCATCGACAAACAGAAAAGGGTAATTCTAGGCCCGATCATGAAATCCAGACAGCAGATCAAGGAATTGGTCCTTACTGACGAAAGGGTCAACAAGGAAATCAATATATTGGCCTCTGACAATGAAAAAAGGCTCAAGCAACTTAAAAAAGAGGCTGGAGAATATTTTGAAGAGATCGCTGCAGACTATAACATGACCTATATACAGGCTTTTATTGCAGCATTAAATTGGTTCTGGAAAAAGATCTTTGAAGGGGTAGATGTGGATATGGATGGCCTTGCACGAGTGAGGGAATGGGCTCGAAAAGGAACACTGATTTATGTTCCTTCCCATA
>Ga0307431_1001382_pt1 | contig 14077 bp, 16 predicted proteins | sample SalMarWE160170MG_FD_202155 | JGI IMG/M metagenome (GOLD analysis project Ga0307431, IMG submission 202155) | Salt marsh sediment microbial communities from the Plum Island Ecosystem LTER, Massachusetts, United States - WE1603-170 | ecosystem: Environmental > Aquatic > Marine > Intertidal zone >...
GCTCGCCGCACTTGAGGCAGGACAAATCAACCTCTTTCCTGACGTAGCAGCCCTGGAAGAGCTAAGAGCGGACTATCCACTAGGGATCGCCAGCAACTCACCGCAGATCGTGGTCGATCGTGTCGTCCCCTACTTCTCGCTTGACCGGATTTTTCGCGTGTGGATCGGTCGTGGCAGCTCTCTTGAGGAGATTTGCTTTGCCAAGCCGGCCCCACACCTGCTTGAACGTTTAAAAGGGGCACTGGGATCCAGGCGCGGCTACTACGTTGGAGACCAACTGGCAGACACCCAAGCCGCCCAAGCTGCCTTGCTGGCTCCGATCGAAATCGTTCGTAACGGAAGCGGGGGCGATATCCGAAGCCTCACCGAATTGAAGAGATTCCTGGTACACGAAGAGGCAAAACAACACGACTGATTGAAAAACGTCGCACACAAGGTGCTTGGGGGGTGTAGTATCTGCGATCAGTTACTACACCCCCCAAGCTACAGAAGGTCTCGCTCTTGTCGTCGCATCGGAACTTGCCTGCCTGTCGCGTCCATGAGGCAGACAGGTCCCCGGCGTTTGGTTTGCGTCGCACACAGGTTGCGACGCTACAAGAGCTGACCGCTGAAAGCTTGTCCTACCACCCCACCTCAAACCCGAAACCGAAATGATCGAGTCCGGGCGTATCGTCGTCGACCTCAATCTCAACGGTGAGGAAGAGCTTGGAGCTGATCGGGAACTTGCCCTCTATGTGTGTCATTCCCCATCCGAACAGATTGGTCGTGTTCTTGTCAAAGTAGGTGTTAGCGAGGAACGTGTAGCTCCCTCCACAGCACCCGTCTCCTATAACCTTGATCGAGAAGAGTTCCCAGTAGTCGGGGTAGAACTCGTGCCCGTCTTCCAGGGCTTCTGTGATCTCCTCAATCACAGATCCGTACTCCGGGGTGGTGATCGCATAATGGCCGGTGTCAAGCACGGTCAGCTCCTTGATCGTCACCCCATCCCAAGTGTAGCTAAAGCCAAGAGCGTACAGGCCGATCCCGGTGATGGAGGTAAACGCCCCGTAGAGCGTGTTCTCCGGCGCGCCGGTGAGGACCTCCAGGTAGGTGTCGATACAGAAGCGCTCACCCAGGACCAGGGTCGGGGTGAGGACCACGCTCTTGGTCTGTAGCTTGAAGGTCAGCTCAACGTCGAACCTCAGCCAGGAGAGCCCGGGGTCGATCCCCTCGACCTCGAATTTGACCCACTCAAAACCTCCGCATGTGACATAGAGGGTAGTGGCGATATCCGCCACACAGCCGAAGTGCCACCCGCTTACGGCGAGCTTCTCTCCTGTAAAGCCTTGACCGAGCACGATCGGGTTGGTTATGTAGCGCTTGTAAAGGCCAGTGGCAGCATGGTAAATGGTGATCCCGTCAAAGTCATCGTCTTTGATCCTTGCTCCAAACTCGGTGATGCTCGTGATGTCAAGCGCGCCCGAACTTCCCGCCACACGAATGGCAAACCCATCAGCCGGGCCCTGGAGCACCGCATCACTTACTTGAGCAAAGTAGAACCCGAAGTCGATCCCGGCAATGCTTAAAGAGGCGATCCCCTGCGCGTAGATGAAGTCCGCGGTCGAGGGGCCGAACAGCACGTCGCCCCGAATATTAAACGCGCCAAGAGCGCCCGTGACCCCGAACTCCTGCCAGATGAACCCAAACAGCATGAACTCCGAGGTGCTCGCCCCTAGGAAGCTCCCAAATGAGTAGTTAAGATCGAGAACGGAATCCAGACTCTTGAACGGGTTGATATCTCCCTTTTCGAACGTGATCTCGCTCGACCAACTGCCGGAGAAGGAATTGCCTGCCAGGAGGGTGAGCCCGACGAGCGTCATCATCATCGCAACGATGAGTATTCGCTTTATCACTCGTCTCACCCCCTCACTTGGCGTAGTAGTCTGCTGCGTTAGAGGACAGATCCCACGTGGTGATCAGCGTATTGAGCGCGCTGCCCAACGTGATCTTACTCTTGGTAAACCTTGAACTTCCGATGTCAGCCGAGGTCACGGCAGCATTTGCATCGAAGGTGAGCTTGGCCACGGTTCCGCCTACGCTCCCAGCGTTCGGATTGGCGATGACGAAGCGGCCTTTGCCCGTTGCATCGTTGAACTCGCTCGCCGGGACCATAAACCCGTTTAACCCCGTCGCCACGATATTTGAGATCTTGGTAGTGTTGTAGGTCATCCCGTCAACGTCCACGGCCATTGAGGCAAGGCCCCCGTCCGGCATGTTGGCGACCGAGATCAGCACCTCGTACTTCCCCCCTGTTGCCACCGGATCGCCGACGATCAATGTTGCCACCTGCTGTGGGGTGAACCAGCCTCCCATGCAGGCAGTAATGCCGAGGATTAGCCCCACCGCCAGCAAGCCCACTACCACCAAGCGTATCCTTGCCCCCATCAAGCCTTCCTAGACAGTTAACTCCCTTCTATCTTCCACCCCTTACGGAAGCGTGGCCCGGATGCCGATGAGGTACTCGGCGAGGATCTGGGCTTCGGTGCGGTCGACATCCCCATCCCCGTCCGTTAACACCAAGGATAATCGCGACCTTACGAACAATCAAACTTCAGATTTCGTCACCGAAAGGCGAGCGATTGGCAATGCTTCCGCCTCGAGGCGGGATAAATCGACAATCTTACTCGCACGGTCGATGTCGATGCCAACCAGATGCCCTGCGGAATCGAAATCGAGCACCACCCCAGGAGCGACTTCCCGCGAGTCTGCGCTCACCTTCTCCGAAAGGTCGATGTATAGGGAGTCGGTCTCTTCATAGTAATGAAATTTCATTTCTCCACCTCCTTGAAACTGCGATCAAAGAACGCATTATGCACAGTCTCGCCATCCTCTAGCGCACCACGCGCAGGTACTTGCCAAGCTCGGGGAGGAGCAACCAGTAACGAATGCGACCATCCGGTTGTACCTCGCGGCGTGCAGGCTGTCTTAGAGCGTTCTCACACCACTCGCGCCGGATATACGGGCGCTTGCGTAAGACCTGCTCTTCAAAGTAGCGAGCCGTTTTCATCTACTCCTTACCCCTGTCTTCCCTGCCATGATATCGCCTATGAGCAAACGTCGCGAGGGCATCTATTTAAAGGCTCATCCCGGGAATCCCGCCTGTAGCCCTCCGCGTTATAGCCCGATCACGTACTCCGCAAGGATCTCTGCATCGGTGCGGTCGACATCTCCGTCCTCATCCACGTCGGCCGCCGTCCGCTGCTCCGCCGTCCCTTCGAGGATTCCGGTGGCGATCTGCAGGCACAGCCGCACGTCGAGGACATCCACCGTCCCGCTTCCATCCACATCGCCGAGGCCAAGAGCGACCTCCACCTCTCGGACGGTCGTTCCATTCAGCCCATCATTGTCAGTCACCTCAAGTGTGCCTGGATAAGTGCCCGGGAGCCTGTATCTGTGAGTAGGATTCTGTTCGTTCGAGGATCCCCCATCCCCGAAGTTCCAGACCCAGGCGACCACAGTTCCATCGGAATCGCTCGATTGATCGGTGAACTGAATCGTATCCCAAGTAGTGGGTTGCTCGGGAGAATAAGTGAAGTTCGCAGTCGGCGGAGCATGAGCAGTTATTGTCACCTGGTCGGTATCGCTCCCTCCGCGGCCATCGCCCACCCTGAGCTCCAAGATGTAATCTCCAGCTACGTCGGCCACGAATGTAGGGTTAATGATAGTAGGATCTGAGAACACCGCCGCGCTCCCCGCTGGCTTGGAGACAAAGGACCAGCTGTAGCTAAGCGGGTCGCTATCGGGATCGGAGGAGCCAGAACCGTCGAGTTGCACGGTATCTCCGGTTTGGACGGTTTGATCAGGGCCGGCATTAGCTACAGGTGATTGGTTAGAGTTCATTGGTGTGGGTGTGTCTCTTACCTCGAAGTCAGCGGAATTATCATCCGTATCTTGGCAAGGAGCAGAACCTTCCTCTTCTAAAGGTTCTCTTTCGATGCTTTTATCATTGCCAGGATCTGAAGATGGCGCAGTTTCAAAATCAGAGGCGTTTCCATAACCAACTTTATCAACCACCGTCTGCCCCGCATCGCTATATAAGATCACTGTATTATCTGCTGCAATAGATTGGGTAGTACTATACTTAGCATCTTCAGTAACAGAACCAGTATAGTCTGTTTTGTGAACAACTAGAAAAAAACCGTGTGCTGGTATACTCTTCTCTGGAAAGCTAGTTAAGAGATTGTATTCAGCGCCACTTTTTGTCTTCCTTGAAAGTCTCCAGCCCTTTAACGAAATCGAAGAGTCTGTAGGGTTATATAATTCAATAAACTCATCTTTAGTGGCTCCAGTCTTACCTGTCATTACCTCACTTATCACTATATGATCAGGAACTTCTTGAGCTGCAGCCACTGAAGCCAATATGCTCAGGGCTGATATTAATAATATTCCAGTGGCTCTAGATGAAATCATTCTCACTTATTCCTTCCAATTCCTCTTTCTCTCTTTAACTACCACCTAATATCCCTCCCCCTTAGCCCCACAATCCTAACTTAGCCGACGGAGCAACTTTTCTTGGAAGGTCGCTGAAATATCTTCAAGTTCTATCGGCAAAAAAGGCTTTATGACCGCGGTTTAGCTCGACACCACCTCCTTTAAGGTGATTCTAATTACAGTATAATCCCAACCGAGGCGAAAGTCAGTGGAGGGAAGGCCACCGCATGAGTTGTAGCCAGCCTCTCGATCCTCCCCATTTGCGTCCTCTAAACCTTCACCACCACCCTGGGTTCCAGGACTTCCGCGCTCTCTAAGACCACAACCAGCAAATTCTGGCTCTTTCGCAAGATGGCTGACGAAGGAAGGAGTTGCGACATGAGAATCCTTGCGGTACCAACGGGTTATATCAATCCAACGGCACCGCTCAAGGAGGTCCTCATGTCGGCAACCGTCTCCCTGGGACCATTGTACCAGTTTCCCGGTTGGATCGTGAACAAGGTTTCAATCAGCTCAAACGGTAGTACAGTTCGAATCTCCCTTCATCCAGATCGCCGACGTAAGGGGTCCCGTTGTCCAGACTGCAACCGACGAATGAGAAAGATGCGAGGGCGCGGCCTGACCATTGAGCGTTCGGTGGTAGAACAAGAGGAAACTTAACAATCAATACAGCATCTGCTCCTCAGTTAAGGAGATCGCGGTGAATCTTCACAAACCGGGCGAAAGAGCGATCGAAGGTTCGCTCCACATCTTTAGGAAAGGCGCACCCCGGCAACTCTTGGTTAGCGAGATGATAGCGCAGGCACTCGCAGCAGTTTCCCTTCCGCTCGCACCCAGGGTAGGTGCAGGCACAATCGCTTGAGTTCCTCTCGTATCCCAAACAGTGTATCGTCATCACTGACCTCCCTTTCCGGCAGACTCTACCCAGGGTGAAACGTGGTTTCAATCCATCGGATGAGCTCCTATAATAGGCGCCATGATCCAAGCACACAAGATCGAAGAACAGGTCTGTTCCCTCACTCTCCCTGGGCTTCCTCCAGGGAAAGCTGTCATCCCCAACTACGACGGTTACTCGATCTGCGCGGTCCCCGGCCTTATCCGTTCTTTCCTTGGCGAGAGGGTGGAGGGTTCGGCAGAGCTGATCGACGCCGTCCATTCGATATTTCCTTCTACGGCCAAGAAAGTTATCCTGCTTATCCTCGATGGGCTGGGTTTTTACCACCTCCTTGATCTTTTGGAACGCTTCCCCGAGCTTTACCTTCACCGATTGATCGAGAGAGGAGTGTTCATCCCGATTACTTCGGTTTTCCCCGCTACCACCGCGACCGCCCTCACGACTTACAGCACCGGCCTCACTCCCCAGGAGCACGGAATGGTCGGTTACAGGCTGTACTTAAAAGAGACCTCGGCTATCACCAACATGCTACACCTGTCGCTTCTTGGAAACTCTAAGGTCAACTCGGCAGTCGAGGCCGGGATCGACCTTCAGTCCTTCATCCCTGGCCCCACCCTGTACGAGCGGTTGAAACAATTGGGCGTAGAACCACACGTAATGCTAAGCAGGCACATCGCTTCAAGCGGCCTGTCGAGTCTTCTCTATGACGGGAGCGCACGGCTTCATCCCGTGGTGAGCTTCTCAGACATGCTCGTTGTCACCCGGCGCGTGCTCCAAAAGGCGCGGGAAAAGGCCTTCTTAAGCCTCTACTGGGGCGGGACTGACGCCATCGCTCACACCTACGGGCCGTGGACGCAGGAATTTGACGCCGAACTGCGGACGATCGATTCCGCTATCGAGCGCGAACTTAATGGACAGGTCAAGGAGACCCTGCTTGTGATCTCATCGGACCATGGATTCGTGCCGATGAGAGGATCAAACTACAAAGTGATCGCGGAGGATTCAGATCTCATGGGGGATCTCCTCCTCCCGCCAGTGGGAGAGCCGCGCGCCTCCTACCTGTTCGTACGGAAAGGGCGCAAGCAGGCGGTGGCCGAGCTCGTCACTGAGCACTTCGGTGAAGATCTGGTCTGCCTCGATGCGCGCGTGGCCCTTCAAGCGGGGCTGTTCGGTCGGGGGGAAGTGAAGCCTGAGGTGTACGACCGGATAGGGGACCTCATAGTCGTCTCTATTGGAGAGGTGGCGCTTCACCATCCCTACAAGGACGCAGTGCGGCTGAAAGGGATGCATGGTGGGCTGACCTCGCAGGAGATGCTCGTTCCTCTGCTCGTAAGTTCGCTTTAAGGAAAGGAGGTACGATGATCGTAACCGGGAAGAGCCATGCCGTTAAACCACTCGACCTTGATAACGGGAAGACGACTCTTCACGCTACCAAGCGAGTGCTGATCGGGCCAAAGCAGGGAGCGGGGAACTTCGTCATGCGCCTGTTTACCCTGGAAGAAGGCGGGTGCAGCCCCTATCACTCTCATCCCTGGGAACACGAGGTGTTCATTCTCGCCGGGGAAGGAACGGTCAGGTCATCTGGCAACAGTATCGCAGTGAGCGCGGGAGAGTTCGTCTTCGTTCCGCCGATGGATGAGCATCAGTTTCTCAATGCGGGCTCAGCGCCGTTTGAGTTCCTGTGCCTTGTGCCTGCAAACGGCGAGGGTTAAGGATGGCTGAGCGGGTCCTTGTCTGCATGAGCGGTGGGGTGGATAGCACGGTCACCGCGCTCCTGCTCAAGGAGGAAGGCCACGACGTTGAGGGAATCACCTTCTGGTTCTGGTCGTTTCCCGGTGCACCCGACTACGCAGGGGAGACGAAGTGCTGCTCTCTTGATAGCGCTTCCCTTGCCGCCCGTGAACTGGGGATTCCCCACCGCACGATCGAGGCAAGCGACCAGTTCTACGAACGCGTGCTCCGTGATTTCATCGAGCGCTACCGCCGTGGTGAGACCCCGAATCCCTGCGGCCGCTGCAATCGCACCCTCCGCTTCGGCCTGGCTTTTGAGGTGGCACAGGCAGAAGGCTTCGATCGAGTGGCAACCGGGCACCACGTGCGGATCGTACGCGACGAGAGAGGGCTCCCTCACCTTTATCGCGGAAGAGATCCGCAGAAGGACCAGTCCTACTTCCTGTACGGGTTAAGGGAGGAAGACCTGAGGCGTCTGATCTTTCCAGTCGGTGAGTTGACCAAAGAGGAGGTCTTTGCTATCGCACGTTCTCATGGCTTGCACGCGGCATTATTGCCCGAGAGCCAGGATCTCTGCTTCGCGCAAGCTGGGCAGACTGATTTTTTGTTTGACCCGGAGGACTTCAAACCAGGGCCAATCGTTGATCTAGAAGGGCATCAGCTTGGGGAACACGAGGGACTTCCTCGCTACACGATCGGCCAGCGGCGAGGGCTTAAGATCACGGCCGCACAGCCGCTCTATGTGGTGGCGATCGATCGGAAAAGAAACGCCCTTATTGTCGGCGAGGAGGAGGATCTCTATTCGAAGGGCCTTGACGCTGGCGAAGCGAACTATATCTCTTCTGAACCGCCGCCTGACGGGGCACAGATCACAGCTAAAATTCGCTACCGCTCCACCGCCGTCGCATGTATCTTTCATCCGTTACCTGAGGGACGGTTCTCCATTAGCTTTAAGGAGCCGCAGCGGGCGGTCACACCGGGCCAGATCGCTGCCTTATACGATGGCGATTGCCTCCTCGGGGGGGGAGTAATCGTAGAAAGCTCTCAGCCGTCAGTAATCAGCCATCAGCAGAAAGACAAGGAGTAGCTTCGGGGCTCGTTCCCGACGATTTTACTGATCGCTGATAGCTAAATACTGAGCGCTGACATTGGTATAATGTCCTTTCGGAGGGGTGGGCGAGCGGACGAAACCACCGGTCTTGAAAACCGGCGAGCCCTAAAGCTCCGCGGGTTCGAATCCCGCCCCCTCCGCCACAGAGACGAGTCATTAAGTTGATCCAGGATGCCTTAAAAGGTAGAATGAGAAAGACCGGAGGGGTAGTCAAGCGGTCCAAGACAACGGTTTGCTAAACCGTCGACGGGTTCATAGCTCGTCCGCGGGTTCAAATCCCGCCCCCTCCGCCAGCCCGGTGGAATAAGTTCGGCTCCCTGTATTCCACGGGCCAGACACGCGCCCGTAGCTCAGTGGATCAGAGCGTCGCACTCCGGATGCGAAGGTCGGAGGTTCGAGTCCTCTCGGGCGTACACTCCATGTGGGGTTAGAGAATGTCAGGAAACAGGCTGACCCTCTCGATACCGGTGTCAAGTGTAGGCCTGGCCCTCTGCTTCCACTTGCAGCGCTACCGCTAGTCTGCTATAGTGAGGGTAAAGAAATAGGACAATGGGAGGCAACCAAGGAGATAATCATGCTGAAGGGTGCGGTATCCTATCAGATGAGCTACTTCGCTGATCTGGAGGACTATGTTCCGAGCGCCGATGTGATACCTCCATTGCTTGATGCTTTTCGTAACGAGGGTTTCCTACCTACAAACTTCGTTGAGATCAAAGACGGCAAGCTGCACACGCGCCTTAGACTTGCTTCGCCAAGCCATGAATGGGTTGTAGACCTCGACTTGCACCGCATCAATGTCGGTAAGAACCCAATAGTACCCTGGGGGGAGAATCTCGGCACAATTGGCGGATTCGTGAGCGATGCATCGGATTTTGTCACGAGGATCCTGGGCATTCACACCGTACCAGGTACCCGATTGGCACTCGTTACGAAGAACCTTCTAGATATCACCCAGCCTGATGAACTGAATGCTGCCTACATCCGTCTCCTTAAACCACTACCCTACTACGTAGAGTCCTTTCCACATGAGTGGCAGTCGCGGTCGGTAACTCGTGTAACTGCGTTGCTGGATGGCAGAGAGGAGAAAGTAAACGTAATCACGGCGTTAGCCAGGATCCAGGGAGGTTTCGGGAGTCCCGAGGGCGTGCAAGAGTTTGATTGCATAAGCGTCGAATTCGACATTAACACTTACCAGGGGATCAAAGAGCCAAGGTTCAGCAGCGCCAGCCTCGGCAGCTTTTTTGAGTTCGCGGTCAAACTGCGGGAAAGGCTTCTCAAGGAGATAGGAGATCAGCTTGAACGAGAAGGAACGTAGCGGCGTCGCATCCCAACCATGCAGCGAAAACGCAACCCCTGAACCGACCCCTCAACTGAAAGCTGAGTTTGTCGGCTTGCGGGATGACGATCTCGTCACAACCCGAGAGCAGATCAGGTCTGAGTCATATGAGGTCGTTGTGTCTGAGGACGCGTCAATGAAGCCTCCCGATGTAGAGAACCAGATCAACAACGCTCGACTACGCAACTTCAGAGACCGCTACGAGGTGGAGTTCCTCGCTCTACTACGCACATGCGAGTTCGAGTATGGATTCGATTCACTTGCGGATGCGTTCGTGGAGACTCGACTGAGAGAGAGTACTTTCGTGACCATGCATTGGATCGGTCTGCTGTTCTTTGAGCATCTGGACGATCCAGCAGTCACCATAGGGATCCTCAGGGTACTCGCCCATCTGAAGTATGAACAGGCGTGCCCACTGGGAATATCGATCGCAATTGCGGCAACTAGGCTCCCAAATCACGAGGTCCAAGAGTGCGGAATACGGGCCTTTGAGAACTGGGGCACCCCCGACTCTCTCGAAGTTTTGGAGGGCCTGACCTTCTCGGAGGCATGGCTACAGGAATACGTGAACCAGGTCGTCGAGGACTTGCGCTCACAGCTTGTCGCTAGCCATGCTGGTTAGGAAGATATCTCAAGCGAAATGGCAGACATTCGCCCATGAAGATGGCAAGCCGGTAACTGCCGATGCGGTAACCGGCGACCTGAGGACCCAGAACAACAACCTATCACTCTGGCAGATCTCCGACCTCTCCGAGCTCCACGAAGCTGCGCTAGCGATTGTCTCCGGCCAGGAGCGTCTGGAGACAATCGATCTTGCAGTCCTAGATGAGAACGAGCTAATTGAGAAGGGCTTTTCCGTACAGGAGACTCTCGGATCGACTCCTGTCAAGGACCTGCAGCGGATCCATCGTGCCGTTGTTTCCCTGACCTGCAACGATCTGCATCCTCTTGCCCAGGTCGTGATCAGCAGTTTTCGGCAAAACAGAGTTAGAAGAATTACCGAGAAGGGAAGCCGGGATATCATTACCAACGCGATTAAGAATGAGAGGTTGGAGCTCTCTGACCTTAAGAAGAAGGTGCTCGAAGGAGCACGGAAAGCCCTGGGAATCTCCGAATGAAGGACAGCGTAATTACCGCAACCGTATCAAGAACCGTCTCCTGAAAGTTCTAGGTATGGGACCTCAGGTGTATTCCTCTTCAGCAGTCGGATAGACACCAAGGATGAAGATGTGACCCCATGCCCCATTAAGTGTCAAGTGTAGGCCTGACCGTCTGCTTCCCTGTGGAGCAAGCTGCTGGACACCTGCAAAATCCAAGAGCCTCCTTTTGTCTCTTGCTAGACAGACGCTTTTGCTGCAAACTGCAGTTCGGAGATGAGCGAGCAGGTGAAGCAACAACGTCAATACGATGTGCTGATCGTCGGTGGCGGACCAGCAGGGCTATCGGCTGCAAAGTCAGCCGCATTAGAAGGTGTCAGCACCTTACTCCTAGAGAAGAGTCGGGAGATCGGATATCCCGTGAAGACCAGTGGCGGATCTTTCATCCCTGATCTACGCAAGCTAGGCATTCCTGAAAGCCTTTATCATCCAATTCGCCGCATTCGTCTCATATCGAATAAGGCAACAGCCACCTTTGAATACACCAAGCCGATATTCTGCGTCTTGGACACCAGAGGGCTTTGGCAGTACCTGGCCCGAGAGGCGGCAGCCGCAGGTGCCACTCTCCTATGCGGATGCAGAGTTCTTGGCCCTGTCCTCTCAGGGGGCGAAGTGCGAGGTGTCGAATACGTAACGGGCGACGGAAAGAAGGCAACCGTAACAGCCGCAATCACAGTTGACGCATCTGGAATGAGCGCAGTCATTGGAAAGGCGGCAGGACTGCACCGTGGATTCAAACGATATGGAATAGGTACCGAGTTCGAGATCTTCGCTCCCGAGTACGATACAGACGAGGCTATACTTGCCTATGGATCGCGTTTTGCACCCTCTGGCTATGCCTGGATTTTCCCGCGAGGGGGCTCAAAGGTACGCCTCGGAGTCGGAATTATCCATCCCGACACAAGTGAAGACAGCTACAGATTAGCGCAAGATTTCCTCGAATGGCTTCGGGATTTACTGGTGCCTTCTACGAGTTGGTCTGTGCTAGAAATCCATTCTGGAGTAGTGCCTTCCGAGAATGCCAGGGGCACCGTGGTTGGGCCCCGATTGGCGGCGGCAGGTGACAGTGCTGGACACGCATCGTGTCTTACTGGAGAAGGGATCCGCTTTGCAATTGCGGCTGGTCGTATGGCAGGCAGAGCTGCAGCACTTGCAGCTTCCGGCAACGCACAAAGACAACTCCTTAGGTACCAGAAGCAATGGCTCAGACGACAAGGCGACATGTACTCGGACGCCTACCGGATCAACAGGATTCTCTCCGAACTGTCAGATGACCAATGGGATGAGTATGTGAAATTGGCCAATTCCCTTTCCCCTTCCGAGTTTGCAGAATTGCTGCACGGAGATTTCAGACAGGTGGCACGCCGCCTTGCTCGAACTCCTTTGAGAGCCATAGGGCTGCTTGGAGCAGCCCGAAGTTTGCTATCGCATGCTGATGAACCACAAGCTTGAGGGCGAGCTCAATGTTTGGGTGTCTCGCGTGTTCCTGCTACTGCCGCTTCCCAGATGGGGAACGGCTGCCGCAATAGGCGCGCTGCTTTTCGTCATTGGACTGATCATAGCTGCACTCACAAATCTTGTCTCTCTGTACGTAAGCACCCGCCTTTTCTGGTTGGCCGCGGTGGGAATAGCTTGGGTTTGCTGGTGGCTATCATGGGGCTGCGATACATACCCCAGCCTGCTTGCCTCCGTAGCAGAGGCTGTACACATCGATCAGGAGACGGCAAAGCTTGTGATGCGTGAGATGCGTGGAATGTCGTCCGCCGTCCCCCACTTCTCCGTAGGCTTAGGTCTGACTGTAGGCGGCATCGGGCTGTTTTACTTCGTAATTGCCGGTCTCTCGGCGGATCCAAGCGCCGTGGATATACTGGCGGTACCCAGGATACTGCCCGAACCATTCTACGACGGTACTAGGATGATACCGAAACTAGCGCTCCTTGCGGTCTACCTATTGCCTGGCTTACTGGTCGTCACAACGACTGTCGTTCTCTTCATACGCAACTTCAAGATCATGCAGCTGCTCGCCCATCGACCGCTTTCCATACCGTACGTTCTCTCACTCTCTTGCCTCGACAAGGTTGGATCATTTCATGCGAAGACGGCGACATCCTGGTTTGGCGGCATTGCCATTGTCATTCTTGCAGCGGAGTCCCATTTCACCCCCTTGGTAACAGCTGTTGTTGTTGCTCTATCCTCTCTTGGATTTCTCGTATTCTTCCTGCCCCAATACCGCTGGCACTTGACATTGGAGGAAGCTAAGCGGCGTCTTCTGTCGACCGTAGGCAAAGCCCTTGAAGTAAGCGACATCCTGGCCAAGCCCGATGTCTCTGACCCACGATGGCTTGATCAGGCGTGCAACTTTGTACAACTTTGCGAACTGTCTACTCGGTTTCGAACATGGACGTTCGATTACCAGAATGTCCTGCTAGTGTTTCTCGCTTTTGCTGTGCCAGTGGCGTCAGCGGTACTGCGATTGGCACCATAGAGAGGGGCGAGGGTCATATCGGTCATATCGGGGTCAGACCTTCATTCTTAGGGTTTCATCGTCTCATGAACGCGTTTCGCGATCGCGCTGATCGTGGAGTACAGCAGTCCTACGCAATCTCCCACTTCTCTGAGCGTGTAGTGATGGACTCGCACGGCTTGATGGATCCGCTCGTTGCACGTCGCCTTGTCGGAGACGCTCGCAAACGCAAGGGGGTCAAACCTTGTTTCTTGTATGCTCCCTCCGCAGATTGACTTGATCCCATCAAAAGAGCGAGTGCGAAGCTACAGCTTATACCCTATCGTTCGCAGGAACTGTTTGCGCTTTTTGATGTCTTCCTCTTCTTCCACGCCCTTGGGGGAGACACCATCGATGACGCCGAGAATCCCACGGCCCTGTTCGGTCTCAGCGACGACTACCTGTACGGGGTTTGCAGTAGCACAGTAGGAGTTCCTCAGGGTTCACCGAACACCCACACCCTCCTCACATCCGCTTCATAGATATGGTGTAAATTCTAAATGGAAGGATACAAATACGAGAGCTTTTGTAGCCTGCCTTACGAAGAAGTAGCTGCCGGCCAGTATGTCCAGTAGCCTACATCACCTCCTTGTATACGGCCCTCTTACCTCCAGGTGAGGGGGCCGGTGCTTTGGATGCAAGCACGCGCTTGACCGCTGTCCGTGTTTCTCGGTAAGCTGGGCGCGTATTGACTCTTATTGAAGTACTCAGCGCAGCCGTGCCAAGAACCGTCTGCGAAAAGTTCTCGGTATGGGACCTCAGGTGTACCAGATTCCACGTCCTATCTAAAAGTTCGAAAGTAGTCCTCTGTCTAAGGGATAAAGGTATCCTGTTACCCTTGCTTATCTGGTCGTACGAGGGCTCAAAGTCCGAC
>Ga0307431_1001389_pt1 | contig 14036 bp, 16 predicted proteins | sample SalMarWE160170MG_FD_202155 | JGI IMG/M metagenome (GOLD analysis project Ga0307431, IMG submission 202155) | Salt marsh sediment microbial communities from the Plum Island Ecosystem LTER, Massachusetts, United States - WE1603-170 | ecosystem: Environmental > Aquatic > Marine > Intertidal zone >...
GCGCTTTCAGAGATGTCCCTCGAATTTCGTAACACCACCCGTGAACCCAAAACGCTGCAAAAACGAAACCTGGCAACAAGAGGACACTCGATTAGCAGGTCGGCTGCACGCGGGGTTAGGCGAAGGGCGAAATTCAAGGTGCCCTTTACGTTTGCGCCGTCCTCGCCTGCGCTGAGAGGCAATCCAATATCACATCCGCCGCCCTGACGAACCCACCTGCCTCTTTGAAAGACTCGGCGATCCGGTTGCACTCGGCGCGCACGCTTTCATCAGCGACGATGGCATCCACCAGCCGATCCAGCTCCGCCGGACGGGCCAGCTGCCTGTATAGCACGTATCCTGCCCCAAGCCGCCTCACCCTTTGGGCCACAAATGGCTGATCCGCTGCCTGGGGAATGACAATCAGCGGGACGCTATGGAGCAGCCCCTCGCTGAAGCTGCCCATCCCACCATGCGTGATGAACACATCTGCCAGCTTCAGGATTTCGAGCTGCGGCACATATGGCCGGATGATGAAATTCGGTGGCGCATCCGCCAGCGACTCCGGGTCGGTCCACTGACCTGCCGAGAGAATCACGCGCTTATCTGTATCACCGAACGCCTGGAAGCACGCCCGGTAGAACGCCACATTGGCGGTGAAGATAGTAGTGCCCAGCGAGATATAGACCAGTGGGCCAGTACAATGGGCCGGGAAATCCAGCGGGAAGTCAATCGTCTCGTCGCGCGGTGCAATCGATGGTCCCACAAACACGAAGCTCTCGTCAAAATCCTCTGCATTCGGCTGGAAGTAGCGTGACGTGAAGACGATGTTCAAGTCCTCGTGATTGGACATAAAGTTCATCAGCGTGATTGGCCGTGTCTCATACGCTGCGCTGATGCGTCTGGCAACCCGCTTAAAAGGTCCCAGGTATGGGATTCCGGCTACGAAATTCCAGAGAAAATCGCGCCACATCCCCGGATAGGGATCGGGGCGGGTCTGATAGTTGATGGGGAACTGCGGGATGATGGCGACGGCGGGAATAGCCAGTATCTCAGCAGCCAGCAATCCCCAGATGCAGGTAAAGTCGTGCAGAATGTAGTCCGGCTGCTCTCGTCTGAGCACATCGAGCAGCGGCGGGAGCACGTCTTCTGCAAATTGGATCATGATGCGCGCCATCAAAACCATATTGGGCGACCGCTCGTCATAACCCACAAACTGAAATCGCACCGCCTCGCCCAAGCTCTCGTAAGTCCGAAACTCGGCCCCCGCTGTCTCAACCTTTTCCCGGAATTCCTCGCCAGTGTAGTAGATGATCGTCTCACCGCGATTGACCAGCTCCCTCACCAGCGGCAGGGTCGGGTTCATATGCCCGTGCGCGGGGATATTGAGAAAGAATGCCTTCGCCATCACCCTTCCCCTTCTATATTCTCCCAAGCTCCTGGTCTGTAACTATGCACTTGATTGACAACCTCAATGTAACATTGCTTATGTGGCCACCTTACTGCGGTCGCGTGCGCCTAACAGCCTCGAGCTGAGGCGCCAGGGCTCGCCCCACTACCTGCTCTTGCAGCACCGCCATTATACAACTTTGTCTGCAAATCGCGCCGCATCCCCGGTCGCCTCCAGCGAGACGTTAGGCCGCATTTACGATTCGGTGAATTCGGAAGCAAATTCAACACCAAATCTGTGAATCATATTCACTCCATAATCATTTTGAAACCATCTCAGAAGAACAAAAAATACCGAGGAATACGTTCCATATAGTTCTTATACGACTCACCATATTGTTCCAGGCAAGCTTCCTCTTCCGCGAGGATTTTAAAATGAGCTCCAATCACACCAAGGACCATGAATGCGAATGCTGGCCATGATCCTATGGCGATGCTTATCCCCAGGAATGATACAGAGACGGCCAATTGCTGAGGGTGCCGTGAGATCCTATAGAGCCCACTTGTAACTGGCTGATCAACCGGAGTGTTTTTGAAATTGTCAAGGGCAATTACAAATCCAATCAACCCAAGGGAATATATTGAAATTCCTATCATAAACACTACATCACCAATTTTCAGGGGGGTCAAACTCACAAAAATGAGCCACATCAATACTAAGATCACTCCAAATAAGCGGCGAAGTACCTGATGCTCTCTCTGACCCGATCGGTCATATAGCCTCGCAATCGCTTTTTTGGGGAAGAATATCAACATGATCCCATAAGCCCCAAAGAAGAGGACAATCAGTATCCATCCGTTGAACAATCCGATTTCTAAGTTTGGAAACAGCTCCATTGACTTTTCCTCGATGAAACCAAGTTAATTATATTCAAATGCGGCCTAACAATTATTAGTGTGCGAATCTGCACCATAGCGCCGACGGGCGCCGTTCGCCGCTACTTCCGTTCCCGACCATTCTAACCTGCCTTCTATCTCCTCATATTGACATTGCTATTCGTGCACGACATCGTACAACCATGAAGCTGTTCGAGCAAGTCCATCTGGCGTGCCGAGAAACAACCGCCAACGACCGCATGATAGACTGCAGCAGAAAATGTTTCGGACACTTGAAACCCGATCTTGGCGTGGTCGGTATTGCTGCCAACCACCTGACGATCCTAAAAGCCAATCGCGACCTCATTGACAAGTTTGGCGATGACTACCGAGAGTACATGCAGCGCGTCCCGGGAACGAATCTCATCCTCGGCCTGTGGCGATGGATTCGTAGAGCGTCTCAGGCGGAGCGTGACTGACGCTGTAGAATACCGATCTGCGGTAGGGAGTCCGTGCGACCAACGGAGAACGCTGCAGCAATCGCTGGTACGTGATGATTGCGGCCCGCAGCATCTAAACGGCCTGTTCAAAGATGCCCCAGGTATTCCAAGCTTCAGAAATATGGTTTGTGTCTCTCGGATTTCAATTCTCTATTGTGTATTTGCCAACGGTGGAATTAACCGGCGCGTTTTACGCGTCCGGTTGAATGATTTGTTCGGCGGCTATGTATGAATCATATCCTCTATAAATTCTGGCGTGGTAATAGCTTCCGCATTGAGCATGTCATCCAATGAGTTCACCAAGCCATGGTAGAGTTTGAAGAGCACTTCATGCGAAACAAAGTCAATTGGCTCCATGTTTCTAAAATGGTAATCCTCGCCATCCCATGAAATCGTGATGTCTCCACTGGAGCGAGGAACAAATCGTCCATTGGTATGAACTGAGTTGCGCACATGCCGACACAAATCATAGAGAGGAACGAATTTCATGAGGTAAAGCCTCTTCAGAAGCCATCCATAAATATTCTTAAATGGAGACTGGCCTCCATTGCAAGCCTCGGGTTCTAGATATGTGACCAACTTCCGCATATTCCACTCGATTCGGGAAAGGAAGAACACGAAGACGGAATGTTTCGTTAGCGTTTCCAGTTGCCTAATCGCTTGGTGATCGCGTTCGTGTGGTCGGGCGGCATCGCTGTAAGTGCGCGCCCACCAATCCTTACGACCGATCGTACTGTCTGACATCGCCACGTAAAGCAAGTACGTGTGAAGGATGTTGCCAGGAAGTCCCGTGACCGCAATCCGCAAATCGCCTGCTCGATGTCGACCTCTAGAGCGATCATCAATGTCCTTGATGCGATGAAGCAGCAATTCAATTTCCTTGATCATTTCTGCAGTGGAAGGCATTGTCTGTGCCGCCGAACAATGATTAGTGTGCGAATCTGCACCATAGCACCGACGGGCACCATTCGCCGCTACTTCCGTTCCCGACCATTCTAACCTGCCTTCCATCTCCTCATATTGACATTGCTATCCGTGCATGACACCATACAGTCATGAAACTGTTCGAGCAAGTCCATCGGGCCTGCCGAGCAAAGCATTACTCCCCACGAACGGAACAAGTCTACGCGCGCTGGATCGAGCGGTTCCTGCGCTTCCATCACGACAAGGCTGGACGCTGGACTCACCCTGAGGAAATGGATGCCGCTAATGTGGATTCATGCCGCACGTGCGTACAGCTTGGTGTCGAAAGAAACCTTTGAAAGAGAAAGATGCTGGAAACGGTCTTGGACTCAGGTTCCTCAGCCCATCACAAAACACCAAAAATCAAGGTCGGACCACTACCACCCCGTTTGACGGCGCTTTCGAAGATTTGACCCCGGTCTTTGCCCCTACCTCTCTCTTGGCCGCAGGCGACTCTGCACCCGACCAGTAATCGCAAGTTGCAGTGCCTCTGTGAGATCTTTGAAGAGCTCGCCTAGACCACGCAACGTGGAGATATCAGCAATCAGCTTGATCCTCTCCACGAGAACACTCTTCGCCCGCCGCAACTCAACACGAGACACCGTCAACACACCCTCTCGATTCCGTGTGGCAGCAAGCTCACCAGCTAAGATAGCATCTTCAATCACACCCAACGGGTAGAAGCGTTCGATGCCACGGAAATCGCGACCCAACTTGGGATCACAGTAAGCAGTCTCTGCTCTTAAGACCCGCTCTGAGCCTCTGCTTCCATACGCTCCACGTGCCTTATCAAGATCCGCATCCGATGTATCCCAATCCAGGAGTACTAGGAGAGGAGAACTGCTTGGGCGGTTTGCGACCAGTGCGCCATGTCGCGACAAGTACGTTATGATCGAATCTCTTCCCGCTCCCTTCTCAGCTGGGTCGAGCTGAGGTAGGGCTATGAACCGGATATCCGCTCTACCCATCAGCACAGCGATGTGCCTAAGCACCTTAGCATCGATCGGACCTTCTACAAGCACGATTGGATTGAATGGGTAAGCAAGGAGAGGTTGAGTCCAGCTAATAACACCACCAAGTTCAGCCTTCTGCACAAGGAGTGGTATATCCTCGGGCTCCAATTTCGTTTCACCTTCCTCAAGAGTAACGCGATGACCGGCGTGGGCGGCCATTGCGAACGTAGCGGAGTGAGTAGTCAGGATTGTCTGTAGCCGGCGCCTCTTGTCCTCGCACCACGTGCGAAGACTCTCCGCAACAAGTATTTCCAAATCGTAGTGCAATCCCGATTCGGGCTCCTCCACACCCCACACAGTGGCTTGTCTCCACCCAAAAGAGCTCCTGTAGTCTGTATCAACAGCACAGAGAACGTCGAATAAGAAAGATGTCTGATGACCAATACCCCATGCGTCATCCCGGACTACTGTGCCATGCTGTCCTTGCGCCTCGAATCCTGCAACGGTAATTAGGCCACCGAGTGCATCTGGTGTAGACATTGTCGGATTTGTCAACGGGGCATGAGAACGCTCTAGTGCTTTCCCTGCTTCGCTTAGGAGCTTCATCCCCGCCTCATCCAAAACCTTAAGCAAACCCTCAACTGGTACTCTCGCTCGTACTCTCTTGCTGAGGGATCTGGCCAAAGCTTGCCCTTCCTCTCGCAGAACCGAAGCTGGCACCGTGACATTCGGCACATAGCGGTAGCGAACAAGGGAAGTGAATGATTCTGCATACTGATCTGCGTCCTCGGCCCGTTCCCCGTCACGGAAGACCTCGAATCGATCAGCGACTCTTCTCCTCGCGTCCAAGAACCATACCCTTCGGATCGAGAAATCTCGTCCGAGAGCATCTTTTGCAGCTCGGATACTACGGTGTATCGTGAAGTAGTCCGGAAGATTGAAGTCCACTTGAACGGCAACTGTCTTTTTCCCGCGCCTCGTACCCGCAAAGTAATCCCTAGAGAAGTCGAGTCGTTGCATCGGTTCGACTTCGTTATTGAAGAAGAGATTCAATGAACGCAGCAGGTTCGACTTTCCGGTGGAGTTGCGCCCCACCATGGCAGACAGAGGCCCACCAAGAACTACATGAACCTCCTTCAGGGATCTGAAGCCCTCAACATGAACTGCACGGATGAGATGCATCGTTGCTCGTAGAGTTTCCCTCACATTCTTGCACTGGTTAAGGCATAGTACCTTGGAGGTCGTTAATCAAGCAACTCCACTCTTCACTTCACCAATTGAATAGTGAGGTACGTTGGTTACCGGCGTAGGACTCTACAGAAATGGTGATAGGTGTTGGCCACTTGACATCTCGCTAGTGTCTTAGTATACTAGTTCACCGTGACTGAGAAACTGGCTTGGACGATCGATATGGAGGCGGGGCCGATCTACGTTCAGATCGGTGAAAACGTGCGGCGGCTGATCGCGCGGGAAGACTTAAGACCTGGCGATAAGCTGCCCTCGGCGCGAGAGTTGGCGCAAGTCTTGGGGGTGAATCCGAATACGGTGGTGCACGCGTATTCAAGGTTGGAGTTCGAAGGCATAATCGAGACGCACCGTGGGTTGGGGACGTTCATCCGGGCCGATGCGCCGGTGATGAGGACGAAGAAAGGAATGTTGAAAAAGGCGGCGAAGCGCTACGTGGCAGAGGTGCGGGCGCTTGATGTCTCACAAGAAGAAGCGATGGATGCACTGAAGGAGGTACTCGATGCTGGCACAACTTCGTGAGGTGACCAAACGCTACGTTAAAACCGAGGGCGTGCGAGACCTCACGCTTGATATCGACGAAGGCCAGGTCATGGGTGTGTTAGGCCTAAATGGAAGCGGGAAGACGACGATGCTGAAACTGATGGCCGGCTTGCTCTTTCCCACAAAGGGGGAGATCACGGCCCTCGGCGGGCCGCCGCGGGCAAATCGCGCTAGGCTCGTCTACCTTGGTGAGACGGATGCGCTCTACGCGTGGATGAGCCCACACGACGGCGAGCGGTTCATGGGCGGGCTGTATAAGGACTTTCAGCCAGAGCGGTATCACGAGCTGCTCGATTTTCTCGACGTTCCGCGAAGAAAGACCAAGGCGATGTCCAGAGGCGAGCGGGGACGTTTGCGTCTGGCGATGGCGCTTTCCCGCGACGTAAAGCTTTATCTGCTCGATGAGCCGTTGGCCGGGATTGACCTTATCTCCCGCGAGCGGATCTTAAAGTCGCTCGTGCGTGAGTGGCGAACGGGCGCGACGATCGTCCTCTCAACCCACGAGGTTGCAGAAGCCGAGGGCCTGTTTGAGCGGGTGGTCTTCCTGAAAGAGGGCCGCGTTGCCCTGGACACAAAGGCCGAGGCGCTTCGCGAGGAGGGAAAGAGCGTGGTCTCGACCTTCAGGGAGGTGCTGGGATGAAAGGCTTTGCGACACTCTTATGGCTGGAATACCGGCGAAGCCGCGTGTGGGCGGCAGCGCTTTTGGGGTCACTTGGCTTCTGGTTCTGGGGACTAAACCAGGTCACAGTGACCGATGTCGGAGAACGTGCGGGGATCCGGGTGGCGATCGTGGGGATTGCGGCGCTCGTAGGCATCATCGTGCTCTGCTTTATGATCGGCCGCATTCGCGGGGAGACGCGACGTGGGCAGTATCAGATTCTGCTTTTAACCCCACCGTCTGGGTACTTGCACGTCCTCGCTCGCTTTCTTTTCGCGCTCGGTGTGGCGATCGTCTACTACGTGAGCATCGGCGGGCTCTTGTGGTGGGTCGCCCTCCAGGCTGGAATCCATCCCGATGCGGGAAGCGTCCTGCAGCTCCTGCTAGCAGGGCCGTTCTACGGGATCGGCATGATACTGGTGCCGTTCCTCTCGTGGACGCTCCTTTTGATGGTGTTTTCAAGCGCGTATCGGCTGTCCGGCCCGAACTGGATCCCAGGGATCGTGATGGTCGCAGGAACGCCCTTCCTCCTGCGCTGGATAGGTGACGGGATCATCAGTGTTTCCTACTCCCTTCCTACATGGAGAATGTACGCGGGCCTAACCGCACTAGCGGAACGATTCTCCCCCGAGGAACTCGAGATCACGGTGAATGGCGTTCCCGTTGCCCAAGAGCCTCTGTGGATTATGCTCGCCTTGAGCGTGGTTATGTTGATCATCGCCGGACGGATCTGGCAGGAGGTGGAGGGATGACGCAGGCATTTCTGATCGTTCTTAGGCTGTTAGCTCTGGCACTTTTAGGATACTTCGCCTATCGGTTGTGGACCGGTACGAGGAGCTTCACCACCCGCGGCGTGGCGTGCGTGTTCGTTGGAGCACTCGCCTGGCAGATCATCGCCGGCACGTGGTGAGACGTTAAGGGGGTCGAAATGAATAAGGGGATTGCGGGATCTGATCTTTCATTGCCACATCTGGCAGTGGATCGTCAGCATAGTCAAAATGGGCTCTACCATTGAATTTCTACAGTGGCGGGCCCTGTGAAGTAGCGGGATCGGACTTACTTCACGGGGCGGGCAGGCCTTTGTCAAGTAGAACGTCTACTTGACGGGGTTGTGGCTCACCGGGTCTGCAGACCTCTGAGCAGGTACTGCTTGACTCTGAAATGCCGTCCCCGTTTGTTTGTGTCTGTATTGTTCAAGGAAGTCCACTGGGATGGAGACCCACTACAGCTTTCAGTGAGCATCTTCTATGGACAAAACCCTCTTAACCTGATTCAGAAGCTCGGGGACTTTGTTCTGTACCACGTCCCAGAGGATTTCCTCATCGACTCCGAAGTACTCGTGTACAATGATGTCGCGCAGACCAGTTATCTTTCGCCATTCTACCTTGGGATAGCGATCACGAAGCGTGTCCGGCAGTCGCTTTACTGCTTCACCGATGATTCCTAGGTTGCGAACCACCGCGTCCTTGGTCTTCTCATCGCTCTTGAACGCTTCGAAGTCCATCCCATGGGTGTAACGCAGGACCTTCTCGCAGCTCTCGCGGATGTCGTTGAGGAAGAGCCCCGGGTCACGGAACATAGATCGCCTCTTTCTCCACATAAGGTCGTAAGCGGGGTTTGAGTGCTTTGCGAGTCACGAGGTCAACCGGCCGGTTCAGAAGCTCTTCCAAGAAGAACTTGAGGTCCATGTAACGATCAAAAGTGGAAGAACCTTGGAATTCGACGAGAATATCGACATCGCTTTCAGGTCCCGCGTCGCCTCGCGCCAACGAGCCGAAAAGAGCGAGAGACTTAACTCCGAGAGTACTGATGGCTTCTCGGTTATCCGCTATCAGCTTAAGAACATCCTCGCGCTGCATCAGTCTCATCCCTCCTTGATGTCAGAGCGTGTAAATCCAGTCCCCCAACCCCAGCTTTCGCTCCTCTCTATCCTAGGTTCTTTGCAAGCGGCTTGCAAGCCGCTTATCCCCCTTATGCTGCCTAGACAGCGAGGAAATGACTCCGACAAACTGGGTCTACAGGAAGGACAACGACGAGTTCATCATGGAGGTGAACCGAAGAACACTGCCTTGACACGACGCGTGCTTTCAGAGATGGCTTTTGAATTTGCTAAAGGTGCCTTCGCCTCCCGGATCGCTTTAGACCGTAACACCATGTGCTCTGCGGTCTTGGCCAGTAGGAGCGTTTCGACAATGAGGTGGGTGGATCCTGATGACCTTCTGAATCCAAGGACCAAGCCCTACCCTCTACTAGTTTAGCACGATTACCTTGATCCTGTTCTTGGATTGTAAGCCCCGCCCCCAGCATTTCCGATGTTCCTTTGCTATGACGACTTGGTCTACTGCTTGTGTTTTGACCAAAGGATCGGCATGATAGGACTGACCCTTACCTTCATGACGAGGGGAGGAACGGAGATGGTGAATTGCCCTAATCTGTTTGCCCATCTCCACACAGGATGAAGAACCGCAGGTGGCCCGGATTCTCTATGAGATCGCCGAGCTCCTCGGCCTTGAGGGGATCCAGTTCAAACCCCGTGCCTACCGACGGGCAGCGCAGGCAGTCGAATCCTGCGGCGTCCCAATTGAGGAACTGGCGTCCAAGGGTCGTCTAAACGAGCTTCCTGACGTGGGAAAGCGGGCGCGGTTGATTCCGGATTGACCAAATGGGCAATTCGGGTATGTGATATAATTCCAACAAGCTGGATCTAGCGTACAGTGGGAAAGGAGATGATATGGCTCGCGATGCGATTATTGCTGAGGAACTGACCTACCGGTATGGCGAATTGGTTGCCGTGGACCACATTAGTTTCAATGTGGCTGAAGGCGAAATTCTAGGGTTCCTTGGCCCCAATGGCGCTGGCAAGACGACTACCGTCAAGATGCTAACGGGACTGCTCAAACCCAAGGACGGAAAGGCAGTCTTGCTCGGCATGGACATTGCCAGAAACGTTGACAAGGTGCAGGGGGAGATTGGCGTTTGCTTTGAGGAGACAAATCTCTATGAGCAGATGAGTGCCGTAGAAAACCTGAGATTGTTCGCCCGTCTGTTTGGCATCGGCCGATTCGACGCCGATGCCCTGTTGAGGAGAGTCGGCCTGGGAGGCCGGGAAAAAGACCGAGTCGAGACCTATTCAAAAGGCATGAAGCAGCGTCTCATGGTGGCACGATCGCTGGTGAACCGGCCCCGGGTCTTGTTTCTTGATGAACCCACAGCGGGGCTCGACCCAACATCTTCAGAAGCCATCCGTAACATCATTATCGAGGAACGTAAGCGAGGGGCTACAGTTTTTCTCACCACCCACGACATGCTGGAGGCAGATAAACTTTCCGACCGCGTAGCCTTTATGGATCAAGGTAAGATCGTGGCTCTCGATACACCGCACAACCTGAAACAGCAGTATGGTAAGCGAGCGCTCAAGGCTAAAGTCTCAACTGAGAAGGGTGAGTTAGAGGACCGGGAGGTCATTCTGGATACACCAGAGACTTCAAACGACATTCAGCAGCTCTTCTCTCAAGAAAAGGTGGTCACCGTGCACAGCGAAGAAGCCAGCCTGGAAGACATCTTCATTGAGATTACCGGACGGGGGCTCCAGGGATGAACTGGCAGATTGTCAGGGCGCTCATTGCCAAGGACTTCAAACTCTATTTCAGAAACCGCTTCTTTGCCCTGATAACCGTTCTGGCACTGGTAGCCTATGTTGTCATCTATTTCGTGATGCCATCGATGGTTGACGAGACGCTGGAGATGGCCGTCTATGCTCCGGTACTGCCTCCGATACTGGAGCAGGCGGGAAGCCAGGGGCTGGAGCTTGTGCTCATGGAAAGTGAAGAGCAGCTCAAGGAGGCGGTTATCGGTGGCGAATACCTCGCCGGCGTGGTCGTCCCGCCCGACTTTATGGACAAACTGATGTCGGGAGAGAAAGGACGACTTGACGTCTATTTCGGCACGGACACGCCGGAGGAACTGCAGGACTCCATTACGGTCCTGCTTGAGGAAATGGCTTATCTCCAGACCGGGCAGATGTTGAGCGTTCATGTCTCGCCGGAGGTGCTCGGACGTGACATGGTCGGTATTCAGATTCCCATGAGGGACCGCCTGTTACCGATGTTGGCCGTCATTATACTGATGATGGAAATGCTCGGTCTGGCCAGCCTGATAAGCAGCGAGGTCGTCGGCCGTACCGTCCAGGCGCTGCTGATTACACCGATGACGATACGGGGTCTATTTGCAGCCAAGCTGATAATGGGCGTTAGCCTGGCATTTGTTCAGGCCCTGCTGTTCATGGCAGTCACCGGTGGACTGAACCAGCAGCCACTCATCATTATCGCGGCATTGTTGCTTGGAGCAATCATGGTGACTGGTATCGGTTTCCTGGTGGCATCCGGCAGCAAGGAAATGACTACGGTCATGGCATGGGGCTTTCCCGCGTTAATCGTCCTGAGCGTGCCCGCATTCGGTGTGCTGGCCCCCGGAACGGTCTCGGATTGGGTCAAGGCAATTCCGTCCTATTACCTCGTTGATGCCGTCTACCAGGCTGCGAACTTCAATGCCGGGTGGAGTGACCTCTGGAATAACCTGTTGATACTGCTCGGTTTTGATATCGTTTTCGTGTGGCTCGGAATCACGGTGCTGGGGAGGAAACTGAGATGAGCGTTCGAAGAGTAGCCATCCTGCTGGGGAAAGACTTCAAGTACGGCTCCAAAGGCTTTGTCTTCATTCTGGCAATCGTCGCACCAATACTAATCTCCCTCGTCCTGAACCTGGTATTTGGCACCTTCTTCTCACAGACGGCGAAGCTGGGTATCAACGACCAGGGTAATTCCCGGCTGGTGGACCTGGTATCGGCATCGGATTCGGTGCAGACCCGCACTTACGCCTCGGCTGACGACCTCAAGAAGGCAGTCGAGGTCGGCGCCGTGGACATGGGACTGACCTTACCACAGGGGTTCGATGAAGAGGTATCACGTGGCACCGCTATCGTCCTGCCTGCCTACGTATGGGGTGAGAGCCTGGCCAAGAACCGCGGTATCCTGCTGGCGACCATCAACAGCGCCGTGCGCCAGCTGGCCGGTCAGGAGGTTCCGGTCCACATCGAAACGACTACCCTGGGTGATGCTCAGAGCGTGCCCTGGAGCGACCGCCTGCTCCCACTTGTGCTCCTCGTCGCCGTGGCCATGGGCGGCGTCATGGTGCCGGCAAGTCTTATGGTGGATGAAAAGCAGAAACGTACACTTACAGCACTGGCAATCACACCGGCCACACTGGGAGATATTCTCGCCGCAAAGGGACTGATGGGCGTAATCCTGGCACTGGTGATGAGTATCGTCATCTTGCTCATGAACCAGGCCTTTGGGGTACAGACCGGGTTACTGATGATAGTGCTCGGCCTGGGCGCCGTGCTGGCAGCGCTATTCGGCCTGGTGCTCGGGGTACTGATTAAGGATATCACCACACTATTCGCTACCATCAAGGGAATCGGAATCCTACTCTATGCACCGGTTTTTGTCTATATGTTTCCCCAGATACCGCAGTGGATTGGCAAGATTTTCCCCACATACTATATTGTTCAGCCGGTTGTGGAGATCAGCCAGCAGGGCGGTTCCTGGTCGGCAATCGCAACGGATGTCTTCATCCTCATTGGGCTGGATCTAATTCTAGTCGGCGTGGTCGTGTTTGTACTAAGGAGAACCAAGCAGTTTGCAATCTAGGGTGGGCCTTACACAGACACAACTTGGCGATTCGTATGGTTTTTCTCGCTGAAACGGGCCAAAGAGTACTGAGGCGGATCAGGGCAAGACTGCTCAAGGCCCGTCTTCTCGCCGGCGGGGACGAACTCCGGGACGTCGGGCATGAAGCCCGACGCTACCTCGTTTTTGTAGCGTCGCACCTTGCCTGCCTGTCGCGTCACCAGGGCAGACAGGTGTTATCTCTGGCGCGACACAGCGCTACATCAAACTGCAATATAAGGACCAACTCCGCTTAGCCCTTTAGGTTTTTGCCTTTCAATGCCCCTTTAGCTTGCTGCGGGGTTCTTTGCTCTACTTCCTGCAAATAAAAAAGAGAGGGATAACCCCGTGTAAATTGTGCCGATTTAAGACCAACCTGCTAATGAGGAAGATGACGCGTAGTCATTTGACTCTCTTAAAGGAGATCGACTATCTTTGCTACAAATTGCACATTGCAGCAAGACCAAAGGAGAGAAGATGACAGACCCCAGAGTCGAGACAATGGCCAAGATCTTAGTCGAGTATTCAGTCGATGTGCAGCCGGGGCAACTGGTCCGGATCAATGGCAATCCCGAAGGTGCGCCACTGCTGATCGCGGTCTATCAGCAAGTGCTGGAGCGCGGCGCGCATCCGTGGTTTCAGGTCAGTCTGGAGGAGGCAGAGGAAATCTTCTACAGCTATGCGGATGATGCTCAGCTTGACTATGTGCCGCCCTTCATGAAGGAGGCGATCGAGCAGATAGGCGCGAGCATTGGCATCTGGACCGAGGCGAACACCAAGCGACTCACCAACGCCGACCCTGCCAAGCAATCCCGTCGGGCAGCGGCGATGCGTCCTTTATCTGAGCGCTTCCTCGAACGCGCCGCAAACAAGGAGCTCAGGTGGACAGGCACGCTTTACCCTACTCAGGCCTATGCCCAAGACGCTGAGATGTCGCTGCGTGAATTTGAGGAGTTCGTTTATGAGGCCTGTCTTGTGCACGAGCCCGACCCGATCGCCGCTTGGCAGGCCGTCTCCCGCAAGCAGCAGCGCTTGGTCGATTGGCTGAACGACAAAGAAAAGATCCACGTCGTCGGTCCCGATACGGACCTTACCCTGAAGGTTTTGGGGCGAACGTGGGAGAACTGCGACGGTCATGAGAACTTCCCCGACGGGGAGATCTTCACTGGGCCGGTGGAGGACAGTGTCAACGGCCATATCCGCT
>Ga0307431_1001396_pt1 | contig 13986 bp, 12 predicted proteins | sample SalMarWE160170MG_FD_202155 | JGI IMG/M metagenome (GOLD analysis project Ga0307431, IMG submission 202155) | Salt marsh sediment microbial communities from the Plum Island Ecosystem LTER, Massachusetts, United States - WE1603-170 | ecosystem: Environmental > Aquatic > Marine > Intertidal zone >...
ATGGAGAGTGTCCAGCTCTCCTCATTGGCGCTGGTAGTTCGGTTTGGATTGGAAGGAGCAGGCACACCAGCCGTTGCAGGCACCGTCTCACCTTCTCCAGGCTTGGCACCATAAGGCAATAGTCCCAATTCCTTTGGCCTGTTCCTCATGACAAACATGACTGGGATGATGATTAGAACCGCAGTAAGCACTCCCAGAATTACAAATGCCATCCGCCATCCAGTGTATACTATTAAATAATGGGCCAAAGGGGCAATAACTATGGCTCCCAGGGATACCCCTGCCATAGTAATACCCATAGCTATGCCTCTTCTTCTGTCGAACCAGTTGGAGATGGCAACGCCCACTGGTACAAACCCTGCCCCACTCATCCCTATCCCCACAATGAAGTAGAAGACATACAAATGCCAGACGGCATTAGCCACGCCGAGGAGCATTAACCCAGCGGCACCAATCGCGGCGCCTATAAGTATCAGCTTCTTGGGCCCGTATTTATCCGTCAATTTGCCCGCTATCGGTCCAGTCAGTCCCACCATCAACATATAGAGCGAACCTGCTCCTGCGATAACCGTTGCGCCAGATTTGAACTCATCGAGCAGCGTAGGCAAGAATCTACTGAATGCGTAGAAGGCAGCCCCTGCATGAAACATGGTAACGAGTATGCATACCACGACAATCCACCAGCCATAGAAGATTCTTCCCTTTCCCAGTGATTGCGTCATAACCTCTCCTTTATTGCCAAATACTTCCTGCCGTCCTTGGCAGAGTATAGCCTGCCACACCACAATGAAGGTACCAAAGGCTTCTTGAAGGCTAGGTCGTGGAATCCCCAGTTGCTAGTTTCGGTTTTCTGGCGAAAAGGAGAGCGGCAAACGCCACAGCATACGCCACAATGAAGATGATAAGACCCAGTGTGTAGCTCCCTGAAGCATCATATATTAGCCCCATCAGAACCGGACCCAAGGCCGAGCCGATCGCCCCACCAAGTAGCACCCAACCAAAGATGGCACCGAAAGAGCGTACACCAAAGAATTGCCCGGTAATAAGAGGCTGTACAGCGATATTCCCTCCCATGGCAAACCCGAAGACGAATACGAAGACCCAGACCATAGCCGTGGTATGGGTAAACATAAGAATGACTACCCCGATTAGTTGCAAGGCGATACAGACGATAGCCGTATATTTGGGTGACATTTTGTCTGCTATGAAGCCGAAACCTATCTTGCCCCCGCCACCTATAAATCCAGTCAAACCCAAAGCGAACGAAGCAGTCGCCAATGATACTTCCATGTCTTTCAGAATGTTGACCTCGTGCTGGAGCACACCTGCTACCCCAGCGCCAGCGAAGAAGAAAGTTACCAGCACCAACCAGAACGGTAAGGTCTTCATGGCCCTGCCCATGGACCAGTCTGCCTCGATACTACCCCTCGTTTCTTTTACCTGAGACGAGCTCACCTGCTCTGATGATGCCTCATCACCTGTGGCCCTTGCGCCATCGGGCAATAGGCCAATATCCTCAGGCCTCTTCTTCAGCACTAGCAGCGCCAATGGGATGAGCAATACTGCGGTGAGCACCCCGAGGACCATGTATGCCATATGCCAGCCGATTTCCTCGATAAGATAATTAGCAAGTGGGGCCATGACTATTGCTCCTACGGATATCCCAGCCAGGGTGATTCCCATAGCTAGCCCCCGCCTCCTGTCGAACCAGTTAGCAATGGTGACACTTACCGGTGCAATCCCAGCCCCACTGAACCCTATCCCCAGCACAAAGTAGAGGACATATAGCTGCCACAGCGCACTGGTCAGGCTCAGCAGCATGAGCCCAGCGGCAGCGACCACAGCCCCCGAGACTATCACCTTCTTAGGGCCATATTTATCGGTCAGTTTGCCCACTATCGGACCAGTAAGCCCCATCACGAGCAAATAGATCGATACTGCCGCGGAGATTGCCGCTGTGCTGGATCCCAACGCGTCTATGAGGGTAGGCATAAACCTCCCGAAGGCATAGAATGCAACTCCCGCGTGAAACATGAGTACAATTATGCCTACCGCGACAATCCACCAGCCATAAAAGATCCTTCCCCTTCTCGGTGCCTGCTCCATATCCTCTCCTCTAATTCGAAAATAGATTCTCCTACTTCACCTTGGGTGGATTGGTCGCCTTATACTACCGATCACACCTAGAGCACCCCGATATAATCGGGTTAGGCTACCCTCTGTTCTTATGGTTTGTCAGCGGGCAACTGCCCATTGAGAGTTTACTATGAGGTACTTCCACGCCATCTACTGATTCGTTAAACGTTGCCGATACCCTTCATATGCCTGTCTAATATCCTCGTGTTTGAGGCCGAGGATCGCAGCAGCAAGGAGTGCGGCGTTTTTGGCACCGTCGATGGCGACGCAGGCTACTGGCACACCAGCGGGCATCTGAACCACGGAATAGATGGCATCTACTCCCTTGAGTTCGCTCGTTGCAAGAGGAACGCCGATCACCGGAAGGGGGGTCCAGCTAGCGATAACACCAGGCAGGTGTGCTGCCCATCCAGCTCCAGCGATAATAACCTCAAATCCCTTTTCTCGAGCATTTTGCCCATATTCCCTGGCCTTCTCCGGCGTTCGATGTGCCGAAATGATGGATACCTCATACTCAATCCCCAGCTCACCGAGCATATCCAGCGCTGGTTGCATCAACGGCTCATCCGATTTGCTTCCCATGACTACTCCAACGAGTGCCATTTCTTAACCAACCTCCCTTTGGGCGATGTCTTTCCTATAATGGCAACCTTGAAAACGAATGCGAGGCAGATTGCCATAGACCTTTTCCTTCGCCTCAACAATGCTTTTACCTCTAGCGGTAACTGTGAGTACCCTTCCCCCATCGGTATAAATCACGCCTCCCTCTGCCCTCGTCCCAGCATGGAAGACCAGGATGTCTTTATCAACCATGTCCAGGCCAGTGATGGGGAAACCTGTTTTATAGCTGCCGGGATAGCCTCCTGAAGCCACAACCACACCAACACAGGCTTCATCGCTCCACTCAACCTTGATCTCATCCAGCCTGCCTTCGATGACTGCTAGCATGATTTCCACCAGGTCGCTTTCGAGGCGGGGCATCATCACCTGATTCTCAGGATCACCAAAACGAGCGTTAAATTCTAAAGCCTTGGGACCATCATCAGTGACCATCAATCCGGCATAGAGAACACCTTTATAAGGCTTCCCCTCTTTCGCCATCGCCCGCACTGCAGGTTCAAGGATGGTCTCCTTTACCATATTCATCATCTCTGTATCGAAGAAATTTGGAGGGCTGTAAGCCCCCATACCGCCGGTATTCGGGCCTTGGTCTCCATCGAACACCCTCTTGTAATCGCAGGCAGGCACCATAGGAACGACTGCCTTGCCATCGGTGAGGGCGAGAAGGCTTACCTCCTTCCCCTCGAGGCACTCCTCCACCAGCACCTGATCGCCAGCGCTACCCAAGATGCGATCCTGCATAATGGCGGACAATGCATTTAGCGCATCATCGATAGAGTAGGCTACAATGGCCCCTTTGCCTGCCGCTAACCCATCAGCCTTGACCACGATAGGGGGCTTTTGCGAGCTAGTATAGTCCTTCGCCTCACGATAGGACGAAAAAATCCTGCTCTTGGCGCAGGGGATGCCATATTTCTGCATCAATTCCTTGGCGAAGACCTTGCTTGACTCTATCTTCGTAGCTTCTCTATCGGGGCCAAAGATGGGGATATCACGACCTTGAAAGAGGTCCACAATGCCTGCTGCTAGCGGTACTTCGGGGCCAACAACCGCTAGCCCGATCTTTTTCTCTTTTGCGACGTGGGTCAGAGCATGGATATCTGTAGCTTGAATACCAAGGTTTTCTGCTATAAGCCCAGTGCCTGCATTTCCTGGAGCAACATACAGCTTGGTGACCCTAGGGCTCTGACTGAGCTTCCACACCAAGCTGTGTTCTCTTGCTCCGCTGCCAATGACAAGGATCTTCATTCAATTCCTGTTTAAGCTATAGCCCCTCTCTCTTAAACATTTCGGCCTGGATGGGATCCAGCTTCTGAATGAGTTTGGTTAGCTCGGCAACATGCTCTTTTTCATCATCGCGGATATGCTCTAGAACCTTTATCGACTCTTCGTCATCCATGCTGTCGATATGCTCCTGATACTGATTAATGGCCTGAAGCTCCCCGACAAGGTCTTCCCGCAACATCTCCAGAACTATGTCTGTGTCTTCATCATCTTCATAGTCAGACTCGTATGTCATATGCAACCTCCTTCAGCTTATTTCATTCCCACTCTATTGTTGACGGCGGCTTTGATGAGATATCATAAACCACCCGGTTCACTCCATGTACCTCATTGACGATGCGATTGGCGATGCGAGCCAACAGGTCATAGGGCAGACGGGCCCAGTCTGCAGTCATAGCATCCTCAGAGGTTACTGCACGGAGGGCAATAAGGTAACCATAAGTTCGATAATCCCCCATCACCCCAACGCTCTTGGTGTCAGTCAAGATAGCGAAGCTCTGCCAAAGATCGCGGTAGAGCTTAGCTTGTTTTATCTCATTCATCACAATCCAGTCGGCAGCCCGCAATATATCCAGCTTCTCCTTGGTCACCTCGCCGATGATACGTATAGCAAGGCCGGGGCCAGGGAAAGGTTGGCGCAGTACCATCTCCTCTGGCATGCCCAAGGCGAGCCCGACCTCCCTCACCTCGTCTTTGAATAGATACCTAAGCGGCTCGATCAAGTTGAAGGTCATACTTGTGGGTAGCCCACCTACGTTGTGATGGGTCTTAATCTTTGCAGAGGCCATACTTTCTGGAGCAGTGCTCTCAATAACATCGGGGTAAAGGGTGCCTTGAGCAAGGAAACCTACCTTCCCCATCTTCGCAGCCTGTTCCTCGAAGACAGCTATGAATTCCTCGCCTATCAGGCGGCGCTTCATCTCAGGATCGGTAACCCCATTAAGACGCCCTAAGAACCTATCGGTGGCATCAATATAGTCAATATTCATCCTCAGATTTCGCCGAAAGGTATTGATGGTTCGCTCGGCCTCGTCACGGCGAAGGAGGCCGTTGTTAACAAAGATGCAGGTTAGCCGATCGCCAATGGCGCGGTGAACCAGCGCGGCTGTAACTGCGGAATCAACGCCACCAGAGAGAGCACAGATAACCCTTCCCTCCCCCACCTGCTTCCTGATACGCTCTATGCTTTCAGCGATAAAGCTGCCCAATGTCCAGTTACCGCTACAACCGCAGATACGATGAAGAAAGTTCGCTAGGATATTTTTCCCCTGAGGGGTATGTGACACCTCAGGGTGAAACTGCAGTCCGATAAGCCCATGCTTATTGCCCATAACCGCAATAGGTGAGTTTTCAGTATAACCAAGAGAGGTGAAGTCAGGCGGCAACTCCACTATCTGGTCTCCATGGCTCATCCAAACTGGCATGGAAGCAGGCAAATCGGCGAAAATGGGCGACTCTACATCCCCCTGATGGAGGATGGCATGACCATACTCGCGCCTCGTCCCTAGGGCAACCCTCCCGCCAAGCTGATGGGCGAGCACCTGCATCCCGTAGCAGATTCCCAATATCGGGAGATGGGTTTCATAGATATATGCTGGAGCCAGAGGCGCCCCCGGCTCATACACACTGCCCGGCCCTCCGGAGAAGATGAATCCCCTGGGTTTAAGGGATGCAATCTTTTGCCAAGGGGCATCATAGGGCAATACCTCACTATAGACATGACACTCCCGCACCCTTCTGGCGATGAGCATGTTATATTGGGAGCCGAAGTCGATGACCAACACCGTCTCGCGATCAGCCTCAGGTGCCTCAGCAGGAATTGGCTGCTCACCCGCTTTTTGCTTGGCGATCTCTAAATAGGTAGAGACCTCCAAGTCGTCGCTGGTAGTGATTCGAAGACTCGTATTCTCTTGACTTTCCGCCGTCATCTCAAGGTCAACCTTACTACATAATAAGCCATGTAAGTATCATATTGGTGATACCCTTACTCAAAATCAGAAACCCCTCACCCCTAATCCACTCCACGGATAGCACATACATCTTCTCAACTGGCCTGGGATGAAGTCCTAGCTTGTATCTCAGCATACTATCGTATGTAAGGATATGTTAAGAAGTTTATCAGCAAGATGTCGACAAACCAGCTACCACACGTAGCAGCTCTAAACTTGAATTATAGCCCATATTTGAGTTGGGGGTCAATGGCTTAGCGGAGCGCACCTTCGTTGACAGGTCAAATCACCTGTGATAACATGCTTGGCTGCCACCAATAGAACGGGGGTATAGCAGCTGACAAGAACAAAGCTCATCGGCCTCATATTAGGGCTCGCGATATTTGCTCTGTTCTTGGTAATACCCCCGATTGGGGCAATGACACCGCTGGGCATGAGGACGGTGGGAGTATTCCTGCTCGTTCTATGCTGGTGGCTGTTCACGCCGGTGCCTATCGGTGTTTCCTCTTTCTTTGGCCTAGCGTTATGGGTGGTAGTAGGTGTGCTGCCAGCCAAGGATGCTTTTGGCTACTTCGGCCACTGGATCAACATCTTCCTTATCGCTTCGTTCGGCATCGCTGCCGCCCTGCACACCACCGGGGCAGCGCGGCGCTACGCCCTTACTATGCTCAACCTCTCCTTCATCAGGGGAAGACCGTGGCGCCTTTTCACCATATACTTCGTGGCCTGCGGCATCTTGAGCGCCTTCACCTCCAATACCGCCTCCACCATTATATTTGTCAGCCTGGCCCTTCCTCTCCTAGAGACCGCTGGTATCAAGAAGGGCGATAAGTTCGCCTTGTTCTTCATCCTCAGCATCGCTTGGGCAGCTAACTTTGGCGGGATGATCACTCCAGTGGGTACCGTCATAAACATCGTGGCCATGGGTATAGTGGAGGAGATGGCGGGCTACTACATGGGCTTCGGCCAGTGGTGTATCCCCGGTATACTCATTTTCATCACCACCACTATCGTCACCATCCTGGTTGTCCGATATGTGATGAGGCCCGATATCTCAGCGTTGAAGGCCCTGGATAGTAAATTTCTCACCGAGGAACTAAAGAAGATGGGGCCAATGCACCTTGGTGAAAAGCTGGCCTGGGGATTCCTGGCCCTGGCGGTAATCTGCTGGATGATCCCCGACCCTATCCGGTATATCAGCACAGACATCTATGCAGTCATAAAGGAGCCCCTGAACTGGGGAGTTACTGCCATCATCATCGTCACCATCATGTGCATGGTGCCTTACAAGGCAGGGGGTGAGAGGAGAACGCTGCTCACCTTCCGAGATTGGGCCGCCAACGTGGACCTCGGCACGGTCAGCCTGGTGGCCATATGTCTCGCCCTTGCCGGCGTCTTGGGCAACCCAGAGACGGGCATCATAGAGACCCTCAGCAGTACCTTATCGCCTGTCGTCAGCGGGTTAGCGCCGCTGGCAATGGTGGTGGTACTCAGCCTAGTTACAGTAATGATGGCCAACTTCATGTCACACATGACCTCGATGACGGTGTGGGTTTTGGTGGGTGTAACTCTCTCTACACAACTTGGCGTGGGCAATCCCATTGCCCTTGCGGTTGCCCTCACCGGCGCCGCTAACATGGGTGGGGCCTTCCCATCCGCCACCACTACCACAGCAATAGTCTACGGCACGGGCTTCATCACAATACCGGAGATGCTCAGGTCGGGGCTACTAATCACAATAATATCCGCTATTTTAGCTGGACTCATCGGATACTTGGTGGCGTGCGTCGTTTTCCCTTGGCCCGTTTAGTGATTGCTGGGATACCCAGGCCATCAGCTCAATGGCGGTGTATTGTTTAAGATATGGGTAACACTTTTTGCAGATGACGTGTACAATGTATAACAACACTAAATGCGGTGCAGAGAGAGTATGTTTATCAAGCTACTACCGATGTTCCCCCTGGTCTCAAGGATGAGAGCCTCACCACTTTAAACTGATACTTTTATATATTAGAGCAGTGTATCACCGGCAAGAACTTCCCCATTCTCGTTGACCGGTCATATCTATGGTAGTAGAATCCAACCAAAGAGGTCGAGGCCGACACGGTAGTAAATCTTTAACTTCGGAGCCAACGAAACTGAAGGAAAGGAGAGGTAATATATGGAGTGGTATGCTTATCTTGCTTACTTCTTTGCCGGCATTTTTCTGGCCAACGGCGTGCCCCACTTCGTTCATGGCATATCTGGGAATAGATTTCAAAGCCCTTTCGCCTCACCACCCGCTGTTGGAGAATCATCCCCGTTAGTGAACGTCATCTGGGGGCTGGTCAACTTCATTATTGGCTATGCGCTCATCTATGGAGTAGGGGACTTCACCTTTGGCTTTAGCCCTGATGTCCTGATGGTTGGTCTGGGCACAATCGTCGCCGCAGTGGCACTGGCCTTCCATTTTGGGCGCGTGCGCAGTCGCTGAGTTCCCCTATAGTGCTTACACCTCGGAGTTTTACGCCGACACATCTACATCGTAGATGTGAAACACACTGCCAGCCTGGAATTAGCGACTCTCATCGAGGACACCGTAGTTCGGCAGACATGTCTTATAATTGTCTGGCTGTACCTAAGTCAGAGGACCGGCAAGTATTCCTTGAGCTCATAGTCGGTCACTTGAGCCCGATACCTGTCCCACTCGATTTTCTTGTTTTTGATGAAGGCATCGAAAACGTGATCGCCGAGGGCCTTTCGCACAACTTCGCTCCCCTCGGTGATTGGAGCCCGTTTGCTACGCATTGCTATACTCAGTTCTCAACGGTGACTTCTACCACATTCTCCCTCGCGATGGCTCGTTCGACATCACCTTCCCTTATAAAGACATGCATCATTCCGAACACCTCGTATTGCCCGTTCTCCAACTTTGACGTGTCCCATCTTACTGCGAAGTTCTCGCTCCTTTCGCTGGACTCCCCAATCTTGACCCAAGTATGCGTGCCCTTCTTGCGGTAGTACCACGGGTTGCTCACCCTCGTGATGGGGCCATGGATACCAAGTTCCTCCAACTCCTTGGCTAGCAACTGTTCATCGTACTGCTCCCGCAGGCGGACCACGCCCGAGAAATTCTTGAGAATCTCAGAAGGCACAATATATTGCGGTCCCCAATCGTATGGCATAGTTAACCTCCTTTGTCTTTTTTTGTGGAATGTAACACGTGCATTTCAACTGAGCCGAAGTCTCGCTACAACTCTAGGAAATTCGTCATTTGTTCATAATCGACCATCCCACTCTAGGCTATGCTTTTGACTTCTATCCCGACTTTCACCGCTGCAGCCATGCCAACCTCCTTCTTAGGGGAAAAAAAATAGAGAGATAATACATTTACCATCCTTTGAACCGATTTGTAATTGGCAACCTCCTGTCTCGCCCAAATGCCTTGGTAGTTATCTTAATTCCTGGTGGCGCCTGACGACGCTTGTACTCGCTTCTGTCTACCAATCGGGCCACCTGCTCGACCACAGCCTCATCAAATCCCATGGCAACAATCTGCTCTACGCTCTTATCTTCCTCCACGTAGGCCATCAGTACTGGATCCAGAACGTCGTAGGTCGGCAGGCTGTCGGTATCCACCTGGTCAGTCCGCAGCTCGGCTGAAGGCGGCTTGGCTATCACGCACGACGGGATGAGGTCCTGGCCTGCGATTGAGTTTCGATATCTGGCAAGCTGGTACACCATCGTTTTGGTCACATCCTTGATGACCGCAAATCCACCCGCCATATCCCCATATAAAGTGGCATAGCCAGTGGCCATTTCACTCTTATTCCCGGTGGTCAGAACAAGCCAGCCGAATTTGTTTGATAACGCCATAAGCAGGTTACCCCTAATACGAGCTTGGATGTTTTCCTCAGCTACGTTAGGCCCCGTCCCGGTAAAAGGCTCAGCCAGAGCATCCAGGTAGGCCTGGAACGGCGTTTCGATGGGAATGCTAATCAGCCTGATGCCGATGTTCTGCGCAAGAAGCTCCGCGTCGGACGTACTCCCCGCAGAGGAATACCTGGACGGCATTGACACGCCAACCACGTTGGAAGGCTCCAATGCGTCGACTGCAATGACTGCTACGAGGCTGGAATCAATTCCGCCTGATAGGCCAATGACAACCTTGTCAAAGCCGTTCTTCCAGATGTAGTCATGCGTACCCAGCACCAGCGCGTTGTACACCTCTTCCAGACCATTTCTCTTGGTAGGACGACTCTTCCGCAGCGGCGGTCTTGCAACTGCAGAACGTTCTTGAGACACCTCCTTTCTGGTTGTCTTCCATTCCTTGCTGCCTGGTAGTGGTGCTTCCTTTCTTAACCTTGAGTCCCGCAGGCGGCTTCGCAAGACTGCCTCGACGTCGAGATCCACCACAACTAGGTCTTCCTCAAACTGCTTGCCTCTCGCCAGCAACCTGCCCTGCTCGTCGAGCGCCATGCTGTTGCCATCAAAGACCAACTCATCTTGGCCACCGACTAGGTTACAGTGGACTACTAGAGCTACGTTGTCCGCAGCACGCGTCGCCAGCATCCTTTCCCTATAGTCCCCTTTGCCGGAGTGATAGGGCGATGCGCTTATATTTACGATGACTTCAGCGCCAGCATATGCTTGTGCCGTCGCTGGCCCTGCCTCAAACCAGATGTCCTCACAGATGTTGACGCCTGTTCGGACACCGTTGATCACGTACACAGGACACTCGCTGCCCGCCCTGAAATAGCGGTTCTCGTCGAACACGCCGTAGTTAGGGAGGTAGATCTTGCGATAGACGTCGACCAGACTGCCGTCGTAGATGACCGCCGCAGCATTATAGATGTCCTCCGCAGCGTCGACGAATCCAACCACAACGGCCAGTCCAGCGGATCCTTCACGTACTCTGCCCAAAGCCTCGATATTCTCTGCTATGAACTTCGGCTTGAGGAGGAGATCCTCCGGCGGATAGCCACATACTGCAAGCTCGGGAAAGGTAAGCAGGTCAACTCCCATAGACTTTGCTTCATCTATGGCCTTAATGATTTTCTGCGTGTTGCCCGCAAAATCGCCGACGGTTGTGTTGATCTGAGCCATATCAATACGCAATTGGCGCATGCTAACAACTCCCGACAGGGCAGAGTACGCTCGACTTACAGGACCGGTAGATACTTCTTAAGCTCGTAGTCAGTCACTTGAGCTCGGTACAGGTCCCACTCAATCTTCTTGTTTGTGATGAAGGCATCGCAAACGTGGTCACCGAGGGCTTCTCGCACAACCTCACTCTCCTCGGTGAGTTCAATGGCCTCCCAGAGGCTGCCGGGAAGTGTCCCTATTCCTCTTTTTTGCCTCTCCTCTTGGCTCATCTCGTATACATTCTCTTCCACAGGCTCTGGAACCTCATACTCCTTTTTGATCCCCTCCAGACCAGCGGCCAGCATTACGCTGAATGCAAGATACGGGTTGCAGGCTGGATCAGGTGACCTGAATTCTATCCTCGTCGCCTTTTCCTTGCCAGGCTGGTACTCTGGAATCCTGATCAGGTCTGACCTATTACGCCGCGCCCATGAAAGGTAAACCGGGGCCTCATAGCCAGGAACCAGCCGCTTGTAGGAATTGACCCACTGATTGGTGACGGATGTGATTTCAGGGGCATGCTTTAGTAGCCCGGCTATATAATATTTGGCCGTCTTGGAGAGGTTATATGGGTCACTTGCATCAAAGAAGGCGTTCTGCCCATCCTTGAATAGCGACTGGTGTACGTGCATACCGCTGCCGTTTATACCAAAGACCGGTTTGGGCATAAAGGTAGCGTAAACATCGTGCTTCAAGGCTATTTGCTTAACCACCAGGCGATAGGTCATCACGGTATCAGCCATGGTTAGAGCGTCAGTGTACCTCATATCTATCTCATGCTGACTGGGAGCAACCTCATGGTGGGAGTACTCGACGCCGATGCCCATTTCCTCAAGAGTGAGAACCGTCTCCCTCCGCAGGTCAGTCGCTACATCCAGAGGAGTCAGATCGAAATAGCCCCCTTCATCCAATGTCTCGGTCCCCTTGGAATCTCGAAAATAGAAGTACTCCAACTCAGGCCCTACGTAGTAGGTGTAACCCATGTCAGCGGCGCGTTTCAGATTTCTCTTCATGATATACCTTGGGTCGCCTTCGAAGGGACCTCCGCCGGGCATCATAATGTCGCAGAACATTCTGGCTACAGCGTGATGCTCCCTTGGTCGCCACGGGAGCAACTGAAAGGTCTCTGGATCTGGCAGAGCCACCATATCGCTCTCATCTATCCTGGCAAACCCCTCTATAGAGGAGCCATCAAAACCCATTCCCTGCTCCAAGGCCCCTTCCAATTCCTCCACTGTGATGGCAAAGCTCTTGAGCGTGCCCAGGATGTCGGTGAACCACAGCCTGATAAACTTTACATCGCGCTCCTTTGCCATCTTTAGGACATATTCCTTGCTTTCTTGCCTGTTTTTAGTCACCATTCCAAACCTCCTTTTTTTATACTAGATAGCGTTTTCGCCTTCGTCACCCGTCCTCACTCGTACCGCGCCCTCAACCGGCAAGATGAATATCTTGCCATCGCCCCTCTCCCCTGTCCGAGCACTTCTAATAATGGCGTCCAGTGTTTTAGCCACATCTTCGTCGAGGATCACAATCTCAACTTTGAGCTTGGGCAAGAGATCAACCTTATATTCCCGGCCTCGCCACTGCTGAGTTAGCCCCTTTTGTTTCCCGTGACCTTTCACCTCAGAAATAGTCATCCCCGGGTAGCCCAGCTCTTCCAGCGCCTTTCTCACTATCCCCAGGTACTCGGGACGAATTATAGCTTCGATCTTTTTCATTTCAAGCCTCCACATAGGGTAACTCAGGATATGCCTTGGTTCCATGCTCGGAAATGTCCAGTCCAACTAGCTCTTCCTGTGGTGACACCCTTATTCCCATAACTTTGTCCACTATTTTGAAGAGGGCATACCCTAGGATGAATGCCCAGGCAATGCAGACCGCTGCCCCTATAGCTTGTGCGGCAAGCTGCCCCCACCCTCCCCCATAGAATAACCCGATAACGCTACCATATGTCCCATCGGCAAATAACCCTACACTCAGCAGCCCCCACACGCCACAGGTACCATGAACACTCACTGCACCCACCGGATCGTCAACTCCTATCTTGTCAAAGAAGTATACACTCATTACCACCAGCAAGCCAGCCACGAGTCCGATTATCACCGCTGCCCAGGCTTCCACAAAGGCGCAGGGAGCAGTTATGGCTACCAGCCCGGCTATGGCCCCGTTTATAGACATGCCCACATCTGGCTTCTTTCTTCTTACCCAGGTGAATAACATAGCTGCGAAGGCAGCAGCGGCAGCAGCCAGGTTGGTATTTACAGCTATCACCGAGATTCTCAGATCATGAGCTGATAGAGTGCTGCCTGGGTTAAACCCAAACCAGCCAAACCATAGGAGAAAACATCCCAGTGCCGCCAAAGTTAAGCTATGACCTGGTATGGCTCTCGGCTTGCCATTCACATATTTGCCGATTCTGGGCCCCAGAACCATAGCTCCAGCCAGTCCTACAACCCCCCCTATGGTGTGCACCACCCCCGAGCCAGCAAAATCAATATGCCCAGCACCAAAGGGCAATGTGGAAAGCCAACCACCACCCCACACCCAGTGTCCATAGACTGGGTAAATGATGGCACCTATTACGATGCTGTAGACGAAATAAGCCTTCCACTTTATCCTCTCAGCTACTGCCCCAGAAACGATAGTGGCAGCGGTGGCAGCAAACATCACCTGAAAGACGAAGAATAAGTATGTGCCAACATCATATGCCTCACCAGCGAGAAACCATCCTGTAGTCCCGATCACCCCTGCCTTATCAGCACCAAACATTAGGGCGAAGCCTATCACCATGAAAGACAGAGAGGTCATAGCGAAATCCATCAGGTTTTTAAGCATCAGGTTGGCGGTGTTCTTGGCTCGGCAGAAACCC
>Ga0307431_1001398_pt1 | contig 13979 bp, 10 predicted proteins | sample SalMarWE160170MG_FD_202155 | JGI IMG/M metagenome (GOLD analysis project Ga0307431, IMG submission 202155) | Salt marsh sediment microbial communities from the Plum Island Ecosystem LTER, Massachusetts, United States - WE1603-170 | ecosystem: Environmental > Aquatic > Marine > Intertidal zone >...
TGTTCCTCTCCCAAGGGGAGATCAATGATGCAATGCTTTTGAGCTGTGGGTTTAAGCCGTGGCATGGAGCGGCGCCAATCAATAAGATCCTCCGTTCTGATCAGACTTTGATCTTGCAGGTGAGGCGCGGTGGGATAGGTTCAAAGAACCCACAGGGGACGACAAAGATCAGCCTCCCCGGGCGGTACTGGGTATTACTTCCTACGGAGGACCGCCTCGGTGTCTCGCGCCGGATCGAGAACGTCCGGGACCAGCGTCGCCTTCGGCGGATCGCGCGTGGGTTAAAGAGGAATGGCGAGGGGATGATCGCCCGCACAGCCGCGCAGGGAGCGAGTAAGGAGGATCTAGAGCGCGACTACCGGCTCCTTGCGGAAACCTGGAAAAGGATTCAGGAGGCAGCCCGTAATTCGTCGGCTCCGCAACTATTGCATAAGACGATGGGACTGGTACAAACGATCCTTCGTGATCGACTTCTTCCCGACGTTCATGAGGTGATTGTCGACTCGAAGTTTTTTCAGGAGAAAATTCTCTATTTTCTTGACTACATGCAGATGGCAGAGTACAAAGATCGTATCCGCCTGCATCAGGATAAAACTCATCTCTTCAAACACTTTCGTGTGGAGGAACAGATTCAAGAGACCCTCTCGCGTCGGGTTAACCTCGCTGGCGGTGGGTTTCTAGTAATTGATGAGGCCGAAGCCCTCACTGCGATCGATGTCAATACAGGGGCAGACGTGCAACACAGCAACCAACAGGCGGCAATCCTGAACACGAACCTGGAGGCGGCACAGGAGATCGCGCGACAGCTGCGCCTGCGGCAGATCAGCGGGATTATCGTGGTTGACTTGGTGGATATGGAGACCCAACGTCATGAGCAGCAGGTGGTCAACAAAGTCAAAGAAGAGTTTAAAAAGGATCGAGTCCCCACAGACTTCATCGACATCACCGGTCTCGGACTGGTGGAAATCACGAGGAAGCGGGCGGGGGAGAGCCTGACTGGTCTATTGGGGAATGCGGAGTTTGATGCTTGACTGCTCGCCTTAGGCTCGCTAGAATAAAAAAGAATATTGGGCGAATAGCTCAGCTGGAAGAGCGTTCGGGTCACATCCGAAAGGTCGCAGGTTCGAGCCCTGCTTCGCCCATTATCTCTCTTTCTTGTCTGCCGTGTTGACTTTCCTGCCTTTTCCGCCTAGGGTGATGAAGGATGAAGTAGAGGGAAGTTTGTTGTGTGTGGAAGGGGGCGGTGCATATGGCGCACACGGAGATTGAGGTTGGACGAGTCACCGATTTCTTTCAGAAGATCTGTGTGGCCGCGGTAAAGATCCACGCAGGTCAGGCACTCAAAGTGGGCGACCGGATCTGTATCAGAGGTCCACACACCTACATCGAGCAAACGGTTGAGTCGCTGGAGGTCGATCACAAAGCGGTGACGGAAGTTGGCGGAGGGAGCGAGGTTGGTCTGTTGGTGACCCTTCCCCAAGCCGAGGAGGAGTGGCCAGCGAACATTCCCCGTAATGGGAACACCGTTCACCGAATCCAAGAAGAGTAACTCCTAATCCATAGGGGGTTAAGTGTCGCCAGGAGATTGAGGATAGGCCGCTTTTCGTGCGCGATCCCAAGCAGCGATACCAGGGTGAGAGAGCCCCGTCTCATAGGCATCATCTCCCTTAAAATTGGGAATGATCCCGTCCTTATTGTGACTTGAGCCGAGATATGGAAGAAGCGTGATCTGTCCCCTGCGTGATTTGAGCGATTGCCGGAGAGGAGGGACTTGTTTTGAAGGCATTTGTGACAGGGGGGACGGGGTTTATCGGTTCAAGCATCGTGCGGGAGTTATTAAAAGCCGACTATGAGGTACGCGCGCTCGTGCGCCAAGGCGCAAATACGCGGAACCTGGACGGCCTTGAGATCGAGCTTGTTCAAGGAGATATCACCGATATCGATTCCCTGCGCCGGGCGGTGCAGGGGTGTGAGCGGGTCTTTCACGCTGCTGCCCTTTACTCCTTCTGGGTCCGTGAGCCTGGGCTGATCTATCGGGTGAACGTTGAGGGGACCCGTAACGTTCTTAAGGTCGCAAAGGAAGCGGACGTAGAACGCATTGTGCACACGAGCTCAGTCGCCGCTCTAGCGGTCCCTGAGGGGAAGGAACCTGTTACTGAGGAGTCGCCGGTCGACCCTGGAAAGATCGTCGGTGACTATAAGAAGAGCAAGTACCGTGCCGAACAGATTGCTCTTACCTACGCCCGTAGCGGCCTCCCCGTGGTGATTGTCAATCCCTCATTCCCGGTCGGCCCGCGCGACATTAAGCCGACCCCGACAGGCCAGACGATCCTCGACTTTCTCAATAACCGTATTCCCGCATACGTGGAGACTGGGATGAACGTGGTCGACGTCGAGGACGTGGCACTTGGACACCTCCTCGCCGCTGAAAAAGGGCAAATCGGCGAGCGCTACATCCTCGGTGGGGAGGATATGACGATGGGCGAACTCCTTGGGCTCCTTTCTAAGATCACCGGAATCTCCGCACCACACACGAAGATCCCCTACTATCCGATCCTTGGGCTGTCGTACTTAAACGCCGCTTTCTGCAAGATTACGGGAGCTACGCCGCGCATGACTCCGGACACGATCCGCATGTCCCGTCACTACATGTACTACGATCCCGGCAAGGCGATCCGCGAGCTCGGTTTCCCTCAGACCTCGGCCAAGGGTGCGCTTCGAAAAGCCGTCGACTGGTTTTACGATAACGGCTACGTTCACACTTAGCTAGCGCATTGTAGAATGGTCGCTGGGTCCTGTCTGTCGAAATCCTTATCGAGAGAACCTTTCCAGCTCCAGCCATAGAAGCGCGGCTTCGGCTTTGGCCTCCCAGTTCCAGAAAGGCCTTTCTTCGCCCACCGGAGCATCAATGACGAAATTCAACTTCTCCTCTATAAGCTGCCGGTCACGGATGCCATTCCGGGTGCCAAAGGAATGAGTGAAACCGTAGCTTTCAGCATAGACAACCGAGGTAGGGAGATAATCAGGCTCGATTTCCAATGCTCTTTTAAACTGCCCTTGGGCCTCCTGCGGATCTCCACCGAGCATGCTCGGTGTTGTTCCAAGAAGTGCCCCCAGTCCAATATGACTACTACCGCCCCAGAAATACTCATCTACTGCTATGGCTTGCTCGTACATCTTTTTGACTTTGGAGAGATTCAAGAAACCTTCTATTGGATTATACCCAAGCCATGTTCCCCAACAGTCCGCTGTCCAGACCAGGGCGGCCACATCTTTGACCCAGTTGAGGGTATCGATGAACCTTTCTCTATCAAAGCCTGAGTGAAGCTCGAGGCTCATAAACCCGTATTCCCTACCTTGGACGAGTGTGTCCTTGATCTCTTGCTTTTTACCCTCTTCCAAGATCAAGACCTTGGCAAGCTCATAATTGAGCTGAGCAAGGCGGTTGTACACATAGGCCTGAGATTGGATCGACAGGGAGCTTGGATCTTGGATAGAAAGCGCGTAGTAGCCGATAGCTCTTTCGATATAGGGCTTATAGGCCTTGAGGAACCCCATAGGCTCATCAGTTTCGATATCGAATCGCTGGTTGTAGGCTTGGTCACCCTGCGCGATGGACTGGACAACGGGGTTACCGCTGACCAGCGGAAATGACAGGGTGAACAGGATGCTACAAAAGATCAAGCAATATGCCGCTAAATAGAAGCGTCGGCTTCTCACGTTACATCCTCCTTGTATGATGTAATCCTCAAACCTCTTCTTTAGCGGATTGGGCTTTACAAGTCAAGGGAAAGGGATTTTACAACTTCTGCCAGGGGCGCTAAAATCGCAAAAGGAGGTAGCATGATGGAGATTGCCCAGCTTCTCGCGGAGCACAATGGAGAGAACTACGATCTACACAGAAAATACGTCAATCCGGCCTTTGTCCGGGTGCTGCGAATAATCGGCTATGATAAGGTCTATACTAAAGGCGAGGGTGCTTACCTTTACGATCAGGATGGAAACAAGTATCTGGACTTCCTCGGTGGGTATGGCGTCTTCCACCTGGGACGAAACCACCCCAAAATCAAACAGGTCTTGCGTGAGCTGCTCGACTTGGATCGGCCAAACCTGATTCAGATGGACTGTCCTTTGCTTGCGGGTCTATTGGCGGAGCGATTAACGCAGATGGGAAAGGCGAGCTATCCCGGGCTCGATGCGGTCTTCTTCACCAACTCCGGGGCCGAATCGGTCGAGGGGACGCTGAAGTTCGCCCGTGCGGCGAGCGGTCGTGAGCGATTCTTGTATCTGGGTCATGCTTTCCACGGCCTGACACTGGGAGCACTATCGGTCAACGGGAGCGAACACTTCACCTCCGGGTTTGGGAATCTCCTCCCAGCGACATCGGTTCCGATGAACGATCTCGACGCTCTGGAGCGCGAATTGAAGAAGGGGGATGTGGCGGCGTTAATCGCCGAACCGATTCAGGGTAAAGGGGTCTATATCCCGAATGATCGGTTCCTCCCAGAGGCAGGGCGCCTTTGCCACGAGTATGGGACGCTCTTCATCGCCGATGAGGTTCAGGCTGGACTCGGCCGGACAGGGAGGTTCTTCTGCGGTGAACACTGGGGAATTTCGCCGGACATCGTCCCCATCTCCAAGGCTCTCAGCGGTGGCTACATCCCGGTTGGTGCGATCCTCCTGCGGCGGGAGATTCATAAAAAGGTCTTCTCCGGGCTCGAACGCGCGGTCGTTCACTCAAACACGTTCGGGATGAACGAACTCGCGATGGCGGCGGGGCTGGCGATGCTTGAGACATTGGAAGAGGAGAACCTGATTGAGAACGCCGTTCGGATGGGGGAGCGGTTCCTGGCCGGGCTCGAACGATTGAAGGACCGCTACGAGATGGTGAAGGATGTGCGCGGGAAAGGATTGATGGTGGCGATCGAGTTCGGCCCGCCGAAATCGCTCAAGCTCAAAGGTGGGTGGACCGCGCTCGAAAAGGTGCAGGAGGGACTCTTCGCCCAGATGGTGGTGATGGGCCTGATGCACGATCACCGTCTCCTCACCCAGGTCTCCGGCCACCGGGTGAACATTATAAAGTTCCTCCCGCCTCTCGTCATCGGCGAGAAGGAGGTCGATTACGCCCTCGACGCACTCGATAAGGTGCTCGCCGACGCGCACCGCTTCCCCGGCGGCCTATGGAAGATGGGGAAGGATCTCGTCAAAGGAGCGCTTCTGCGTTAAGGATATCGAATGGTGCAACTGCAATCGCCTATCAAGTTGATAGCAGGAGAGGAATTGATACCATAACCACAACCTCTCGAAGTAAAGCCTCTGGCTGAAATCCCACAAACAGGAGGAGAATCATGAACGTGGCCCTTGAGATCAAGGATGTCACGAAGGTCTACGACAGCCGTACTGTGGTTGACCACGTCTCGCTAATGGTGAAGCGCGGGGAGACCTTTGGCCTTCTGGGACCAAACGGTTCTGGCAAGACGACGACAATCCGGATGGCTCTGGACATCATACGACCAGAGTCGGGTAGCGTGAGTCTGCTTGGCGGAATGCCGACGCGGGAAGCCCTCACTAGAGTGGGGTATCTGCCAGAGGAGCGAGGGCTTTACCAGAAGTCCAAGGTCATGGACATCCTTATCTACCTCGGTCGATTGAAGCGGATGGACGCTGCTACGGCCAGAGTACGTGCTAAGAAGATGCTTAAGCGCGTCGGCCTGTACGAGTACCGAAACAAGAAGGTGCAGGCGCTGTCGAGAGGGATGACACAACTGGTCCAGTTCGCTGGGGCGCTGCTTCACAAGCCGGACCTGATCATGCTAGACGAGCCCTTTGCCGGGCTGGACCCTCTCAACGTACACCTTATGAAAGAGATTCTCCGTGAGCAGAAGGAACGCGGGGCAGCCATCGTGTTCAGTACCCACCAGATGCCAGACGTGGAGGAGCTCTGCGAGCGCGTACTCCTGATCAACGACGGCCAGACTCTCCTCTACGGGCGGCTTGCCGAGTTGAAACGGGCCAGAGGCACGCGTAGCGTTCGCGTCACGGCAGATCGCCAGCCCGAAAGTATCCCTGGTGTAGTGGACACCAAGGTCAGGAACGGCTCTTTCGAGTACCTGATGGGCGAAGGAACAAAGCCCGAGGAGGTCCTCCGTGCCTACTTAGACGCAAGCATTCTGGTTGAGCGATACGAGATTGCCCTGCCATCTCTCAACCAGATCTTCATTGAAGAGGTGAGCCGTGCTAGAAACGCTAAATGAGATACGCTTGATATTCGCGGAGGAACTACGACGGTTCACGCGCGGCAAGGGCTACATCATTCTCACGCTGGCTGTTCCGACGATACTCCTGGTGGTCATGGGAGTGATTCTCACTGTCCGCGCCGTTTCCCCTGATAGGGAGGAGCCGAAACCGATTGGCATCGTCGTCCTCTTAAACGACTTTACCTTCGCCCCTGATGACCTTCAAAGGTTCCGGTTTCTGGCGTTCAACACCCGTCAGGAGGGAATCGACGCGCTGACCAAGGGAACCGTCAAAGAGGTCTTCGTCATTCCGGAAGACTACCTGAAGACGGGCCGGGTGGAGTGGCTTCATGGCAAGGGCGGCGCGTTCAGTGGCATCGATCCAGGACCCAGTGACACTAGCTCGGCGGCGCTTAGAGCATACCTCCGTACTACACTGGCTATTGAAGAGATGATGCCCGAGCTTCTGGCAAGGGCTGTGGTGGGGGCAACTCTCGAGAGTGTGCACATCGGCGAGGACGGCCAGCCTGTGGAGGAAGACGCCGACACTAAAGTCGGAACTATCGTTGTGTCGCTAGTCTCTATCTTGTTACTCATTTTCTCTATCATGATAGGGGCCGCTAGCCTTGGCGAGGCCGTCGCGGAGGAGAAAGAGAGCCGCATGATCGACGTGCTGTTGACCTGCGTCAAGCCGCTGTCGTTGATGGCTGGCAAGGTGTTGGCCATTGGTACGGCGCAGTTGATCATGATTACGGTATGGGTGGGGTCTGTCGTTGTTATAGCACCCAGGATCGCTGACATCATCTCCAGCGCCTTCGAATTCCCCATAAATCTGGGTCTTTTGGTATGGGCACTGGCCTTCTTCCTTGCGGGCTACTTTGTAAGCGCGGTCATCATGGCCGGGATCGGGGCGGTAGCCACAAAGGTACAGGAAGCGAACCAGCTCGCATTTCTGGTGATCTTTCCACTGCTTGCATCCATCTATGTTCTTGGCCTGATTCTGTCCAACCCCGACGGGAGTTTAGCACGGGTGTTGTCTTTTATCCCGTTTACAGCTCCGTCGGCCATGATGATTCGGTTGGCCGTTGATGGTGCTTCGGCTCTAGAGAGTGTGGCGAGCCTGGCAGTGATTGTTCTGACCGGAATGGCCTTGCTCTGGGTCTTTGCGCGAGTGTTCCGGGCTGGCCTGTTGATGTACGGGCAGCGTATGAGTCTCCGCCGTGTGATAAGGGCACTGCGGGAGGCGGGATAAGATGAATACCCTGTCTCAAAACCTCCGGCCAAACACAATTACCACGAGGCGCTCGACCGTTTGAGGTGATCTATGGAAAGTATTTGGACTGAGATAAGAACGGTCTTTAGTGAGGAATTCCGGCGCGCCACGCACCGAATCTGGTACCGAGTGATGACGCTGGTGCTGCCGGCCATCCTGTTGGTGTCGCTTATTGTGGTGCCGCTGGTACGTGGTCCCACATCCGACGACAAGGAAGATAGGATCGAGGCCGGGCGAATAGGGGTTGTCGACTTATCTGGCGAGCTGTTGACGGAAGAAGCCGTGGAAGCAGACTATCGTGTATTTCCCGAACGAGAGGCCGGAGTGGCCGCCTTACTGGCCGACGAGATCACATCTTTGTTCGTTATTTCGCAGGACTACCTAAAGACCGGGCGAGTGCAGTGGCTACACACCGGCTCTTCGGTTAGCGCGGTCCTGTCCAGTGAGGAGGACACCAGGCAAATCCAGTCATGGCTGCGAGCGGCGCTGGTCGAAGATGCCTTACGACCTGAGCTGAAGGCACGATTCCTATGGCCTGCCTGGTTTGAATCCATTGTCGTGGATGAGGGTGGCTCTACAGAGGAAGGCCCCAAAGAAGTAGAGCTGATATCCGTATCCTACATCTTCTCTATCTTGTTAATGATAGCTGTCATGACCGGAAGTGGATACCTGCTGCAGAGCGTTTCTGAGGAGAAGGAGAGCCGGATGATCGAGATTGTCCTGACTTCTGTCTCGCCTCTGGGTTTGATGGCCGGTAAAGTGGTCGCGCTGGGGCTTGCTGGCTTGCTGCAGGTTACAATCTGGGCCGCTTCAATGGTATTCATCGGTCCCCTCATCATGGAGAATTTCCCGAATCTTGGCCAGTTGACGATCGATCCCGTTCTATTGGTCTGGGTGGCCGCCTTCTTCTTAGCAGGCTACTTCGTCTTTGCGGTGACCAATGCTGGCATCGGTGCAGCAACGACCTCCTATCGCCAGGGCTCGCAGGTCTCCATGCTCCTTCTTATGCCGGCGGTGTTGGTTCCGATGTGGTTATTCATGTTCATTGCCGGCAACCCGGATGGTCTGCTAGCGCGAATCCTGTCCTTTATTCCGTTCACTGCCCCAATTACGATGATGCTCCGCATAGGTGCCATGGACGTCCCGCTTGTGGAGATCATTGCCAGCCTGGCCGTGACCCTTCTTGGGGGCATCGTGTTGCTGTGGGGATCGGCGCGGGTCTTCCGAGCGGGCCTACTGATGTACGGGCAGCGCATGAGTCTTCGCTGCGTCCTCAGAGCACTTCGGGAAGCAGGGTAGCTGACCTTACCGTGTGAATTCCGGAAACGCATACCATGATTCCTCAAGGAGCAGCCTGAAATAAGTTTTATGTTCCTCGAATTCCGAGAAATGCCGAAAGGGAAGATCAGACTCCAGAAATTCCGCCGATCACTGCCCGGCCCCCTTTTTCCTCACTTGTCTAGTTCTGTGGGTCGTTATAAACTATTACTTATTGACATAAGTGCAGAAAGAAGGGAGGGACGTGCCCGCTCCTAAGGAAGTCCTCAAGCTGATCGAGCGATTTGAACGCAATCGCGACGCCTATCGCTCCCACGAGTACAACGAGACGCAGCTTCGGCGGGAATTCATCGATCCGTTGTTCAAAGCCTTAGGCTGGGACGTTACCAACGAGAAGGGTTACGCCGAGGCGTACAAAGAGGTTATCCACGAGGACGCGATCAAGGTCGGCGGGGCAACCAAGGCTCCTGATTACTGCTTCCGCATCGGTGGTACGCGCAAGTTCTTTGTGGAAGCGAAACGTCCATCTGTCGGCATTAAGGATGATCCCATTCCGGCTTATCAACTGCGCCGCTATGCCTGGTCGGCCAAGCTGCCGCTCTCCATCCTCACCGACTTCGAGGAGTTCGCGGTGTACGACTGTCGGGTGAAACCGGCCAAGACGGACAAAGCCTCCGCTGCGCGTATCCTCTACATCACATATACCGAGTACGCCGAGCGTTGGGACGAGATCGCCTTGATCTTCTCGCAGGAGGCGATCCTCACAGGCTCGTTTGACCGCTACGTCGAATCGACCAAGCGCAAGCGCGGGACCGCTGAGGTGGACGATGCTTTCCTAAAGGAGATCGAGAACTGGCGTGACGTGCTGGCAAGAAACATCGCGCTACGTAACGCTGATCTTTCCACCCGCGAGTTGAACTTCGCCGTGCAGCGCACGATTGACCGGATCATCTTCCTGCGCATCTGCGAGGATCGCGGGATTGAGGACTATGGACAGCTGATGGCCCTACAAAGCGGGAGCCGGGTCTACCCACGCCTGTGTCAGATCCTTCGCCGTGCTGATGAGCGCTACAACTCCGGCCTATTTCACTTCCGAAAGGAAAAGGACCGCCCCGAGCCCCCCGATGACCTTACCCTCAGCTTGACCGTCGATGACAAGGTGCTGAAAGAGGTCTTCAAAGACCTTTACTATCCGGATAGTCCGTATGAGTTCTCCGTGCTTCCGGCCGACATTCTCGGCCATATCTACGAGCAGTTCCTTGGCAAGGTCATCCGGCTGACATCAGGTCACCACGCCAAAGTCGAGGACAAGCCCGAGGTCAAGAAAGCCGGCGGCGTCTACTACACGCCGACCTACATCGTCGACTACATCGTTGAATACACCGTCGGCAAGCTCCTTGAAAAGAAGACTCCCCAGCAAGCGAGCAAGCTTCGCATCCTCGATCCCGCCTGCGGGTCCGGCTCATTCTTGCTTGTCGCCTACCAGACCCTGCTCGATTGGCACTTGAAGTGGTATGCCGAGTACAACCCGGAGAAGCACGCGCGTGGTCGCAAGCCGAAGATCTTCCACGGCCCGGGCGGCGACTGGCGGCTGACCACGTCGGAGAAGAAGCGGATCCTCTTGAACAACATCTACGGGGTCGACATCGACCCCCAGGCCGTCGAGGTGACCAAGCTTTCGCTCCTGCTCAAGGTGCTCGAAGGAGAGAATGCGGAGACCCTGGGAAAGAGCCTCAGGCTCTTCCACGAGCGCGCCCTGCCTGATCTGGGTGAGAACATCAAGTGCGGAAATTCCTTGATTGGCCCTGACTTCTACGAAGGAAAGCAACTCAATTTGCTCGATGAAGAAGAACGCTATCGGATCAACGCCTTCGACTGGGCCGCCGAATTCCCGGAGATCATGGAGAATGGTGGGTTCGACGCCGTGATCGGCAATCCGCCGTATATCTTCACACGCGAGAGGATAACTGAGGAAGAGCGTGTTTACTTCTCTGCGCGGTACAACACGTCGTGGGAAAAACAGAACACGTACATGTTGTTCATGGAGCTCCTTTCTCGGCTTCTTGCACCACATGGTAGAGGCGGGCTCATCGTGCCCAACTCGTGGCTGACGATCGAAAGTGCACACCTTCTGCGGTCTCTGTTGGTACCGTGTTTGGTGAGAGTAGACGATCTGAATTATCCGGTATTCTCAGGGGTCTCCATGGAGCCGAGTATCTTTGTCATGGTGGGCATACCCAGTACCGAACCAGTCATGGTTCTCAGAGCAGATTCTAAGAAGGATTTCCTAGAGACAGCGAGGTTCTCAGTTGACAGGCGACATTGGGAAAACGCTGGAGGGAGAATCGTTTTCGCCAAGAGGGGAGATGCATCAAGCGTTGTTGACCGCGTAGTTGATGGCGCGAAGGGATTAGGCGAGCTATTCGAAGTGTGGTCCGGACTGCAGGCATATGAGAAAGGAAAGGGCACGCCACCTCAAACTGCAAGGGATGTGGCTGAACATGTTTTTGATCGCGATGAAAAGGAAGACGAGAACAGCTATCACTACCTTCAGGGGCGTGATGTGGGACGATACAGTCTTCGTTGGTCTGGAATGTGGATGCAATACGGCCCCTGGCTTGCTCAACCCCGCTCGATTGGGATCTTCACAAGACCGCGCGTGCTCTTGCGTGAAATCACAGGCAAGCTGCCATACTGCTTGAGTACGGTCTTTACTTACGAAGCATATCTCAACAACAAGAGCGTCCTCAATATCTTGCACGAAGATGACTCCGCTGAGGCATTGAAGTGCCTTTGCGCTGTTCTTAATAGCCGTCTTACCTCTCTGTACTACAAGCAACGAGCGGTAAAGAGTACGCGTAGATTCTTTCCGAAAGTTGTCATTCGTAACCTTCGAGAGTTTCCCTTTCCAGCTGAGATCAGCGACAGAGAGAAAGCGAAGCTTGTTGAGCTGGTGGATGACATGCTGGGCGCTTGCTGTGATCTGCAATCTGCAAAGACAGATCATGACAGAAGTTTCATCCAGCGTCAGATCGCCGCAACGGACAAACAAATCAACCAACTCGTCTACGAGCTCTACGGCCTGACCGACGAAGAAATCCGCATCGTCGAGGAGGCGACAAAGTGAGTGTCGGACTCGCGCGACGGCATGGCCCAGAGTGGAGCACGAATCGCTGTTGGGTCGCTGTACGCGCCATAGAAAGCTCAGGAGAATGGTTGTGAATACTGTCGAGCTGGTCGAGTACATCTTTGAGGGCAACGCCCGTTTCTGTGGCAGCGTCCTATGCGGTCTTCAAACGTCACCACGGTTTGAGCAGTTCGTAGAGGCTCATCGTGACAAGATTCGAAAGAAGATCAGGGATGCTAGCAGCGACCATGATGCTGTGAAGCCTGTTCTGGCCGAACTTTGGGTGGCCTATCTATTGCTTCAAGTCGATCGGTTCTCGACGGTTGAGTATGAGATTCATGGCACTAACAAGCGCAACCCTGACCTGACCGTGACGCACAGTGAATCGGGCCTTGTCTTCAACGTTGAGGTGAAAAGGATTGGACGCACTTGCGTCGAAATACGATTTGAGACATGGTTACGACGAGTGAAAGGCCGAATCAGAACGATTCCGTCGAGACTAGCATTAAGTATGGATATCGGAGATTTCAATACCCGCATAGATTTGCTGGACCGTTTGGAGGCCCAGTTTGAGGATATTGTTCGTTACATAACTACGACAATTGTTGCGTCAGACAAAGAGATGCCCCTGGGAAGCAAGAAGGATTTCTCCGTTCCCGGCTTCGAAAAGGTGTTCAAGTTCAGGCTCAGAAAACCTTCTCGAAAACCTACCTCAGATTACACTTCGTACGATTGGGGGATGTTCCCAGATTTTGCCACACATAACGAATACAAAAAGTTCGGTGATGAAATCTGTGATCCAGAGCATCTTGGACAAATGCTTCCTGATATGGTCAACATATTGGCGATAACTACCGATAGCAGCATGCACGACGAACTTGATCTAGAGAGAGCACTCACCAGTCTTGGGGAGCGTGCAGCCAAGGGAGAAGACCAGTTCTTCATCGGTAAGCGCTTCACAGGAGCAGCAGACTTCATTACGCAACTTGAACGGCTGAGCGGAATCGTTCTTGCCGGAGCTTTCTTTCCTGTCCGTTCCGGCCCGAAAGTCTTGTGGTGCAATAGCAGAGCGAAGCGTCTCGTGCCCGCAGATATACGCAATCTGTTGCAGGCAATGGTTTGCCAGAATCCCCTGGTATCATTCGAAAGCTTCATGCACGATGCCGACAGACTTCCGGCGAATTCCAGTGGATCTGCAAAGGCATAATACGCGCGAGATGTGCCAGCCGATTCCGGTGCCCCATACCGGGATTTTGGGAAAGGCGGTGGCTGAGTGGGAGGAAGAGCCCAACACGCTTGTCCATGGCCTCCACAACTTGGCCGCTGAGGAGATCCGCATCGCCGAGGAAGCGGCGAAGTGGGCTGGATTCCCCTCCTTGCCCGTCCGACTTGCTCGGGAGCATTTTGTGTTGTAGCGTGGGGCAACATGACACCAGAAACATCGGCCGAGAGATGGATTCTCTTACATTGCGGCGGGATTGCTGATCGCCCGTTCCTCTTGCTGTCTTGTTCACATGGTGGGGCGGATGCGTTGGCCTGAAGAGACGACGAAATCTAAGTCTCTGCATGTATTGCTGCCTTCCCTCTTGGCAGCTGCTTGCTTCGTTGGCTCTTTGGTCGCAGACCTGTGCAAGCCGGGAACTCATTACGCCCAGCGGTCTGGCGCTGTCTTGATCCCAGATAATGCATCAACGCTCTACCGGAGATTGGGAAATTAGCTAGGGGACCTCCTTCCCGCTACACTTATGGAAAGCTAAAATGCACCAAAAAGGTGCAGAAAGGAGGCACCCTCAATCATGGTAGACCAAAGAAAGAGAGTTGTCCAGAAAAGTGAGGTGGCAGTCCAATTTACCGGAAAGAATCTTACGTCCGTAGGGGGAATTGGACTGTTTCACAAGTTCGCTAGACAGCTGGGGGTGGAGAAGGCACTGGCCTCGCGGGTCGAGCTCCCCCGAAGGGTCGGCAAATACACGTCGGCAAGATTGCTTCTGTCCCTTGTCTACGCCTTTGTTCTGGACTTAACCCGTCTGTCTGACACCTTGCTCCTTCGCCAAGACAAGGTCTC
>Ga0307431_1001400_pt1 | contig 13972 bp, 24 predicted proteins | sample SalMarWE160170MG_FD_202155 | JGI IMG/M metagenome (GOLD analysis project Ga0307431, IMG submission 202155) | Salt marsh sediment microbial communities from the Plum Island Ecosystem LTER, Massachusetts, United States - WE1603-170 | ecosystem: Environmental > Aquatic > Marine > Intertidal zone >...
CGATGAAGCTATCGACACGTTGGAAAAATTTTTCCTTGAGATCAGAGATTTGTTGCTCTACGGTCGGTAGCATCTTTATTGGAACAAAATGTGAGTTACTAATACCAAACGGAGTTGACCATCTTTCTAACGCTTTGCGAGCACGCTGTTCAATTTGAGTAAGAGCCTGAAGTTCATATTTAGGCACCATCAGCTTCCTGCCGAGATTGACAATCTCTTCGGGTAGCTTCTCAGGATCATACCCGACACGAACCAGATCGGCACGGGTAAGCATTTTACGACCTGACCATTGACGAATTTTTAGATTTACTAAACACCCGACAGAAAAAAGATTAATAGTATTTTGTTCGATCTCCGGTTTAGCCTGCAATACATTCACTTGTGTTCTCCTAAATGTGAGTCCAGGTTTGTCTTAATTTTATAGTAGATATACAAGCTGGTGTAACACCAAATTGTTCTGCTATTTGTTTGCCTTTGTGGCCGTGTTTTAATAGTTTTCTGATCTGTAAAACATCCTTATTCATTAGTAGAGTTCAACACACAAATAGTTGCCATGGCCAGTATTGCTAGTGTGCTGAAATCGTTGTTTTATTATGCGGTCTTTTTTGCATTTCCAACCAACGATTCTTTTGACGTATCCATGATTAGATACTTGATATAATCCTTCGTATCCAGGAGTGTCTTTCCAGATTTCTCTTAACTTAATGTTACCTTTCTGTTTCCCAATTTTGGGGGGGTAGTTTTAGGCGTTGGGTTAGCAGGCTTAGCGTGGCGCTCGCACCACTGCTTAGTGTCTGCAATACGCTGTGCTTCCGCTTTCGACAACGGAATGATTTCTGGGACAGCACGATCCAGGTGTTTCTGTTCGAGTTGTCCCCCTTCTGCGAATGCCATCTTGAGGCCAAGTTTAATTATTTGTTCAATGTCAGCACCCGTATAGTTGTCGGTGAATTTAGCTAATTGTTCAATGTCAAACTTTTGTGGGTCTCTATTACGTTTTTGTAGATGTATTTTGAATATTTCTTGTCGTTCGGTTTCTTGTGGTAGGTCTAAGCCATAAATTTCATCGAAACGACCTTTCCTACAAAATTCTGGTGGGAGTGATTGCACCTGGTTAGCTGTAGCAACAGCATATACTGGCGATTGTCTGTCATTCAGCCACTTGATAAATGTACCGAATATGCGACGCGATGCTCCACCATCCATATCGCCAGCACCACCGAAGCCTTTTTCGATTTCGTCCAACATTAGTACACACGGGGCTATGCTCTCAAGCATCTTGATAGCTTCTCGCATGTTTTTCTCAGACTCGCCTACAAATTTGTCCATCAGATTGGCGACATCCATTGCAATGAGGGGAAGTCCAAGTTCCGACGCTATCGCTATGGACAGTAACGTCTTGCCACAGCCTGGGATACCCACAAGCATCAGACCCCGTGGGAATTCAATGCCGAACTCTCGTGCTTCCTGTGTGAAACATGGCTGGTCTAGCAGAACATGCTGTTTCAATGCGTCGTAACCACCGACCATCGACAATCCACTCTTCGGCGGTTCTACGTAGGTCAATAGACCTGATGCCCTGATTACACCCGCCTTCTCCCTGACTATGGTTCGCACGGCGTCTGGATTCAAGTCCTTGTGCTTGCGCAGCGCCAGTGCAACACGATCGACAGTCTGTTGAGAAGTCATACCACGACATGCATTGACGATTTGGGGAATGATAGCCTTATTGGGCTTAAATTTGGTTCCATCTGCCTTTGTAACGTCTCTGCACACAAAGTCGATCCGCTCATTGATCTGATCATTTCCCGGCAAGGCGAAGTCGATCTGAGTGATGTCATGTAACAGAGGCTTGGGGGTATCGAAGTCTGGCCCGACGAAAACAATGGTCTGACGGACAGACGCTACGATCCGACGAAGCTCATCCAGCCACCCGATGACGATATCGTAGCCTGGGTAGGTTTCGTGTTTCAGATACCCGCCGAAGTCACGCAGTACACAGATGACGCCTTCCGGGAAGTCTAGGATTGCCCGGAGTTGATCTTCGATAGGGGCCGTTCCCTTGATATTACAAACTGACGTGCCCTTCACATCGGTCCATCCCTGAGCGATAGACCAGATATGGACCTTCCGGTCAGTTGTTTCCGCAACGTCTGCGATCTCACTGATAGCACGATCTTTCTCAAAGGTATCTACGTGCAACAGGGCGTGGCCGGAACAAATATAATCGCAGATATTTGTTTTGAAATCAGACATTGTTTTATTCATATTCTTATCCCCTTAAACCAAGCAACTTATAAAAAAAAGAGTGGGCTACCCCTTATTCTTCGAGCAGGCACCGCACCTGGAACAGTTCTTTTCGAGTTGCTGCGACATCGAATCGTAAATCGGTTACCAGGAGCGAAACGTGTTCCAACAGAACTTCCATCTCGTCCTCGTGCTGTGACGACTTTTTCCTATTGATCACACCGTCAGAATCGACATCAGCCCGATTCAGGATAGCTCTTAGCTTGGCTATGATTTGCTTCTTATTCATACCATATTATACGTTCAACCAAGCTGTTTGTTCTACAAAAGGTCTAATCTTTTTCAGTGGTGGTTATTGGAACTACAGCACCACTCTCGTCCCTGACTAGGTCGATTTTCTTTAACAGCTTCTTTTTTGCTTTGTCATCCGCATCACAAAGCTGTTGCCAATGAGCGGAATAGATGTAACTACCAAGATACCAGACTTCTGTATATCCTTTACACTTGGGAAGTTCATACTGTTCCATCCGATAACTCTCCTGCGAGGATCATGTTGACAATATGTTGCTTCCGACGACGCGCCAGAATTCTGAGGCCATCTAGCATGAACCTGCTATCTTTTCCGTTCATTAAATCACAACGAATCATATTGAAGACAAGTTGTTTGTTTCTCCATCCGGCGTTGTGGACACTAAAATAAATCCACTTAAATAAATGGTCTGAATCACTACCCCATTTTCCATTTATCATCGATGTTTCGACCAGGATGGTATCCCATAATTGAGCAAGATGAGACCTGGAGGTGTGTGAGGGAGTTTTGCGGGGGCCGTAGGATGACCACTGGCCTATATCTTGGTATTTAGCTGCTTTGGCGATATGCTTGACAAACTTGCTGAACAATTTATCGACTCGCCATTTGATCTTCCACACGTCATCGATTGTATAACTCGGTAGGTGGATGGGATTTCCGCCAGAGTCAATCAACATTCTGTCCGTGTACGGCACGCTGTTGATATGCCACATTCCATGGGTTTGGCTTAGACGACACGGAGAGAATCGGTTGATTCTCTCTTTGGTGGTCACTGTATACCACTTGTCACTGTTGAGTCGATACGTATTGTCAGGGCGGATCATAACGACATCGGTGTCGTAATACCTAACAGCAAATGCTCGTCCTCGTTGCTGGAGTCTGGTGTTGTTGCCTAGACGATACCCATTTGTTTTGTCTCGACATCTTTTGAATTTTTGTGTCGCTTCTTCGTGGGTCATAATTGTTCTCTATATAAAAAACGGGGCCGGGCGTAAAGCCCGGCACCATATCTACAACTTGGCTGTTCCTACTCGTCGATCTGATTCGTAACGAGATTTGGGTCCAGGTCGGTCTCACTGACGTTACCGCCGTATTGGATATTGCCGCAATCCGAAAGGACGTAGCCCATCTTACGAAGGATGCTCGCACCCTTTCTCCGGTTGCTGGTGTTTTTTAACTGGTTTGCCATCGCGCCAACGATGCCCTTCTGGATAACGAGAGTTGTCTCGCCAGTTGCGGTGTTGACTTCGATCACCTCAAACGCCGGATCGTTCCGAATTTCCTTGCCCTGTTCGACCTGCTGTGTCTGTGACATCTTTATCTCTCCTGTTCTCTAACAGAACTTTGCGACCGGCCATACATAACCGGCCCATTATACCTCATTATACGCCGAACCATCCAGTTTGTTCGACGCATTCTCAAAGATTTACTGTTTTCGTGTCAGTGCTTTCTACCGCTGAATTGCCAAGAATTCCAGTTATTCGACCCAATAGCCGAACTCAGGATATTCGATTATGACATCAGTCTCCATCGGGTGTTCTCCTGATTCCAAATCTGGACCTGAGCCAGAGGCGCTCGTGGCAATAATAAAGTAGCACCTTAATAACAAAGTCTGCTGGCCCAAAAATAAGGCCGACCTTCAAATTTCCACTGATTGCCCACACCATAAAGGCGTTGGCTGTGCTACCCAGCAGACGGTAGCTGACGGCTTTTGCCAGATGTCGTTTTCTGGATACCATTATCCTAACTCCGTGGTGTATAATATATTAGAAAGGATGTTGTTGTTATGCGAAAGAGTTTTGCGACACTACTGTTGGCCGTTTGCCTGATGGTCATCCCGATTTCGGGTTGTGCCGTTGGCACTCATGGAGAAGCAAGCTGGGAACTGTATGCTGGGTTTCGGACCGGACAACACAGCGAAGAGCCCGCCAAGATCACCGTAGATTCCAGCGTTGTTGACAAAATCGTCGATTCGCTGACTGACGGTGAAGTCACCGAAGCTGAGTGAAGGGCACTGCTCAATGTACTTTTGTGGACCGCTCAGTGGTATTTTGAGATTCCCGGTTTGTGGGACTTGTTCTAGCTACCGTAATTAGGCTACTTGCTATAGCCATGACCTGTCCCGTTGCTTCTACGCTTTTCAGCCGAAAATCACAACCACTTATACTATCCATAACCTCATCTATAGCCTCCCGAGCATCATCACCCGCAACGACTACCCATTCTCTGTCCTGCCAATCCCCTGATGGGTAGACAACCCAGCCTTACGATGGGTCTGGTACGTTATCCGGTACGCTGTCATTGCCGCCCTCCCTCTCCGACTTCAGTTGGAGCGTAAGCTCGGCTTCTCCGTCATCGACGGCCTTGACGAATTTGACCACGAACGCATCGGGCATACCACACGCCTCACCGAGTATGCACTTGAGATTCATGTGGGTACGTAGCTTGGCCAAAACCCTGTCGCTGACTTTTACAACGATCGTTTTCATTGTGTACTCCATCCAGCTGCCCGTGTCATTGCATCGTACTGGTTTTCATGGACATGAAAATACATACCCCCCAAAGGTTGCTCCGGTTTCCCACCGAATATCATCCTAACATCGACCCCAAAGGCTCGTTGGTGCTGTAAGACGAGGTTTCCCAACGCTTCAGCGGGGGACTTTCCGGTACACCACATGTCCTTGTTGCCTTCCGATCCCGCCCAGATGTCGTCCCATCTTGGTGCTATGACGACGATCTTTCTGCGCCGGAACTTGTTAAGTAACCAACGTAGCATGGATTATCTCCATCAATCCCAATCGTGGGAACATTGACGATCTCTACAACCCTGTTCGAGCCACCGCTCGTAGTCGTAGACGTAAATACCACATGTACCATCTTCCATTACGATACCCGTCTGACCATACAACCATACGTTGAATACCTCTACTTCTTCCGGGGTGTGGTGGAGTTTAATTAACTGCGCCGTTACCACCCTACACCCATGAAATTCGATGTACTCGCTTTCGGGGATTCTTCCCATTACAGCTTCTCCGACATAGAGACAATCTTCTTCCAGGGGATGGTCTCTACTGGACGGTCCTCGTAATACTCTCCCATCTCCCGATCTTTCTTCATCCCGGCGAAGTATGTGACCATAACGTTCTCACTACTGATCGCAACGATTTTACACGTCGAGTAGATCGCATCCTTTGTCCGCAGGACGACTGTGCTGCCCTTACCGATAGCCATTAGTTCTGATCCTCCAGCATCATGCGAAGCTGATCTCGCTCACGACGGGTAGCTTCTAGATCAAACGCCATATACTTCATGATGATCCTGATCATTTGCACAGATTCATTGAGACCGTCGACTAGTTCAGTGATTTCTGCGATCTCAGCATGTTGTTGCGCCAATTTCGCCAACACTTCTACATGACTACCTGGACCATCATCCAGTTTTGCCATCAATTCCGCCATCATTGTCTCGAACTGTTCTTGGTTCACATTCTTTTCTCCTGTGGGTACATGTCAAATGGAAGTGACTCTATCTCATATTCCTTGAGAAAGTCGATTGGGTTTAGGTTCTTTGCAAACTCAGTGAGCTTCACAAAGGTTGATTCTTCCCTATCGATACACCTGCATTCCCTCACAGACATAAACAGAACTATTTGTCCGCTACCTTTACATTCCGGGCAGTTCGGGTCTGGTTTGCCATTAGGCATCGCACTACTCCCAATAGCCGTTATATTCTACGTCGTCGTACTCTTCGTCGTCATTGGAAACAGCCAGGATTTCAGCAAAAATAGCCTGGCTAACCTCAAGTTGTTCCCTGGTTTCTTTCACAGTCAGTGCATCATATTGCCTTGGTTCAAGCTTCAGGTCGACCGTCCTAACCGTAAACTTGGCGATTAGCGGCTTGTCCGTAACGACAGTTTCGGACAATTCGCGCAACCCATCTACAATTTCTTCACCGAGAGTCTGTTCCTCCTTCTTGTCAGACTTGTTGAATCTCGATAGACACCTACACGGAGAGCTAGACGTGAACAGCGTAATCACGCCCGTCCCTTTGCAATCAGGACAGTCTGGATTAGGCTTGACTTCACTATCTGGCACCTCCATATAGATGCCTACGAGGTTCATGACTTCCAGTTCGGCGACAGACCACGGGCCGTTCGCTGAAGGCCGATCAATTAAACACACATTCCCAGAGTTCGACCCCATTTCTTCCCGGAGTTCACGGGCCTGCGCTCTATCTGCGTTGGTGATCCACTTGCGGTACATCTATTGCCCCTTTTTCTGTCGGGTTTTACCTTTCGGGCATAGAGATGCGATCCAAGATCATGGTGGTGAAGCGACCAGCGACTTCGTTAATCAGATCGATACCGCGAGCTTTTTTCTTCGTTCCAAACATTGTGTTTTCTCCAAAGGGCTAGGTAACCATTCGTATATGTTTATCCCTATGGCCAGCGTATAAACTTTCCATACACAGGTGACAGTTCATTCCTTCAGACAGCTTTTCTGACCGCCACCCCCAAATATATTCCTGAGCTTCATCCCATGAGGTTTTGCTGAAATGTGTCCATGGGAAATAGGCATAAGGACACCGACAGATCATCCCATCTTCACGGATGATCATATTGGACATGACTTCGCACGACGCACAAGATAGTCTTTCTTGGCCAAGACCATTAAGCCATGCCCTACCTATAGGGGTGATGTCGATGACTGATTCTGTTTTGATCAGTTCGATTTCCCCAAGGATCGGGTCCAGTGAATCCAAAGCCTCTTGCCCTGATACTACGTGTCAGTTATCGGTAGAAACTGCCACGTTTATCTTTGGGCATATTTGCTTGATTTGCCGGATGGTATCAAGAAACCGTATGGTCATGGCGTGACTATGGCCCCAGATACCATTGGTGACCATATGGATATGATCCCGATACCGTGCTAGCGCTAGCAACAGATCGGGATAATTGGGTAGAATCGTGAACTCTCCACCCATGATATTCGGCAGGACACTTTTGGGAATCCATTGATTGATTTGCTCGCACATTTCAACAGACATCTGCCCATGACATTCTGGGCCTGACGCGAATGCACAGTGTTCGCATCTCTGATCGCACTTGTTCGTCAGCCTGACGATACAGGCTCTTGATGCGGTGGACATGTGCCATTTGTTATACCAATGATCCCAATGGTCTGTGCTGACTTGTGTTCTCATTTGTCCCGCCCTGTGTTTACTTGGTTCCCATTTCGTTTGTGAGCAGGTTGACATCGATTTCCTTATCGACATCACACTCACGCAACCACTTAGCGAACTGTGCGACTCTTAATCCTGCTGAGACGTTTGCACAGTAGATGGTTGTTTTAGCAGTACACGCTCCCTGGTATGCTTCCGCTGCCGGGAACAGTGTAGTTGCATAGTGCTCACGGGAAGCCTCGTCATGGACGGTGAAGATTCGCACATACTCTGCGCTCATTCGACCGTCGATGAAAAGGTCTGCCCGGTCTCTGACCGATTCGAAGATTGCCTTCCTCGTGTCGATCTTATCAACACAACAGAATAGGACGCCACCAGTAAAATCGATCGACCTGAACTTTCGGTTGATGACTTCGATCTGGATAGCAGAGTTGATGGCGACACACAGGTCTCTCGTGGCTTCGACTTTTGGCCTGCCAAGATCAGCTTCGTGGTAGCCCTGCGCCGCAAGGTTCTCTGGACGTACCATGTCTGGATCGATGAGAGTAATTCTTGGTACCCCGATGGCTGCCAACTGAAGTGCCACCTGACGACCACCAGCACCGACTCCGACCACCGTTACCCTCGTGGTTTGCAACTTCTCTGGCGGAATCAGTTCTCTCTGACGGATGTCTCGATTTTCGATTACTATATTCATACCGTTTCCTCCATTGCCAATTCGCGTTCGTCGGCATACCTGTTGGCCCACAACACGACCTGCGTAACCCAGTGCTCGTTTGGCGGGGTAGTTTCGATGAGTTCGTCATCCCCATCCAGGTCTTCGACCCAGTACCACTGTTCCTTGATGGGGTCATAGAAAAACCACACACCATATTCGTCATTCCAGTATGCAACGTCGCCGTTGGAGTCCCAATGACAATCGATTTCGTCTACAGGAGAATACTCCTGGCCTGACTCTGCAATCTGCCGATCAAGCTTTGCCTGATGGGTTGTCCACTCTTCGTGGAGTTCGTCCCACCAGAAGGGGTCTTCGAAGCTGTTGACTGGAAAGGGACCATCGCCATGAGACGCCACACTTTCCTTTCCTGTCATGCGGAACTTCTGTTCCACGACCTTGGTCTTGTATTCCGTTTCCCATGCCTCGGGGTCTGAGCCTTGGAACTCCTGGCTGAAATCAACAGAAACTTTGAGATTTTTGGTGCCGCCTGGGCCGACGTTGAATTTTAGGCGACAGTAAATCTCGCCACCCTCTGCGATTATGAGCATGATAGCCCAGTCTGGTGATGTGAAGGCATTTTTGAAGTTTTTCTCGTCCGTGCCCGATGGGCTGGCGGAAGTTCCCGGATGGGTATGACACAAGATATTGTGGGTCTGCCATGGTGCTAACCCAGCATCTAGTGTACATTCTACATCGTCTACGAGATCATCTGGGTCTAGTTCAAACGAGGCTCCTGTACATTTTTGTTTGACTAACCTGAAATCGGTTACCAAAAGCGGGTCGTTGGTTGCGGTGGTAGCATATCCTGCAACCTCGGTATCCCCGCGATCTCTCATCCACAAGAGCTTCGCGTATGCATAGGCTGTAAATCTTAAAGTGTCGCCATACGTCGTCTTTGGTTTTATGAATTCTGGCGACTGTTTTTCCATATTCATGTTTTTCCTTTCGAAAAGGTGGGTGGTGGTGTATAATACTGACGATGGCATCCTGGACAAAAGACAAACGACGGCAATATGCACGAGAACGAAGAAAACTACTTCGGGCACAACATCTATGTCTTTCATGTCAATCTAAGACTGATGGCAAAGCTTATTGCCAAATATGCGCTGCAAAACGAAGGGAACAACAGTCGGTGACTGTTAAATCCAGAAAAGCTGATGGGTTATGTGTTCAATGTGGTGATGTGCTGGATACTGCGAACAGTAGGTGTCGCAAATGCCTAGACGCAGAAAAACCTCGCAGGGTAAGAAGAAAGAAAGTTGCTATTGAGAATAATATATGTCCTTCTTGTGGGGCTAAGACAAATGGGAGAGTGTCTTGTGATGTTTGTCTTGCCAAGCACAGGGCTAGAGAAAGGGATCGGAGACAATTTCTGAACAGCACGGGTATTTGTCTTTGGTGTAGGAAGAACAATCAACTTCCATACGCTTCGACATGCCAAGTTTGTTATTTGAAAACAAAATCTTACAACAACCTAGGGGATAGTTGTTATTGGCGTGAGTTGTTGGCTCTTCTTAATTCACAAAAATGGTGTTGTCCATATATAGGCGAGAAATTAGTATTAGGATTGAACGATTCCCTTGATCATAAGTTTCCTAGAACCAAATTCCCACGACAAAAATCGGACATATCGAATGTTGAATGGACCACTAGGGATGTCAACCAAATGAAGGCAGACAGGACACCCGAAGAGTTCTTGTTGCTTATTCGACGAATTCACGATTACTATGAACGTTGAGTTGAATCCGATGATTAAACTCCCTCTAGTAGACAGTTGTGTTCGCGCTTGCAGGAACCACACATCGAAGTCCCGCAGTGCTCACAAGTCGTCTGACACCCCTTGCAGATGTCCTTGCCACATTCCTCACACGTTTCATCAACGCAGGCTGAACAGCATTCGTCGCCACAGCATCCACATGTGGTCATACAGTTCCGACACACGGAATCTCCACAGTATACACATGCAGATTTGCATTCGTCGCAGTATGTATCGTTGCAGACGGCACATATGCTCAAGCACGACGGACACATTGAGTCACCACAACCACCACATGTGTTTTCACACCTACGACAAAGCGTCTCTCCGCAACTGGAACAAAACGTGTTACAGTCATCGCAATGCCATTCATCGCATCCTGTGCAGTATCCACCACCAGTATAACAATACTCGCAGTATTCGACTTTGCAATCGTTGCACCAACGCCTACTCTCTTCTAACCGCCATTCCCCACATTCTTCGCAGTAGAACTTACCCTCATGATCTGGATCATACCATTCATCCAAGGGTTCATGGGGCGAATTCTCGTTATATGTTCGCAGAACTGCCTCGACCACATGGAAGAAATCCTCCAACCTACCCTGACACAGAGCATCTTGAGATGGAAGACCACCAGCACCGATGCAGAGTTCGGTGTCTGAAACATGTGGATGAGTGTACCCGTCTGGAGATTTGATTTGACTTATCGAATCGATGCGCAGACTGTTGAGTGGGCAAGTGAGGTTGATACGTATCCAGAAGTCTCCGAGGTACACTTCTTCGCTATCATCCTTAAGGTTTACGTTGTTGATGCGGACTGCTAGGATGTTCCCCTTGAATTTTACCTCTGGCCATGCATTGACCACCACGCGGATTTCGTCGATAGCTTCCTTGGGAGATAGTACAATAACAACCTGCTTCGTTACCAACGACTTAAGCATTTTTGTGGCGCTCTGTGTGAAGTGTATGACATCTAACCCAAGGTCTGGGATCAGAGTGGTGGCTATTCTCTCATACGCAGATGCACAGACGATACCCATGTGTTGTTCGTTATCCCATTGGTTTTGTTGGATTCTCTGTGTTGATCCAGCAAAGAATCGCTTAGCCCATATCTCCATTTGGGTCGCCTTGCTGTTTACCCTGTGGAGACTAGAGAGAACGGATGCTTCGCTAGACTGAATAGGAGACTGTACCTGGGACAGCAACCAATTCCTGTATTTCATAGCAGCGCGCCGTATTAGTTTTTCGTTCATAATGAATTCCCTTTAGACTTGTTTATTCGCCCGACCTACTCTGATTCGTCTGGTTTGGCCAAGCACTCCGCAAGCCCATCGGAATTTCTTGGGCACTTGCGCCAGAAGCTCAGTTTGTTTTCGTGTGAACTCTTCTTCGGTCGGTTGTTGGGTCATTATTGACTCCAAAAAGGGGCCGAGGGGTGTGTTCCCCCCGGCCCCGCTTCCACCACATGCCCAACGGCATCGTACTACTTACTTACATTACATCCGACCAGCTTGCTGCGCACGAGTTTGGCATCTTCCTTGCTCAGACCGTCAAGAGCCTTGGCGACAGCTTTCGGCAACTTGCCCTTAGACTCCTGCGCACGACGGAGTTTGCAGGCAAGGGTGAGAAGCTGGACACTATATTGCTCAGCCATCTTTTCGGCAACTGCTACGTCGTCATTGCTGAGCTTTCCTTTGAGTGTAGCAATTTGCTCTTCGTTCGTTCCCGGACCCTTTGCCTCGCCCTCGACCTTCTTAGGTGCCAACGACACCTTATCTCCGTCCTGGAGTACATAATCCCGGTGCGCTTCGACGGTCGTGCCGTTCGCACGAACCCGAATCGTGAACTCATCCGGGTTACCATCGAAAGAAACCTCAAGGAACTTCTCAAGGGTCGTACCCTCGACCACAGGAACACGCACGGGCAAGCCCGCTCCATCGTTCGTTACCAATGTAATTTCCAACATCATCGATCTCCTGAAAAACGGGGTTATGCTTACCCCTTTGTCCTTAGCGACTACACGTCGCTAAACAATTCGACCACCAAACCAGTTATCAAAGTGCATGAGGGAAAACCTCAGTACAATACTACATGGTCCGTTCTTCCACGTACCGGTGGTACAACTAACCATGCGCCACTGTGTATCAGTGCATACTCGCGCCCTTCGTACACATAAATAGGCTCCCTAGACCTAGAACGCGCTTTCCATTCTGGTTGTCCGGTTTCGTCGCGTACATACAACAGCAACGTCCGAAAAGAAGGGCAAACGCCGCTTTGTACGATAGGTTTGGCTAACAACCTAGCTGCTTCATAGCGTGTCATACCATATGCTCCGAATCGTGTGCCACCATCGAAATTACATCATCACACATCTGCTCCCGCTCAAGGTACATGTAAAGCAAGCTCAAATAAGCGCGAAGTTCAGCTTTTGTCCTTGTGCTTGCCTCGCCGTTTTCCTTTCCTGTCTATCTTTGCCCGTGGCTTTTGCTTGGTCTCCGGCTCAGCGACAGTTTTCGCCAACTGAACTTTACGACTCTGAATAGCCCGATCCCACTTGCGGCGAGTCTTATCACTTGCATATTTGTACCCGATTGCCTCGACCGCCAGCGCCAGCAACTCATCGTTTGTCTTGGCCGTTTTGATGAGAACCAACATACTTGCTGGTTTGAACTCGACAACTACCGTCATGATTTATTCCTTCCTAGACCTTGGTTTTCCCAAGAACGACGTTCGAGATTGTCGTTTGGCTTACGCTGTATATCTGGCCGATTTTGACTTGGGTGTACCCTTGAACCCAGAAATCAAGAATTTTGAGCTTTTCGTCGGTTATCAGTGGTGTCCACGGTTTCCGTTTGATTTCGGGGCGACCACCCCAGGTGAGGTACCGCTGTCTGCGAACTTGTCGTGGCTGTTGTCTCGGTGCCTTTCTGATGCAGATTAGTGTTTCTTCGGTGTGGTCACCATCGAATGCGGCACAGACTAGCCGCTGTGTGAGATGTTACTTTTTGTCGCCAAAACGGGTATACTGATAGCCAGTCCCGTTGACACCCGATTTCACCAAATGCCAGCGCCCCTGTCTGTTGCTCCAGATGCGCCCAATGCGATCCGCGTACTACTCTGAATGGCCGGGTATCTCCCTTCTTCCGTTCTTCATACTTGACTCCTGTAGTAAAATGACCGAACCCCACCAAACGGTCAACAATCCCGCAGGGCTGCGCCCCTAACCGGTTACGGAACGTCCCTACCCTTGCCCAGTCGGAACGCTATCGCAGTTCCTCGTGGGACCAAGATAACACGCAACCCGCAGTGCCGTCTTCACAAAAAACCTTTAATCTAAGCCACGTCATCGGTCCAGAGTCCAAGACTTCGTGTTGGATAAATTCGTCTGCCGTACCACCATTTGCCAAGAAGTATCTGTTTAGCACCAATTCGTCGAACATTCCGTAGTTACCGATTTCGACTTTATTGTACCCGTCGTGGCGACAACAGACAGGACATGTATTTACCTTGAGTGCGTGCGATTCAAGAAATGCCCTTGCTTTGTCTGGCAATCCCATCGGTTGTGAACATCGTATTCCCATGACTATCCCCTAATTCATGATGTAAAAATCCATGTCGTCACCACATTCGGGACAGATTGGGAATCCAGCAGTGGACATCTCACACAAGATGTCGTTGATTGTTCCATTGAACGTGGTGGTTTCCTGGCACTTGTCGCATCTGTATTCGATCTCAAACACGTAGTCAGCCGGATGTGTTG
>Ga0307431_1001401_pt1 | contig 13958 bp, 11 predicted proteins | sample SalMarWE160170MG_FD_202155 | JGI IMG/M metagenome (GOLD analysis project Ga0307431, IMG submission 202155) | Salt marsh sediment microbial communities from the Plum Island Ecosystem LTER, Massachusetts, United States - WE1603-170 | ecosystem: Environmental > Aquatic > Marine > Intertidal zone >...
CAGATGCCCCAAATGCGGAAAAGCAGCAAAAATCGTCGAAGGAAACGAGTGCACAATAAGAAGCATAAGAATGCTCAAGTAGGAAAAAGGGACATGCAAGCATCAAATAAAGAAATGGAACAGTTCAAGGACCCAGCCTTAGCAAAGAAGGTTGCGGAGCATATCAGAAAGCTTGCCCCATCCTATGAAACAAAGTTTTGTCACGTCTGCGGAACCCACGAGTGGACAATCACCCACTACGGACTACGATCTCTTCTTCCCGACAACGTGGATGTGATCGCAGGACCAGGATGCCCAGTCTGTATTCTCCCCGCAGCCGACATCGATGAAGCCATAGCGTTGGCTCAGAAAGGCGTAACCGTCACCACCTTCGGGGACCTCATTCGTGTTCCCGGCTCAGAAACGTCTCTTCAGGAAACTAAGGCTTCAGGGGGAGACGTGAGAATAGTTTACAGTTTAAGAGACGCTATACAGATGGCAGAAAAAAATCCGGAAAAAGAATTCGTGTTTTTAGCCGTCGGCTTCGAGACCACATCGCCCTCTACCGCCATCGAAGCCCTGAATAATCCTCCTGAAAACTTCAGCTTCCTTGTTTCTCACAGATTGATTCCTCCAGCCATGGAACTGCTCTTGGGCATAGGAGACCTGCATATTGACGGCTTTATTGCGGCTGGTCACGTTTCCACGATTATAGGAATGAAGCCGTACGAGATATTTCCGGAGGCTTATGGGATGCCCACTGTGGCTGCCGGATTTGAGCCCTTGGATGTTCTCTTCGCCATCGACATGCTTCTGCAGCAGCTAAAGGATGGCGTGGCTAGGCTGGAGAATGAGTATAAGCGTGTTGTCGCTTGGGAAGGCAACGTTAAGGCTCAGAAACTGTTGGCTCAGGTGTTTGATGTGGTGGATGGACGGTGGAGAGGACTGGGAAAACTTCCAAAGTCAGCGTTGGCGTTAAAGAAGGAGTTTGAAGCATATGATGCGCGGAAAAAGTATGACCTGCATATCGAAAGCTCAAGGGATATTTTGAAGGGGTGCCTCTGCCATCTGGTTATGGTTGGGAAAATTAAGCCTCCTGAATGCCCCAGCTACATGACGAGTTGTGTTCCAGAGGCTCCGAAAGGACCATGCATGGTCTCGAATGAGGGAACATGCAGAATCTGGGCGAAACATCGGGTCACCAAGCTTGGGTAAACTAAGGCTTATATTCTATTAAAGTGCCTTTAATTTTGGGTTTGTTGACTGTTCTAGGGAAGTGGATTGTTATGAATGTTAATGCGGTTCTTGAACAGTTCAGAAAGGCGGAGTATCATTACCCCGACGTTATTTGGCATGATATCCGATCCTTCAAGTTGAAGCCGAAATTAACCATGGAGTTGGTTAACATGACCGCTGAGGAGTTCAAAGCGTTGCTGTTAAGCAATTTGTTTCTGCCCAAAACCGTTTCCGAACAAACTGCTAACAGTATTGTGGCAGAAAACGATTTTAACGAAGTTAAATTGAAGCTTTTTGACTTGTTTCTTGGAGTGCGGTCATTCAAAGAAAGATTTCAGACCGTGCTTGACCTTGAGGGTTTTGAGCCGTGTGTTGCTTCGCAACTGATTTCTGCAGTGAAAAACGATGAATATACTATCTACCACGAAAACGTTGTGCATGGAATAGAAGATTTTCTGACTCATATCGTTGACTGGCAACTTGTCGAACTGAATGTGAAGACCGCTGAGCATTACATCGACTTTAACGAGGTTTGCAAATCGATTAAAAACAATTTTGGCTTCAGAAGCCTCGGAGAACTACACGAATTCTTCTGGCACGGACACAACTCAGGCTGGAGCTTCATAATATAGTTTAAGAACTAAATTTTAGCCCCAAACCCAAACTTGACTGAAATCAACGTCGTTATAAGATTGAAAGAATAAGGTTTGCTGAGGCTCTCCTACAGGCATTTGGGGAATGAAAAATGAAACTTGTAAAGCAACCATCACTTTTGGTTAAGTTTCTTTTCCTGTATCGGAGCCTCAGCTACTATTCCTCCTACTCAAAGAAAAGGATTTTTGTCAAGAAAGTTTGACCAAATGTATCATTTAGCCAGTCAAGAAACCTTGACTAAGACGTAACCACTCATTTTCAATAGGCCAAGAAACCTTTGCAAGAAAAAAATGTTCAAGCGCACAGCAAACTGTGGACAAGATTCTCTTCATTTCATAAAATATAATCAGGTCAGATGACCGAACAGTGTAGAAACATTCATCTGTAATTGGATTAACATGCCATTTGGGTTTAGGCCCAAATTTTAGCCACAACCCATGCCGAATCAACGATTGAAGTTTCAAGAACTGGTTTTGCAGGTAAAGAGGGGCACATTACTCAGTCTTGAAGATGTGGGTTTGCAGAAAATAGAAATCCCCGAGTTGAGTCTAAGCCCTTGGCGCATGTTAGGCCCGGTTAGACACCGTTTTTGTCGTGCGCTTCTCTTTCAGCCTTTTTGATGGCGCACTCGATGCCTATACGCATTGCACTTTAGGTATTGTCCAGCCCTTTGAAGCGGAGTCTTTGTCGCATAAGGGTCTTCAGCTGTTTTGACCGGTATGCTCATTGCTTCAATGCAATACCCGAGCGTGCTCCCCAACTCGGGGAATATACTATTTAGAGATAGTGGAAGATATAGTTTGTCGAAAGCAAGAACATCACGTGAACTAGGGAGCACACGGTTTTTTTAACATTTTTTTGTCAAAAAACCAGGCATTCTCCCAACTCAACCAGCAACCAAGCACATGAAACACAAAAAACAGTGCTTATAAAAAGATGTGTGTTACGTGGGAACCAAAGTTTAGCCCCCAAATCATCGTAAGAACTTACGAAAAAGTTAATCTTGTTGAATCAGAGTTTGAATTTTGCAAGCGGGTGTTTTTGGCGAATCTGCCATCATCCCTACTCGAGTGAAGTTTGTCAACTTTCTTCGTTAACCACCCGATTCTTTCTGCTTTTCTTTGATCAAAATCTGGAACAAACGGCTTGATGTCCAAAAGTGGGGTTCCATCAATTATATCCACATCCTGTATATGCAGTATGTTTTTTTCCATTTTGACGAGACGCACAACCGATACTCCAACAGGATTTGGTCTTGAAGGCGCACGAGTAGAAAACACTCCATGAAGCCTATCATCCAGAAAGGGTTTAACCAGCAGAGAATATTCTTGCGCCAAATGACAATGATAAATCAAAATCAGATGCGAAAAACCCTCAACATCCCTTAAACCTTCCACGTATTCTCTGGCTACCTCAACAGTCCCCATAACCCCTCTAGCAGCCACAGACTGTATCGGAACATCCTGAGGCACCTTAAAAGGAGAATGAACAACACCAATCGGCTTGTAAACAACTTCACTCATCCAATTCAACCCAAAACACTATTTGGTAAGAAATTAATGCACCAACTCTTTTGAGTTTTGGTAGGCAAGAATTAAACTTTAGCTGCATAATTTGCAGATTTTTGTTAGCAGATTCTTGGAATTGGGTCTCCGATGGGGGGCGCCATGATTCTTTTTCCGCCCACCACCGTTTCAAGAACAACCTCGCTGAAGTCGCTGGTTGCTTCGCCTATTATTTGGGCGTCTCTGCCTTCCTTGGTTTCTCTTAGCGTGGACAAGATTTCTTCAGCTTTCTGGGGCACGACTCCTATGAGCACTTTGCCTTCGTTTCCAATCTCCATGGGGTCTATTCCAAGCATTTCGCAGGCAGCTTTCACGTCTCCCCGTATAGGCACCTTCGACTCCTGCACCATTATGCCGACCTTGGATTTTATGCTCCACTCGTTCAGTGAGTTGGATAAGCCTCCCCTAGTGGGATCCTTCATGGCGACGATTCCGCCAACCTTCAGCAACTTCAGTGTTAACTTGTTCAGCGGAGTCACGTCAGATTTTATGTTGCTTCCAAAATTGTAGCCTTCCTGAGCTGACAGGATTGTTACTCCATGGTCTCCCACTGTGCCCGAAACTATGAGCTTATCACCCGCACGGAGGTTAGAGTCTAGAACCCAACGCGAATCAAAAGAACGGTGCTTCTTAACTTCAGCTATGTTGTTTTCCAGAGCCTCGCTTCGTTTGCCTATCCCAGAAGTGTTGATGATGCAGCCTCCGAAACCGCTCTTCTCAACAACTTTGGTATCCCCAGTAACAACATACACGCCAGCTTCTTTGCAGGTTTGTTCCATGCTCTCCAAGATCCGGTCCAAATCTGCTAACGGAAGCCCTTCCTCCAGCACCATACCACAGGTAAGAGCCACGGGCTCGGCGCCGATCATCGCAATATCATTGACTGTGCCAGCGACAGCCAACCGTCCTATGTCTCCGCCTGGAAAGAAGAGGGGTTTCACAGCATGCGAATCCGACTTTAGCACTATGTTATCGATTACCGCAGAATCGTCTAAGGCTTCCAGCGGAACCTCAGCGTTGCTTCCGCCAAGATGTTTCAAAACATAGTTTTTGATCAGATCAGCCATAATGGTTCCGCCGGCTCCATGAGCCAATGTTATACGTTTCATTGAAGATTCTCCTCAGGAAAGATTTGAGAACCGACATTCTTAAACACTACCAAAAAAGGCAGGGTTTGATTTCCCAAAAGATGGGGATATTGCCGTTTGTCTTTTGAGTGTCCAGAGTAGCAATCAATAAGGTTTATAATAGTTTATGTAGCCTAATTCACAACCAAACCGCAATATCTCCAAAAAGAGCCTAAAAGAAAACATTGTTTGGGTAGGGGAACTGAAAACGCCAGTAAAACTGCTCAAAAACGAAAACGGAAACGAACTTGTCATAGAGATGGTTTTGCATAGCAAACGCTATTCACTCACATTAAACAAGAACAAGTGCACTGGCTGCGGATTATGCATGGAAATCTGCCCCCGAGAAGCTATTGAAGTTACAAGGACTCCGAAAGCAGAGGGAGAAGAAGCGAAGCCGCCCACAGTAGCAATCAGCAAAGAAAAATGTAACTACTGTGGCATGTGCGAAGCCATTTGTCCCTTCGGAGCCTTAACCATAAGGATTAACGAAGAACATGTGATTCCCGTAGTCAACAGCGAAAGCTTCCCCCAGCTTATACGGGAGATTACGGTTGACGAAACCAAGTGCGGTTTGGAGTGTCTAGAAATTGAGGAAGCTTGCCCCTTAGACCTCATTAAGGTAAGCGTGCACACCAAAGACGGAAAAGAAGTTAAAGACGCAACCTCCCGAACAAACAAAAAAAATCTGAAAGTCACCGTTGAGATAGACAAGGAATCCTGTCCGTGCTGTCGCCTGTGCGAAACAAAATTTCCCGACGGCGCGATTCAGGTAAAAAAAATCTTTAATGGAAGCCTCAGAGTTAACCGCGAAAAATGCCCAGAAGGCTGTCATGACTGTCTTGATGTCTGTCCTATCTCAGGTGTCTTGTATCTGTCGGAAGACGGAAAAGTGCATGTTAACGAGTTGAATTGCGTCTACTGTGGCGTTTGCAGAATCGTTTGCCCAGCGGAGGGAGCCATTGAGCTAACTAGAATGAGTGTACGTCACACTCAGGTTCACTCCGGGGCGTGGAACAAAGCCCTCGAAAAACTTGCTTCTACAAAAGCTATAGCTAAGGAACTGAAAACCAAGAGCGGAAAGAAACTTCAAGAATCCGTTAAAAATAGATTTCCTCCAGAAGAGGTGGAATACGATGTCTGAGGAACCGCGAGTAGGAGTTTTTGTCTGCCACTGCGGCCTTAACATTGCTGGCGTGATTGATGTAAAAGAGTTAACCGAGTACGCTCGGACGCTGCCCAATGTGGTGGTAGCCATGGATAATCGTTACACCTGTGCTGATCCGGGGCAAGAGGAGATCAGGAAAGCCATAAAAGAACACAATCTTAACAGAGTTGTTGTTGCGGCGTGTTCGCCCCGAATGCATGAGCCGACCTTCCGAAGATGTGTTGCCGACGCTGGGTTGAACCCGTATCTTTTCGAGATGGCAAATATACGAGAGTTTGCTTCGTGGTGCCATCCCAGCATGCCCAAGGAGGCGACTGAAAAGGCTAAAGACATCGTGAAGATGGCTGTTGCGAAGGCAAAGTTGCTTCGAAGTCTCGAGACGATGGAGGTTCCTGTGACAAACAAGGCGCTTATAATAGGCGGGGGAATCGCTGGAATAAGCTCTGCCCTAGACTTGGCTGGAATGGGCTTCAAAGTGTATCTCCTTGAGAAAGGCGAGAGTATAGGCGGTCACATGGCTCAGCTGGACAAGACATTTCCAACCTTGGATTGCTCCATTTGTATCGAAGGACCAAAGATGGTGGACGTTTCCCGTCACCCTAATATCGAAATAATATCGTACTCCGACCTTGTCAGCGTTGAAGGTTTTGTGGGAAACTTCAAAGTGAAGATCAGAAAGAACCCCAGATACGTTATTGCCGAGAACTGTACAGGCTGCGGCGAATGCAGGGATGCCTGCCCCATAGAGTTTCCTAACGAGTGGGACGAGAACTTAGGTGTCAGGAAGGCAATTTCGGTTCCCTTCGATCAAGCTGTTCCCCTTGTTTACACTATCAACAGGGACTACTGTATCGAATGCTTCAAGTGTGTGGACGCTTGTGGTGCACGTCAAGCAATCAATTTTGATCAACAGCCGGAAGAGATCAAGCTTGAGGTGGGAACAATCATTGTTTCAACTGGGTTTGATGTTTACAAGCCCTACGATGATAGTCGCTACGGCTACAGCAGATTCGATAACGTTATCACAGCCATGGAATTCGAGAGGCTGATATTGGCTGCGGGACCAACTGGAGGCAAGGTTGTGCGCGCCTCTGATGGAGAGAAGCCTCATTCTGTGGCTTTCATTCAGTGTGTCGGCTCAAGGGATGTGAACAAATATGAATACTGTTCAGGATTCTGTTGTATGTATGCGTTGAAGAACGCTGTTTTGCTCAAAGAGAAATACCGTGATGATGTTGAGGTCTACATCTTTTACATTGACATGCGCACCAACTTCAAGGGCTACGAAGAATTCTACAGAAGAGCCCGTGAACTGGGAGTAAACTTTATTCGAGGAAGAATATCGCAAATCAGCGAAGACCCCAAGACGAAGAATCTTCTCATCCGCTCGGAGGACATGATGCTTGGAGAACCCATTGAACTAGAGGCAGAACTTGTGGTTTTGAGCACCGCAGCGATCCCAAGCAAAGGAGCAGATGAAGTTTCCAGAATCTTGAGCATAACCAGAGGATCTGACGGCTTCTTCATGGAGAGCCACCCGAAACTTAAACCATTAGACACAGCCGTTGACGGAATCTTCTTAGCTGGAGCCTGCCAAGGACCAAAAGACATTCCATACAGCGTGTCTCAGGGAAGCGGAGCCGCGGCACGAGCCGCTACAATCCTCTCTCAGCCCACATGGAAGATAGAACCCATCATAGCCGATATTGACCCAAGCAAATGCAAAAACGTGACAGCAAAGTGTGGCATCTGTGTGGAAAAGTGTCCCTATGGCGCCATAAAAGCGGATGAAAACCAAGCTGCCACGGTCACAGCTGCCATGTGTCACGGATGCGGAACCTGCGTAGCCGAGTGTCCGTCTGATGCCATAACTCAGATGCACTTCACGGACGCTCAAATTTTAGCTCAGATTCGAGCTGCTTTGGAGGAGAATGCTGAGGGTAAGATACTGGGGTTCCTTTGCAATTGGTGCTGTTACGCGGGTGCTGATCTTGCTGGGACAAGCCGCTTTGAGTATCCTCCTACCATGCGGGCGATACGGGTTATGTGCTCTGGCAGGGTGGATCGGGATTTTGTTTTGGATGCTTTCCGGCAAGGCGCAGGTATGGTTTTGGTTGGTGCGTGTCACCTGCCTTACGACTGCCACTACATTTCAGGGAACCGGAAGATGAAGAATAGGATGGAAGTCCTAGGAAGGATTTTGGAGAAGTTGGGGCTCAGCAAGGAACGTTTCAGGGTTGACTATGTGTCAGCGGCGGAAGGGGTCAAGTTTGCGGCTATCATGAAGGAAATGACTGAGCAGCTGGAAGCTCTGGGACCAGAGAAGATCAAAGCAGAAAACGAGAAGCTAAGACCCAAGCTAGATAGGATGCTTTCAAGAAAGAAGAAATAGTTTTGTTGCTTGGTTTTTCAGAAAAAAGGATGAATTCAACATAGCACTGTTATTAGTCTCCTAATATGATGCTTCTGTCAAGTTTTTTTGATGCTCTCCGCTTTGCTCCCAGTCCATATGTGCACAAAAATAGAACTATCTTCTAGAGTAGAATTTCTTTGCTCTTTATTAGTAAGTTTCTCGTTGTTCAACAAAGCTTATGTGGAGTTGTATTTTGGTTGATTTGTTCCTCTCTCGCAGTTGTTGTTGCCGCTTATAATGAAGAAGAGGGGATAGTGCCGACCCTTTGTGAGTTGAAAGAAGTGTTGAATCAACCAAGCCTGTTTGTTGTTGATGGAAATAGTTCAGATAAAACACTTAAACTAGCTAAAGACCTCGGGGCAGAAATAGTGATTCAGAGAGGAAAAGGTAAAGGAAGTGCAATTTCTCAGGGGTTAGATCGGCTTAATGGGGATACGTTATATGTTGTATTTACTGATGCTGACTTCACTTATCCGGCTAAGCACATTAAGGAGATGATATGCGTTCTTGATTCGAATCCTGAGGTTGGAATGGTTTTAGGTGATCGGTTCAGCAAGACTTATGAAAAGGAATCTGACAGAAACCAGTTTTACGTCGGAAATCGGATTTTAGGTTTTGCTCAAAGAGTGTTTAATGGCGTAAAATTGAATGACCCTTACACTGGGCTTAGGCTCATTAGATTTGAATTATTGAAGGGCTGGAAACCAAGATCTTCTGGATTTGACATTGAAGCAGAGTTAAATCACCGTATTGATCGATTGGGTTACAAGATTGTGGAATTACCAATCAAATACAGAAAAAGATTGGGAAAAAAGAAACTGAGTTTCAGGCACGGTCTAAAAATACTTAGAAGAATAGTCATCGCAAGACTAACCTAACAAAGACACACATAGAAAACCTGCATACACGTGTAATCTGCATTCTGATGTGTTGTGTGTTTCTTCTACAACCATCCTAATTTGTTCGCATCAACATCAAAATTAAGGGCTTGCAGTTCCCGTATTAGCTTGAAATACCAGCCGCTTTTATATTCGATCCAAAGAACTCCGTTGTAATCGTTTGGGATTTCGAAGTCTTTCTTTTTGCGGTAAATTGCAATCACGTTTTGGTTTCCAAGTCTTCCTAGAAAATAGCCTAATTCAAAAATGACGTTTTGGTTTGCTCGGTATTTGGCTTCGTCTGGAGTTTTTTCTTGTGGGTAAGCCAGATCGTCTGGGGATACAAGGACTACCGCAAAGGAAACGTGCGCATAATCAGATATTTTCTCGATTAATGTTTGTGGGCTGTTTGGTTTTTCATGTAAAATGATGGGATCAAGATCTAACTTTTGCAGTGTTCGAGCCACATCTAATTTCATTTCGTTGTCATGTCCATGAACTACAAAAATCTTGTTTGATCTAACCTGACTGTTCAATCGATGGTCTGACTTGGGTGGAGACAACAATAACTTCACTTTTCGTAACAAAATATTGGATGCGTTGGTGACTTCTCTTAGTTTTGCTTTTTCATGTTTACTATATCCTGAGTCGAATGATTGGTCGCTGAGAGGAACCTGTTCAAGGAACTTCAGTTCTTTATAAAATCCTAGAGATTGTAAATCTTTCAATAACAAGTTATATGTTTTCAAGTAAGTTTCGTAACTGCCCCAAAATTCGTTAGAAAAATCTTCCTTTGAACTAGAAGCAAGGGTTTCTAAATCCACTATTAAAGAACCAAAATCTATCCCCATCTAATCCAACCACTTCAAAAACTAATTCCATCACCCAGTATATTACAGATTCTTTCCGGGAACTAATTCTGCTTTTAGGTAACACAATAATGCTGTTGCGCCGATTTTCAGAAAAAAGCTAGTTTTCAACAATGAAGTATTATTAGGAGTCTAATATGATGCGCTTCTGCCAAGTTTTTGATGCTCTGGGCTTTTCCCAACCCGTGTGCACCGTAAACAAGTTTTTAGGGTTAAAATTTAATCCCCAAACCCAAACGTGTTTACTTGTTTACATATCTACGTATTTTCCTCCTTGTTCTTTTTCTTGTTCGTATTCTTGTTCTCTCACCTACCTACCCTCACGTGTGAAACCCGTACGCACACACGCACGTGTGCAAAAAAATTAAACTAAATTGGTTAACTGAAAACCATTTACCGTTATGGACACTCAAGATGAGAATTTCTTTTTAATAATCAGAACTATGTACGTTAATGCAGGTAGAGCAAATCGTAGTACTAAACCTGCTACTATTATTGCTAAGCCAACATTCCACTCGAAAACCAAATATGTATCCTGATACGTATACAAATACCAATGAAGCAATAAAATAAAACCTAAAAATACCAGTAAATAGCTTAATGGGTAAATGTTTTTAAAAGGAGTCATGAGTTCTTTTTTAACGTAATCTCTACCTGTTTTGGAAAGTGTTATATCACTACCTTTTCGAACAAAATACCCTGAGGAGTCAAGAGCGTTGTATATTCCTCCAGTACTATACCCCGTAAATTTTTTTAATTCGGATATGGCAAACTCTGTAATGCGCCCATATTTGTTGTTCAGATAAATGAACAGCATCAATTCCCGCAACTTGTCCCCCCGGAGCAAGTCATTATTTTTCAAGGTAGTTTACCTTCTACTAATTTTGTCTCTTAACCGACATTTAAACTCGTATCAACGTCTTTTAAAAGAGCTAAATCAAGCTTAAGCGTGTTCGTTATTTGAGGAGTATTAAATGTCTGATTTCAATCTTGAAGGAATAGTAAAAGTAATTGCTGTTGGTATCCCTGCTTTACTTATCTTACTAGGTTTTTTCGCTTTTTTTGGTGGAATTTCAATGGAAATGTTTTCAGGAAACGCTGAGTTGAAGAATATTGAATTGATTCTAATGGGATCAGGAATAATTTTCTACATTATCGAACTAATTGCATATCTTTACAGTGAATTTGGTGGTTGAAAACAGAAAAAAGACAAACCAGAACCATCATCACAAAAATGACATATAATTTATCTAGACTATTTTAGTCACAATAATATCCTGTCTCAAATGGCATTTCCATATCCAATGGGTTAAAAGTAAAAACAACAATTATCCTTTCATCATTAGGAGCTTTCTTTTTTACCAAATCATCAATTGCTTGTGCTAATAGTTCACGTTGTTCATTTTTTGTTTTACAAATAGTAGCCATAAATTTTGCAATTAATTCTTGAGTTTCAAACTCGAATTGAGTAACCCTGTTGTTCTCATCAGCTAATAAAATGGTAGATTGAAGTAATCCATCGATTATTTGTGCTTTATCTAATGGAATATAACTAAGTGCGTTAGCAACGATATATTGGGTGTAATTAGTCCATTTTTGTTGTAATATATCCAGTTCTGGATTATCAACAGACCGATCAATTATGTCAATTAAACCTCTAATGGCTTTCGGTAATTCTTTTATTCTTTCCAGCCTTTCTCTTTTCGATTCTTCAATCATAACCAAAAACGATTCAGATTTCAGGAACTTTTCTGGCTCTTTTTCTATGGCTTTACCTATTTGTTTATTTTCAGAACCGTCTATTGAGGATAATAAAAGTTTGCCTCTACTCACTAGAAAATCCCAAAAATAATAATCGTTAATTTGTGACTTTGTCGAGAATTTCCCGTTATTTTCAATTTTAGTGTCTTCCCAATCAGAGAAAGTGAATGGAAATATTGTGGATACAAAACAGAAATGCGGAAAGTGTGTAAAAGAAAAAACTACATTTTTGTTACTTGCCAATGTCGAGTCTGTAGCACGCAAAGTGTACCACTGAAATTTCTTAGGTAACACTATCTCACTTTTAATATTACTGAGGAAAAAAAAGTAGTGCTCATATAATCCTAAATTTGATGATTCTCCCAAAAGGTATCTTCGCCAAATTTCTTCAGCTCTATTGAGATGTTGTTCAATCCATGGATCTACTTTAACTTGATCCGAGTAAGCAGTAACTAGTGTTCTCCAATTTAAGGATATGATAAAACGACAAAGATTTTCATCATAAGCTATTTCTTCTTTGTTATTATCCAGAATTGGATGGAAAAAAGTTGATGCAAAATAAGATTCTAGCTTTGAAAAAAGTTGTTCACAGTCTCCGCACAAAAGAGGAAATTTAGGTAGATCTTGCATTCGCTTCTTAGGTTTCTTAATCCCTCTCATGTATCCAGTTGCTGATGTTTTTTTTATCCATGTTGAAACGAATTTGGGTACAATATGACTCTTTTTTAAATTCGATGTCTTTTTACACAGTGCACATTTTCCTTGTACCATAAATTCACTTCATTTCCGATTAAAATCGTATTAGTTGATTATGATTGAAAAAGAATCATTGGGTTCCAATTTTTATCTCCATTTCTCAAATAATTAGCAAATAGCAAAGCTTCTTCATTGATCAAAGTCTCAACCGTCTGCTTCTCGCTAGACTACGTGGGGATTGTGGTCGGGAGGGCGGGATTTGAACCTGCGACAGTCCGGTTTCTGTACGCTTGATAGGCTAAATGATGCCCACCATACTGGTAGACGTCTACAGCGTCTCCGTCAGCCCAGACATATGTTAGGCTGGCTCGGAAGCTCTACCAAGCTGAGCTACCTCCCGACAGACTTTTACAACGAAAACTCACAATTTATGCGTTTCGTTAAGTCCCAATATGCTAATGTTGTAAAGAGCATTCAAAAGTAAAATACTTGAACTGTGAAGGTTATAGTGGCATTCGCTGTGTTCAATGAAGGTTTAGGTGAACAGAAATGGAACGTGAAAAAATTCATGAAATAGTATCGGGCTATGATCCCAAAGAAGTCAAGATTGGAGTGCTTGGGTCTCACTCTGCCTTGGAGATGGGTCATGGCGCCAAGCAGGAAGGATTCGAGGTAGTTGTTGTTTGCCAGAAGGGAAGAGAAAAAACCTACACAAAACACTACAGAAACCTCTTCGACCATATATTGCTGCTGGACAAATTCGTTGACATAATCAAAGAAGAGAACCAAGCCAAGCTACGGCAACTAAACACAATTTTTGTGCCAAACAGATCCTTCTCAGTTTACATAGGCTACGATAACATCGAACAGAAGTTCAAGGTTCCACTATTAGGGAACAGATTCATGCTTAGAAGCGAAGAAAGAAACATACCCAGAAACCAGTATGACTTGATCAGGCAAGCTGGCTTGAATTTGCCAAAAATTTTCGGTTCACCCGAAGAAATAGACCGTTTGGCGATAGTGAAGGTTCCTGAGAAAACAAGGAACATAGAACGTGCCTTCTTTTACGCTTCGTCTCCCGAGGAATTCAAAAGAAGAGCAGAAGAGCGAATAAGGAAGGGGATAATCGACAGGAAAGACTTGGAAGAAGCAACCATCGAAGAGTACATTGTCGGAGCCAAATTCAACGCTAACTATTTCTGGTCTCCAATAACCGACGAAATAGACCTGTTAGGGTTCGACAGAAGAATACAAACAAACTTGGATGGGGTCCTAGATTTACCCGCCGATGAACAATTAGAAGCAAAACTGCCAACACAGAACGTGGAAATAGGGCACATGGGAGCCACTATGCGAGAATCCCAACTGGAAAAAATTCTGGACGCTGGCGAAAAATTCGTTGAAACCTGCAAAAAAGAGTACCCACCCGGAATAATAGGATTGTTTGCGCTGCAAGGAGCCATGAACAAGAATTTAGAGTTCTACATTTTCGATGTAAGCCCAAGAATACCCGGCTGCCCCTGCGTGGAACCCACTTCTCCATACATGAAGTACAAGTATGGAAAAGAGGTTGGTCCGGGAAGAAGAGTTGCAATGGAGATTAAGAAAGCAG
>Ga0307431_1001402_pt1 | contig 13951 bp, 12 predicted proteins | sample SalMarWE160170MG_FD_202155 | JGI IMG/M metagenome (GOLD analysis project Ga0307431, IMG submission 202155) | Salt marsh sediment microbial communities from the Plum Island Ecosystem LTER, Massachusetts, United States - WE1603-170 | ecosystem: Environmental > Aquatic > Marine > Intertidal zone >...
TTTAAGTTATTTATATATAATCAGGATGACCCTCCGATTAAAATCGATGATATGTCTATTAAAATCAATCAACGCTTTGTTAATTTTCCTGTAAAGAGGAATAAAAAATATTATTTGTTTTATGGAAATTCTTATGCTGAAAGACCTTTGTATGAGTTTGAAAGATTGCTTTCATTTATGGAAACCGAGAAAAAAGTATTGCTGGATTTAGGGGATGAGCAATTGAATGAAAAATTCAGTAGGATTAAAGAAGTAATTATGGAAGAGGAGACTGTTTTTGTCTGGTCGATGATTGCTTTTGTGATTATAGCTCTTGGATATTTAATCTTTAAATCTTTAAAGGGGATAAATGAAAAAAGAAGAAAAAAGAAAAAAAGGGAAGAGTGGAAAGAAAGGTACGAGAAGCAAAAAAGTCAAAAAAGAAAGTTCCGTTAAAAAGAAGAAAAGGACTACTACCCGGAAAAAAAGTGGCAGAATAAAAAAGGATAAAAAACCAAAAGCCGTTAAAAAAGTAGAAGAGTCGAGGCCGTATGAGGATATCGATTACGAAAATTTTGGTAAACCTGATGATGTTGGACGTTTGGGTTTTGTCGAGTATCTCAAGTTAATTCGAAATTGCGTTGTGCTTTTAGCCGCTATTATAGCTATTATCTTTTTTCTGAAAAAAAGTTTGGTGGTGTCCGATGAGATAGATCTGATTGTTATATTTTCATCTATTATATTCAGCCTGGTTGCTTTTCTATTATTTGTTTTTTTTGTTAAATTTATACAGGATATGAGAAAAGGTGTTGTTTGCGTTTATAAAGGTTATGCCCATAAGGATTTTGATGATGTTCTTTATTCCTCTTATTTACCGTTTTGTACCATTATATTGAATGGGATGGTGCATTTTATTGGTATTTATAATTATTTACAAATTAAGGATAATAACTTTGTGATTATAAGAAGAACGCAGGTAACCAGAAGTATTGTTGGTTTTGCAGTGGCTAGTGAGGAAAATCAATAAAGTTTTATTGTTTTTCATTGAAAATCCAATGTGGAAAATTATACGCTTCCGCGAATAAGGGTTGTCTACTATAACACAATAGATCGATTCTAAAAGTATGCTAAAGATAAGAACCGCTGCAAAAAAAGATTTATCTTCTATTACTGATATATATAATGAGGCTGTTTTAAATACTACGGCAACGTTCGATGTTGAGCCAAAGTCGGTTGCCGAGCAGGAAGACTGGTTCGATAAACATACCGGTAAATATACCATTATAGTGGTAGTCGAGGATAATATTATAGCCGGCTGGGCTGCACTTAGTTCGTGGTCCGAAAGACGCGCGTATTCAAATACCGCGGATGTTGCCGTTTACATAAAAAAAGAATTCCACGGAAAGGGAATAGGGAAGCAATTAGTAAAAGAATTAATAAACAAAGGTTCTAAAAACGGACTTCATACCGCTATTGCGAAAATTTGTTCGGAAAATGAGGTAAGTTTCAATCTGTTCAAAAAGCTCGGGTTTAAGCATATCGGGACTATGGAAGAAGTCGGATATAAATTCGATAGAGTGTTGGATGTCCATCTGATGCAGATAATATTTTAATCTTTAAAAGAGTTTTCTGAATGTTTAATTCGGAATTACAAAGAGGTTTCGTATATGGATGAAGTATATCTCTATGGTATGGTTTCTATGAGTACGGTTTATGTATTGGATAAGGATTTCGTATTCCCCCGTCCGAATGAATACGCGGAAATAGACCAATCGGTATTTTCTATAGGAGGTGAAGCGGCTAATTCGGCAATTATGTTATCGAAGCTGGGAATAAAGACAAAACTCGACGGCAATTGGTTGAATGAGAAAAATGCCGGGAAAATAAAGAAATGTTTAAAATCTTTCAAGATCGATATCTCGCGTTTGACCGTAAAAGAAAATTACGGGACAGAAGAGATTGTAATTACCGATAAAAATTCACGTACGGTATTCGGTAATTACGCGAGTTTCCACAAAGGAGAGAAACAGTGGAATACACCGCAGGAAATGGATATTCGGAACGCAACGATTGTTTGTTTAGACCCTTATTTTAAAAATGAATCCCTGCTTGGCGCGCAGCTATGTTTAGATAATCAAAAACCCTATGTTACCCTTGATTGCAGATATGATGATTTTATTGCCCGGAATGCGGAAGCGGTTATAATTTCACATGAATTGCGAGACCAGGCTTATAAAGGCAAAAATATGCTGAAGATTTTTAAAAACTACCAAAAATATTGTAAGGGACTTATCATATTTACTTTTGGAAGTGATGAATTATGGTACGCACGCAGGGGGCAAAAAATCAATAAATTTAAACCATATATTATTAAACCGGTAGATACAACGGGTGCGGGTGATTCTTTTCGCTCGGGTGTTATTTACGGTTTAATGAAATCATGGAACGATAGGTCGATTGTAAATTTTGCTTCGGCAGTTTCTGCCTGCGTATGCCTTACGTTCCCGCATACGTTAAACGCGCCTGGATTAGACGGCATAATTAAATTTATGGATGAAAACAAGAAAAAATAGAATACAACGAATCGTTATGACCAACTTAATTCAAATAATGTTTTAATCGAGGAATTTTAAAAGGATTTTTATGATTCGCAGGGATTACTTGATGAGGCTAATAGAACAGTTTACCGAAGCTTTAAGCAGGCTTTTAAAGTTAAAAGAAAGCAAAAATTATAAAGAATCGTTCTTTCTTATCGGCCAAACATACAAGTATCTTCTTGGTTTCGATTCGCTTTTCATAAATTTTCTGGGTACGGAGGACTTAATTTCGATTATTTCAACGGATGGAGTTCCTGACGTGAACAAATGTATAATAATTGCAACTTTGTTAAAAGAAGAGGGTGACGTTTACGAAGCGCAGAATCAGAAAGATATAAGTCGCAGGAGATATTTAAAATCTCTGGATATTTTTCTCAGGGGTCTATTATCCGGGGGTGAAATAATGCTGGATTATCATTCTTATGATTTGGAGAAGATTGTTGATAAATTAGGAAAAGAAAATCTTGCCCTCGATATCAAAGAACGACTTTCCAGATACTATGAAAAAATTGTTGAAAGAAATAAATACCGATTGAATTCCGGAAGTAACTGCAATTTTTAAGAGTCAAGAAAATTTTTCGAATAAAAATGCCAGGATATTAGTATATATTAAAAAGGAGAAATATTTATGAATAAGAAAACCACAATAATCATTTCGGTAATATTGTTGCTTTCTTTTGTTGTAGGTTTATATTTTTATCCGCAGATACCTGCGAAGATGGCTACACATTGGAATGCCCACGGAGAGGTGGACGGCTATATGTCGAAATTCTGGGGAGCGTTTTTTATACCTTTTATACTTGTTGGAATAACATTGATTTTTGTTACCATTCCCATGGTAGACCCATTGAAAGCAAACATTGAAAAGTTCAGAAAATATTATGATGGATTCATCATCATATTTTTGATTTTTATGCTCTCTGTTCATTTGCAGGTAATTTTGTGGAATATCGGAATCCGGATAAGCCCTAATGTGATGCTGCCTATAGGACTTGGTCTTTTATTCTTTTATATTGGCATTCTTTGCGAGAATGCAAAAAGAAACTATTTTATAGGAATCAGAACACCCTGGACACTAAATAGTGATAAAGTATGGGATAAAACCCATAAAATCGGCGGAAAGTTATTCAAGATTGCCGGAATTATTGCTTTTATCGGGATATTTTTCCGGAGCTATGCCATGTTTTTTATTCTCGTTCCGGCGATGTCAGCTGCTGTTTATTCGATTGTTTATTCCTATCTTGAGTACCGAAAGGAGAATATTAAGTCCTAAAGCCTCCTCACTCGTCCCAATCGTCGGATCTGAATGAAGAAGCGGGGAGTCCTTCTTTGTTGAAGAGGCTCGCTTCCGAACCATTTTTAAAGGCGTATCTTACCGCGATAGGGTCATAGGCTTGTTTGCTGTAAAGTATTACTGTGTTATTTTCTATGCAGGTCTGGGCATCCACGAAAACTTTATCTTTTCCCGCGAGCTGAAATCCGGTAAGGTTTCCGTAATCCGACGAGTCGGTCTTTGCGACAAGACCGCTTCCGACATGGTCAAAGCGTAAAGTTATTCTGCTGCCTTTTTTTATCATTTCTTTGAAGACCGGGCCGGAATAGATAATATCGTTTTTTCCGTAATCTTTGGCAAGAGCCCAAAGAGCAAGGCGATTTCCCACATCGAGTTTGTCTGATGGATGAATATTGTCAACTTCTCCTATATCCAGGGTGACAGCCATTCCGGTGTTTTTTACCGATAACATGGTTTCCAATTGTGCCTCACGCAGTTTTGCCGAAACCGGGTCTTCTTTGTCGTCATAAACGTAAGGAGCTATTTGAACAAAGTAAAACGGGAATTTGCCCAGGTTCCAGGCAGTTCTCCAACTTTCTATCATAGCAGGGAAGAGTTGTTTGTATTGTTCGTGTCTTCCGACGTTCGATTCTCCTTGGTACCATATTGCGCCTTTGATTCCGTAGGGAACAATGGGCGCAATCATTGCGTTGTATAAAACCGTAGGAGTGTATGCGGTCACTCCCATAAAATCCGGTCTTGTTGTATAAAAATCATTTTCTTCCGCGCCGAAGATATAAAAGACACCTTCTCTATATTGCGCAACGGGAAGATATTTCCATGTCCCAGCAAGTTTTATAGGTTTTGTATCAGTTTTTAACGGATAGATTTTCATTTGTGCTTCTTCGCCGTAAATGCCTCCACCGCCCTGTAAATCAACCACTCTTACAGCTATTACATTTATGCCCTTTTTAACTAATTTTGAAGGGATTGTATATTTTCGTTCGACTGTCCAGAAACCCATACCTTCATAACCTCCGACTCTCTCGTCGTTAAAAAAGGTTATATCTATGTCATCGATGGGACCGAGCTCAAGGATCAAATCTTTACCTTTCCAAGATTCCGGAATATTGATTTCTTTTCTGAACCATACCACCCCGTCAAAAATACCCAATTCGGTACTTTCCCATAGAGTCGGAAGACTCATTTCTTTCCAGTCTGAATCATTTAAATCCGGAAAAGGACAAATTGTATCATTAAAGGATATTCCTTTACCTCCGCGTTCGTCTTCGCTGGTTGGCGTAATTACAAGATGAGAACCAAGCCAATCAACATATTCTTCTTCCTGCAAAGAGAGTTTATCCATATTTTTTACGAAGTCGGAAAATCCTTCGACTTTTCCCAGATATTTGGGAGAAACCCATGATTCGGCGGGTGTACCTCCCCAGCTTGTATGTATCAACCCGACAGGTATTCCGAGTTCCCTGTGAATTTTCTTGCCGAAAAAATAAGCCGTTGCGCTGAAATATTTAGCCGTTTCGGGATTACACTCTTCCCATGATCCCTTGCAATCTTCTTCAGATTTTACCGAAACACTCTTTACTACAGTAAAAAGACGGATTTTTGGGTAATTCGCATTTTTTATTTCTTTCGCGGAATTTTTAATTGTGTCTCTCGGAGGCCAGCCGGCAAGAGGCATTTCCATATTGGATTGTCCCGAGCATACCCATACTTCACCTATGAGTACATTTTTAAATGTTATAGTAGTATCCTGCCCCTTTATATTTAACTCATAGGGACCGCCCGCTGCAGGTGTTTTGATTTTTGCCATCCATTTTCCGCTGGTTTTTGCCTTTGCCGTGGTTTTCTCTCCCCACGATGAAGTTATTTCTATATTTTCTCCTGAGGAAGCTTTTCCCCATATAGGATTTTCCGTTTTCTGCTGCATAACCATATTGTCACCAAAAATTGCAGGTAGTTCAAGCGCTTTCGATTCGATTGCCGTGATGCCGATTAGTAAAAAAGACACAAACAACACAAATTTTTCCATCTTGTCTCCTCCAGTATTTAATTTGATTTGTCAATATTTACCATAATACAAGAATTTAACTTTTTCATTAAGAATATATATGATTTTTGCGGAAATTCAAGCGGCAATTACCTTTTGCATTCTATTATTATCTGGATAATGTCGATATTGGAAAGCAGATCTATTTAGTCCAAAGTCCAGGGTCCAAAGTCGTAACTAAATCCCAACTCCGCCCAAAATGTTCACATGTAGAACATGTAGTAAATATAGTTTTTTGTTTAAACTAGTTCACTAATACACTAATTTACTAATAACTAAAGCTATCTGAGCTTATAGCCGTTCTTCTCTATCCTTTTAATTACCCTTTCGTATCTTGAGCAGTATAGATGTCCGGTTAATCTTACTTTTAAAATCGGGATAACTCCGAACTCTTTTTTCCCTTTTATAAACAAAAATTTTATATTCCCTATTTTATCTTTTAGCCAGCAAGAAAATGCTTTATCCTGGATCAGATTCTCTTTTATATGGTATTTTTTGATTTCTTCCTTGGAAATGTTAAAATAACCGTTTTCTTTGTCTATTAAAAAATCACGTAGTAAATGTACCTGGTGCGAAGCGTAAGCGGATATTGAATACTCTTCTTTGTATTCTAGGGAGGGGGCTAGGAAAAATAATAGCGCGCGAGTATAGGCGTCTCCAATTTTTTTTGAATATTCGTTCAAACCCTCCAAATCTGGAATCGTGTTTTTCCTTTTTATGTCAAAGTCAAAAACTTCGAACATTTTTTTGATTACTGTTTTTAAGCCGCAGCCGTTTTCTATATCGTAGGTAATCACTTCCGAGATAGCTTCTTCTAAGTAGTTTTTTATTTCGGGCTTATTTTTATTATAAAGAAAGTTTATAATTTTTGATTGTTCGATTAAAAGGTTTTTTTGTTCTGATTTATCGATATTGATATTATCAACAAAATCATCGATACATCTAAGATATGAATATAAAAGGTTAGCAAGACGCCCTCTTTTCCCTCTTATGAACAATTGTGTTGCCAGGTAGGCTTCAAAATTATGTTTTTTTAGTGTTTTCATATATGAACGAATGTTTTTAATTAATCCCCTCCAAAAATTTATAAGGCAAAGATGATAAGTCAAGTCTAACTCCTATTCCCCAAACATCCTTTTGCATGTAGGACATAAATCGATAGGCTTTTAGGCGGCAAATTAGTGAATCTAAACTTAGCTACCATATACCGGGTTTTGGATCCTAGTTATTTTTAGTTGGTTCGTTTGGTCTTGGGGGCGTTGGCTTGGGATTCTTACTCCTGGCTCCTGACTTCTGGATTCTGATTTATCCCCTTGACAAAATATTTTATAAGCATATTAATTTTTTACGGATGTAAGGAAGGAGGTATAAGTGCCAAAAGTTATTTATGATTATAGTAAATGTACTGGGCTTGCTGATTGCGCTGAAGCTTGTCCCGTGGAAATCCTGGAAGCCAGTGAGAGCGGAAGATGGTGTAAACCTGTGGACGATGAGGTTGAAAATAAAGAGGTTCTTGAACAATACCATAGGGAAGTCGAGCCTAATGATTCTTCCAAGCTAGTACTCGCCTTTGATATGCCGGAATGTATAGAATGCCAGGCTTGTGTTGCTTCCTGTACTCTGGGCGCGATAGAGATAGCATCGGATTAAACTAAAAAGTTAGGAGTTGGAAGTTAGAATTCAGAAGCCCTTCCCCAAAAAACTTATTATACGTTCAACGGTTATGGGGTTGACGCGCTTATGATGATTGGTAAATTTAATCGTATTATTATTTTTTTTCTTCTATTTGTTTTTTCATGGCAAACTTTAGCCGGAACTAAAGGTCAAATTGAGGGTAATATAGTCGATGTGAAGACCGGAAAGACTCTGTCGTACGTTAATGTGATTGTTATCGGAACAAGCCTGGCGGTCGATTGTAAAAAAAATGGTTCGTATAATATAACGAATATACCTCCAGGTATATATGATATTCAAGCCCGGGGAATAGGATATCTCCCTTTAACAGTAAAGAATGTTGTGGTGGAAGCGGATCATAGTACCAGGTTGAATCTCGAACTGTTCGCTCCCAGGACGATAAAAGGTACTGGGGTAACAGTCGAGGCGGAAGAAGAAATTCTTAAAATGGATATATCTTCTAAAATATATTATTTCAATATTGAGGAGATAAAAAATATTCCTCTTGTTTCTGAATTTGAAGATTATCTTTCTTTTTGTTCATTGAGGGAAAAATTGGGAAATAGGGAAAGAGAAAACTCCGACATTTTATATTTGACGGACGGTTTTAACGTATCGGATAACAGGTTAAATGAACCGGTTTTAATGCCTCCGCTGTCAGCGGTTAAAAATGTTATTGTTCTCGATGGAGGTTTCGATGTCGAGTATGGGAATATAGGTTCATGTGTGGTTAATGTTATAGAGAAAGAAGGAACGAGAGACGGATATCATGGTGCTGCTAATTTCGTGTACATTCCTTCTCATATGCCGCATCACGGAAGTAGTATTTTTAATTCCCAAAATGTTCATCTTCGTCCCTTTGTCGATAAGACAGACAGTTTGTGTTGGAATGGTACTTCCGTCCTTCCGGAAGAAGAGGCCGATGATTATGAAGGTTTTGAAGGCTGGACTGGGTACGCGGAAGATAGAGAAAGTGAAGGGGATACTCTCACCCCGAATGAGTGGAGAGATTTGTTTATGTATGTTTATAGAACCGAAGGGAGTGATTCTCTTGGCCAGATTCCCGGAAGTTACGGGAATAAACCGGGATACGTTTGTGATTTTGGTTTTGGCGGACCTTTTCCCGGAGTAAACATCATAACTTTTTATGTTTCTAATATTAGGAGAGTAGAGCCTTTTTCTTTGCCCGTAACGAGAGAAAATTGTGTTATAAATAAAACAGACTGGAAAATGACTTTTCACATTAAGCCCGAAATAAAACTTAACGTAAGGGGCTTATTCGAGATTACTGAAACCGTTACCAATCATTCGAGTGATATATCTTCTGACGGAAAAATTTGGGCGGAAAGCGGAAATATTCTGAGCGATGTAGCCGGAGGGGATTTTATGTACTGGGTGGACGCTTTAAACCCTTACAGTATAAGAAGATATGGATGGGGTTTTGATTTAAGCCATTCTGTCAGTGCTTCTACCTTCTATAATCTAAAGGTATTTTATTCAAAATTCAAACATTCGTCGACTCCTATCTGGGAAGATACAAGTTCCGATATGTCTTTCAGAGATACAACCGAACTTAAATCTTTTGGGAATATCAGCATACCGGAGGAAGTTCCTTTTGGTTATGAACGTTTTCCGGGTAGCGAATATTTTTATAAAGATTTATTGCCTGCTGATTTTATTTTTAGTAATTCCGGAAGAATGCAGAGAGATACTTCCCGGGTTAGTACGATTAATTTTGCGGCTGCAGTAACCTCACAGATTAATTCTAAACATCAACTTAAGGGCGGGATACAGGTAATCCATGATAATATTGAATCACATTTGTATAGCGGTTTGCCCGGAGAAATCTCCGAGGAGGTTTCCTGGAGTGAAGATCCTTTTCGGGCGGGTCTTTATTTGCAGGATAAATTTTTTTTCGAGAATTCTTGCACAAAGTTCGGTTTAAGGCTGGATTATTATAATTTCGGAAGAGATAATATCAGGTGGCGATTAAGTCCCCGATTAGGCATATCCACACCAATTAAAGATTTTGGTAAAATTTACTTAAACTTTGGATATTTTTCCCGTATGTGCGAACCTGAAAGACTTTATGGTGAATATACAAATTATACAGATTCTATAGGATTTCTTGGTAATACTCAATTAGATTTTCTTGAGAAAGTTTCTTATGAAGTAGGTTTTGAAAGGAGTTTTTCAGCGCAGTATTTATTTGGCATTTCTTTATATAACAACGATTATGATAATCTAATAGACGAGGTCTATTTTCGAGAATATGGAGATATTTCTTATAATACTTATACCGATAATTTTTACGGAAATCTTAAAGGTTTGGAGTTTTCTTTAAGGAAAAGATACGGGAGACATTTTAGAGGTTTTTTGAAATATAATCTTAGCACAGGTTCATACAAAGGATTGGGAATCGATGATATCCCGATAAGGGCAAAAAGCTCTTTTCGCCTTCTTTTAACTTTTAGCTCATTCGATGATTGGGGAAAAGTGTTTAAAGATATTTCTGCCAGTATTCTCTATACTCGAGAAGGCGGGGATTATTTTAGTTTTGACCCTAACGCGGATAATCCTTTTGAGCCAAGTGAGCCTGCTCATATAAATAGTCTGAAATGGCAGGACGAGGCTTACTGGAATTTGCTGTTGAGTAAGGATATGTCAGTCCGCGGTTTTACATTTAGTCTTTACGCGGAAGTCAATAATCTTTTCGATTCTAAATATATAACTAACGATAATTGTTTCAGAAGTGATTCGGCGAATACGGACAAACTCGAGTATCTTCGTTCCCTTCATCTTCCAATGTACAATGAGGAAAGATATAGCCTGGATCCTCTTCTTGTAGGAGGAAATGATAGAGTAGGAGAAACGAATAAGGATTATATAGATAAGCCGGATTTCGAATATTTATATTATACCAATTCGAGGTTTTTGAGGTTGGGGGTAAGAGTTGTCTTTTAAATTAGCCACGATGGCACAAAGGGGATAGGCGCAGATGAATGCTGATTCTAAAACTTTTTTTATTCGTTTTTTTAACATAAAACTCTAAACCTCAAATACAAAACCATAATAAATCTCTAAGCTATAATAATGTTAACTTGATTCTCAGTTCTTTTACTACCCGGATAATTGGGAAATATATTATTGTTTTGCCTTAAAAACCTTATAACTATGGGGTGTTATATATGAATCGAAAACAATTTTATTATCTTCGATTCTGCCCTCTATTTCCTGATTCGATTGTATCTCCACGAGCTTACTGAATTTTTTATCCAGAACAATTTGAATGCTCGCGCCGTGTTCTTTAAACGAATGAATTATAAAGTTATTGTTGTCGTACACGAAAAGACTTACTTTGCTGGGGCTTTTAACAATAACATAAAGGTTTTTCATAAGCAGAGTTTTGATAGCAGATAGGATTTCTTTGGGGAATTCATACAACTCTCCGAAATTTTCCGGAATTACAAGGACGTAAAGTTTTCCTTTTCCATAGCTTGCCTGTTGGATAATAGGATAACCAACGTCACTATCTAAAGCGGTAATGAGTTCCCATGAATCATTTGTGGCATACCGAATTTGAGGAATCGTAATATCGTTTTCCGAAATGTAAACGTCTCTCCAGTCGTAAAATTTATGCACCAGCGCTTTTTTGTCGGTATATTCCAATTCGACAATATCTTTGATGCCTTTATCTTGAAGAACTTTATACAATCCCGAAGTAATCATAACTTCTTTACCGGCTATGAGTTGTTCTTTGATTTTTTTAATTATGTCTTTGTCGAAACCGGCTTGCCTGGTCAGGAAGATCATTTTTTCATCATAAGGAAATTCGGGTGTTATCTCCATCGGAATGCCTAACATACCAATGTAATTAGGCAGGAAGTCTTCTCCGTATGAATTGTAAGGTTTATAACATTTAATTCCGATAGGCTTTCCGAGTTTACCAAGAAAAGCGTCCGCTTTCTCCAGGCTGTATCCGGCAACCGGGGCAATGATGCTCATTGGTTTGGAAGAGCCGTCTTCTTCTATAATCGATTCTAACAATACCCCGAAACAAAATAGAGTTATCTCTTTAGGTTTGGCAAACATTGTCAAACTTAGTTGTTCCGCGTATCTATCGAGATATCGACGGGCAAAAGGATCGACCCATCCACCGCCATTCCTGCCCGGAGCAACGTTCTCAAAATATCTCATTATGGCGTAACTTTGATATGGCTGCAAATGCTGGTGAGTATAAACAGGGTCCCGGGTCTCGGTGCCCGTATAAATCATGTCAAATATCTTGGGTTCTCGCTCTAAATCATATCCGCAGTTTTGAAAATGGTCATACCAGTTTGGATATTTTATAATTATATTTATCTTGGGATTTATTTTCTTTATGGGGTCTATAATAAGTTTTCTTGAAGCTTCTTCCATCGCGTCTAAACGGAAACGAGTCCAGCTTTTGTTCCCTTTGGCTTTAATACTTGATTCACATTTGGTATTGGCAAACCAGAAGTCGTCCAGTATGATTTCATCAAACATACCGGCTGTATATTCTGCGATTTCTTTAATTTTTTGACGATGTTCGGGGTCTGTTAGACAGAAACTCACGAATTGATGACCTTCTTTTCGGCAGTAAGTAATACCTCCGGAGGTTTCAACCCCTCTGTCGTTAAAAAATTTTTTAACTTTTAACATTGTGTTTTTGTCAACCATGTCCAGGCTTCGATGGGTTTCGAGATAAACTTTATCGATATTGAGATATTTATCGAGCAGGTTGTAATTCTTTTCAAGCCAATCTAAATCAGCCATCTTTTTTACATCGCGAACAGGACAATATATAGCAAGTTTAAAATTTTTATAACCTTTTTTTGCCAATACATTAAATGAGGTAATAATAAAACAAAATGACAACAAAACTAATTTGCTTAATATACTTTCCATATTAGATGCCCCCGTTTTTTGTTACTGTTTTTTACCTGAGACTTATAACTTAACTTTAAGGTTTATATAGCTTCATGCTTTGGAAACCCGATTTCATCGAGAATTTTCTTAAAAGGGAATTGAATATAAAATGTGATTTTAAATTTTTCGAAAAAATATTTCTACTTAACTGTTTTGTTTTTTTGCGATAACGTTTTTCAAAGTTTTCCGTGGATTTATTAAGCACTGTTGCTAAAATTAAAGCGCTTCTGAAAGCGTAACTTATACCTTCAGCAGAACTCGGGCTTATCCACCCGCCTGCTTCGCCCAACAGTGCGATTCCTTTTGTGCCTGTAGTAAGCTGGCGTATGTTAACAGGGCGCCTTATGAAAGCTCCTTCTCTTTTAGTTGCCTTACCAAATTTGAAACCGTAGTCTTCGAGTTTTTCTTTGAGAAGCAAGAATTTTCCCTTCGCTTTATCGTTTGGATTAAGCGCTGCTCCTATAATCAGATGTTTTCCTTTAGGAATAGTCCAGCAGTAATAGTCGGTAATTTCCTGATCGAATACTGTGGAAAAATAAGGCAGTTTACTGTTGTCGGCTTCCACCCATTCCTGAATGGCGAAATATGATCTTGAAGAATGGTTTTTTAAAGCTGATTGCTTGTGTACCAGGGAGGATGCCCCGTCCGCTCCTATTAAGATTTTAGTTTTATCTATGTAGGTATTACTCCTATCAGTAAATTTTATTTTGAAACTATCATTTTCCGTTTCGTATGATTTAAATGTAGAGCCCAGTCTCACGTCTACATTCGAAGGGACCATCGATAATAGCCAGCGGTCAAAATTTTGCCGGTCCATGTTGATGTAATAACGCTGATAATATCTTTCTAACTTTCTTCTGGCGTCGATTGCCCTTACTACGAAAAGTTGGGGTTCGACCAGAACGTTTTTTGGTAAACCTAAGCCCATTTTTGATAATAACATTTGCGCATCGGGAGCCAGAAGCCCTCCGCAGCATTTTACAGCAGAAGCTTTTTCCGGAGAGGAGGTTAAATTCCTTTTCTCTATCAATAGGACTTTATATTTGTTTCCGATTAATCTCGCCAGAGTACTGCCGGCGGGACCGGCACCTATAATAGCTATATCATACATAAGAATAGTTCCACATTTAAAAATATTTAGCAAATCCAATAAGTCAAGGGGTGTTGCTTCGCACCGGTGAATCAGTATATGAGTAAATCAGTAATATTAGGTTTTGGGGTTTAGGATATTGGATTCAGAAAAAACAACAAAAACTCTTTGTGGTCTCTGTGTTTCTGTGTGGGATATTTTGGTTAAGTGTTATATTTTCTGTAAAAGTTAAACGAGCTGGTTGAAAGGGCCACTAATTACCTTATAATAAAAATTAAAACGGGAGGTAAAAAGTGACCCAAATAAATAATAAGGAAATC
>Ga0307431_1001404_pt1 | contig 13937 bp, 18 predicted proteins | sample SalMarWE160170MG_FD_202155 | JGI IMG/M metagenome (GOLD analysis project Ga0307431, IMG submission 202155) | Salt marsh sediment microbial communities from the Plum Island Ecosystem LTER, Massachusetts, United States - WE1603-170 | ecosystem: Environmental > Aquatic > Marine > Intertidal zone >...
AAAAAACTATTTCAGATATTTGCCAGTGTTTAATGAGCGAAAATATACCCGAAAGCGCAAAAGATTGCGATTACTGCCGCTATATTGAAACGGTAAAAAGCCAAAAATGAACTACCTGCGGGCGAGTTCTTTCGGCAGATGTATCCTCGCCGCAGAGCGGCGAGGTATTTATATTCCGAAATAAAACTAATAGGGCGCTGGAGTTAAACCCAACACCCTTGATTAACTGGGATTTGACCCCAATACTCCAATACTCACGCTCCCCTAAGGCGCGTGAGTTTATTTTCCCACTTCAATCTGGGAAGGATTCTCTAAAATAATTTCCGGCTTGCCTTTGTATTCTTTCACTTCTCCCATAATTCTGACGGTTTTACCTAAATAATAATCTTCCGGGTTTTGGACAAATTTATATAAATTAGAACTAAAAATCACGCCGCTAAAACATTGACCGGGATATGGTTTTTCAAAATTCAAAAACACTGTATTGCTTTTAGAATCACAATAGGCGTCAGCGATTTTGCCCTCAATAATTAGTTCTCTGCCTAAATATTTTCCGGCTTCACAAGCACCAATCACGTCAAATCCTAATTTTTCCGCAGTCAATTTTTGCCACTGAAAATCATTTTTTTCTTCCTCGCCCGCTACTGCCGCAACTTTGGCGGAAAGAGACCATTTACAGCCAATTTTGTTTTCTATCGCCTCTTTCTCAGCTTTGGTAATCTCGTCTCTATGTTTTACATCCGGCTCATAAAAACGGGCAATGGCCAAGCCCTCTTTTACTAATTGAACGTTAATATTTCTGCCATCAAGAAAAACATATCTCAAGCACCTGTTATATTGGTCAAGGTCGGTTTTATCTTTTTCCAGTTTTATCTTTTTATTTAAAACCAATCCTTCCAAACGGATTTTCGCCGATTCGTAACAAGGATAACCTCTCTCATCAGAATCAATTCCCAAAAGTCGTATATGATAACCGCCTTCTACGATTATTGTGTCGCCGTCAATAATTTTAGTGACTATCGTTTGAGAAGAGGCCAAACACTCAGAAATTTCTTCTTTGGCGATTCGGCTCTCTTTGGAGAATTTATTCAAACCCAAATAAATCGCTCCTCCAACTATTAATCCGCTTATTATTACGGCAATAAATATTTTGTTCCTTTTGAAAAATTGCTTCATACCTTCATTATACTCTTATCGTTTTAAACAAATACTGCGAGAAAAAATGAACTACTCTGGCGGCAAAGCGACGAGGTATTGCCGCCAAAATAAAAATACCCCGTTAGGGGGTATTTTTATTTTAGATTTACACTCTGTTAACATTTGTGGCGGCGGGTCCTTTTGGACCTTCCGATATTTCAAATGTCACTTTATCTCCTTCCCGAAGATCATTGAACTGGGCATTCTTAAGTTCGCTTGAGTGAAAAAAAACATCTTTTTCTTCGCCTTCGCGTTTAATAAAGCCAAATCCTCGGTCAGTCAATCGAGCAATAGTTCCTTCTTGCATTATCGTAAAAATTAATTTGTTAAAATCAAGCGTAAAATACTGTAGAGCTAAACCCGACCTCGTTCCTCTTGCAGTCCTGCCTTGATTAAAACAATCTTACTACAAGTTAAATATAATGTCAATAGTTTGTACTAATCCATATGATATGACACATTTTGAGATACCTATTATGTTTAGTACCTGGTACTGCGTATATTATACTATCTAATTTTCTTAATTAAAAAAATACTACTGCCTATAGCCCCAATTAGAAAACTAATCGGGCAAACAGGAATTGCCATTAAAAAGAACGATACGTGCAAACCCTCTATCAAATAATTTAGAATGAAGATTTCTCCGGTTATCGTGCTTAAGGCGTAAAAGGCATTATGCAATATAACAAAGACAAAAAATCCAACAGCGGAAGTTCCGGTTAATACTAAAAACTTTTTAAACTTACCTTCAACTTTCTCTTTCAGGCTTAAAATTAACAAAACCAGTCCTAACAGAAAAAAAACGGCCATTGGGACAAGGAATAGATTAGAGCCCTTAAATAAATCTCTAAATAGCGGAATAAAAAGTTGGCAAAGAATAACAAAAAAAACTCCTACTAATGTCCAAAATATTACTATCGTAGATTGTCTTAAGTTTCCCATAATTATTAACTCTTCTTGCTAATAATATTTACAAGAAATCATTCATAAGACGATTTTCTGTTTCTACTATTATCAGCGCGATAATAAAACACTGTTCTATCAAGTTTTATTTTACCTACTCCCTAAAGCTCTTCTTTTTGAAATTTCTCTTCTTGGATTTCATCTAATTTTCTAATAATCTTTGTCAATTCGGCAAAATGCTCTTTTTCGTCATCTCTAATATGACCTAAAACCTTCTTAATCTCTTCATTATCAGTTTCATCTATATGCTCCTGATATTGATTAATAGCTCCCAGTTCCCCTATTAAATCCTCTCTTAAACTTTTTAAATTGTTGTTCATATTTTTATTATAGATTATTCACGTTTTGATATTACTTAAAATTAATGTTTTTCAATTATTTTTTTCTTTTTTTCTTTGATTTATTTTTGTCTCTGCCTTTCTTTTTTTCCCTCCTATTGATCCTTTTTCTATTTGCCCATCCAATGCCCATTTTTTTAAAATAGGTCCTCGTAAATACCAACGAGTATTAACCAAAGGCCTATATTATTTTTTATTATAACCGCGACCTTTTTTAACTTCTTGCTATTTTACCATAAATTCCATTTTTTATCCCGCGCTAAATTTATTCTAATTCGGGACTCAATTAATTTCCTCAAAATAATAGACCACCTATTTCTCTTGAACCAGACGGCCAGGAGAAAGACGGATTGTTTTGGCGGTATAACTGCCATCGGGATTTTCTGCGCCGGTTGCTATAATCTGTTCGCCATTATTAAGATCTTCGGCAGAAGCGCTTACCGATTTAGTAATATTGGTGGATTCGGAAATAAATATAATTCTTGAGCTTCCGTCAAGCAACTTGACAGTAACGCTTTGAGCGTCTTTTGCGATAATTTCACCTGTTATATTACTACCGCTAATTTCGCCTCCGGTTTGATTACGAAATTTCTGAAAGTTGTTGTTATTAAATCTCTCCGGAGATTTGCTTCCCGCATATTTCATACCCCCGTAGAAAGCTCCTCCCCCAACCGCCAATGCGATTACAATAAAAATAAGGATTGATTTCTTCATAGATTTTTAATTTTTAATTTTGAGTCTTTCCCGTTGCGACGGGATCCCGCTGGAAGCGGGAGATTTATTATTATTCATATCTCAACGCTTCTATTGGATTCAATGAGGCGGCTCTTCGGGCTGGATAATAACCAAAAATAATTCCGATAGCGGCTGATACGCCAAAGGCCAGAAGAATAGAAAACATTGAAACGCTTGTTGTTAAACCGCCAAATTTAGAAATCAGCAAAGAAATAACCCAGCCAAGGATAACGCCAATAACTCCGCCAATAAAAGTAAGCATTGTTGATTCTGTAAGAAATTGAAAGCTGATATCTTTATTTTTAGCGCCAATGGCTTTACGAAGGCCGATTTCTCGCGTTCGCTCGGTAACTGTTGTAAGCATCATATTCATAATTCCAATTCCTCCAACTACCAAAGAAATACTTGCAATTGCCGCCAAAAGCATTGTAAAGGTGTTGGTGACAGAAGAAGCTGTTTGGACAATGTCAGCCTGGTTCATCACCGAAAAATCAGCCATTTGAGGATTTGAGATATTATGGCGGGTTAATAAAAGATTGGTAATTTGTTCCTGGACACCAGCCATTGAATTCGGGTCTTGGGCCTGGATGCTGATAGTGGTTACATAATCATCACCGGCTAAAAATTTTTGAGCGGTGGAAAGAGGGATAAAAATCATATCGTCCTGACTGCCAAATCCTGTGCCGCCTTTAGACTTTGTTATGCCGATGATTGTAAAATCAATTCGGTTAATTCTAATTTTTTGTCCTACAGGACTTGAATTTTCGCCGAATAAATCATCGCGGGTCGTCGGACCAATAACCGCTACTTTTGACAAACTCCTGACATGCTGATCAGTAATAAACGAACCAATATCTGTTTCCACATTCCTTACCTGGCTGTACGAAGCGACTGTGCCGATTACTGAAGTATTAGTATTTGTCCCCTTGGCTGTAATTTGATACCTTTTTGAGCTTTCCGGAGCCACTGCTTTTACAAACAAAACTTGTTCTTGAATAGCGTCGGCGTCTTCTTTCGTAAGGGTTTGAGCCGAACCCCTGCTGGAACGCACTTGACTTCCTACTTCCATCTGGGATCCGGGCATAATCATTATTAAATCCGAACCAATGCCTTCAATACTTGATTGAATCTGTTTTTGAGCGCCCTGACCAATAGAAATCATTGCCACCACCGAGCCAATACCAATAACAATACCTAAAATTGTTAGTCCTGACCGGGCTTTATTGCTGGAAATAGCAAGGAATGTTTCTTCAAAAAGATCGGTAATATACATAGGAGTTATTCTTTAATTTTAGCAAATTCTTTGGATCGGCGACTGAGAGTATCCTCGATAATCTCGCCGTCTTTTAGAGAAATTATCCGCTGAGTTTTCTGGGCAATATATTTTTCGTGAGTGACTAAAATAATTGTCCGACCTTGTTTGTTTAAATTTTGAAAGGTTTCTAAAATTATCTCCCCAGTTTTACTATCAAGGTTACCAGTTGGTTCATCGGCTAAAATAATTGATGGATTATTGACAAGAGCTCTGGCAATAGCCACTCTTTGTATCATTCCGCCGGAAAGTTGATTAGAATAATGGTTCCAAAATTCTTCTGGAAATCCGGAAGCAGCAAGAGCTTCTTTAGCAATTTTTTCTCGTTTTGCTCTCTCCATTCCAATATAAACTAAGGGCAGTATTACATTGCGGATGACTGTCGCCCGTCGCAATAAATTAAACGATTGGAACACAAAGCCAATTTTACTTTTCCGAATATTCGCCAATTCGTCATCAGAAAGTTTTGATACATCTTCTCCATCCAAAAAATAATTTCCTTGAGTTGGCTTATCTAAACAACCCAAGATATGCATTAAGGTTGATTTACCAGAGCCGGAAGGGCCTATAATAGCCACAAATTCTCCATCTTTTATGTCAAAAGAAATACCATCAACTGCTTTGGTTTCTACGCTCCCACTTTTATAAATTTTACTGATATTTTGGACTTGAATCATAGTTCGACGAGCTCACCACAAGTATTTTAGCGCATCATTTTAAACATTTGGCCCTGTCCATTCGACTGCGATTGATTTTGGGTAGTATTAGAGTTAGAGCTTATAGTTCGGGTCACCACAATATCGCCTTCTTTAAGGCCGCTAATAATTTCTGTTGCAATGTCATTAGATAAGCCAACTTGAACCTGCTGGGCGCGTAAACTGGAAGCGGGTATAATGACTCCAGAGACATTGGTCGCGGCTTGATTAGATTCTATGGCTGCCGCATCATCTACTACTTGCATATAATAAATACCGCCCTGTTGTTCTACCGCTGAATTAGGAACAAGAAGCGCATTTTGTTTAGCAGCGGTAATAATAACTACAGAAAGACTCATTCCCGGTTTAATTCGTTCGTCCTGGGTGTCAAAAGCAATTTCAACGCCGTAGGTAACCACGCCCTGCGAAACCTGCCCAAGAGTATCTGCTTCCACCACTTCTCCTGTAATATTTAAACCCTCAATTGAGTCAAAAGTAATATTTGCTTTTTGGCCAATTTTTATTTTAGCCACGTCAATTTCGTTGAGAGAAATCTCAGCTATTTTTTGTTTAGTAATAATAGTTGCTAAAACGGTATTAGTTAAAATTGAATCTCCCGCTTTGATATCAGAATTTACCTCGGCAATAATTCCATCAAAAGGAGCGCAGATATAGTGTTGAGATAAATTTTCCTTAGCATCGGATAATGCGTGTTCAGCTTGTTCCACCGCAAGATATTGCGTTTCAATATCTAATTTTGCTTTATCCACCGCCTCTTTTTTATCAACGAGAGACAATTTTGCTGTTGAAAGAGCATCTACCCGCTTAACAATCAAAGACCTAAAGTCGCTCAATTGAGAAACCTGACCATTTGATGTATTTATAGAAATAGGCGGCATCAAATTTTCTTTTTCAACGAGCGATTGGTATTGTTCTATAAGATTATTGGCCTGTTGGACCAATTCTAAAAGCGTTTTAGTAATATCGCAAGTTTGGTTCAATACAATATCAATCTGATTATAAGGAGAACTCTGGCTAATCGCCCAATACTCTTTTTGGACCGAATCAAACTGCGCTTGGACATTAAGATACTTAGATTCGGCGCCACCGCCCCAATAAGACAAATCAGCAGAATCACCGTTATAGAGACGGACTAGGCGCTGATAATAATCAATGTCGTTTTCTTCGCTACTATAACTACTTTTCAGAAGAGTCGCAAAAATATCTTTTATACTAGACATCGTCGGCGATAAATCCTTGAAAGTTTCTGTTAAAACGTTAAATCCATTTTCATAGGCCGTAGCAAGAGATTCTTCCGCCTTTCCTTTAGTATTTTTAAGTGTTAATTCGGCGTCCGCTAAATTAACCTCCGCACCCTGCACGGCCTTTTGCGCATCTCTTGTATCAAGTTGGGCAATAAGCACGCCTGCTTTAATCTCTTGACCGTTTTTTACTCCGACATAAACAACATCGCCAGAAACTTTTGGTTTAATGTCTACTTGGTTAGAAACTGAAACTTGACCGCTTCCTGATACAGAAATAATAAGTATGTCTTTTTTAATCGTTGCGGTAATATATTTCGCTGTATTTTTGTCTCCGGTTAATTTTTGATAGCCAAAATAACCGCCGCTGATAATTAACAATAAGATTATTCCTGTTATAAGTTTGTGTCGAAATATTTGTTTAAATAACTTAGAAATCATATTTGTTTTTATTTAAAATTAAATAATCTAAATAGAAAATGGCCTTTTGATTTTTTTATATTCTCTCCGTCAAAAATTCGAATTAATTTAGCCTCAATTTGTCCTTCTTCATTAGGAGAACCAACAATAACCACACGATCCCCTATCTTTAATTCGTCTTTTTTTATGGTTTTTCTTATTTTTTTTATAACCGTATCTTCTCTAATTTTTATTAGTTTTTCTACATTATCTCGCCCCTTAATTACAAAACCGGCTTGCCCTGAGCTTGTCCCTGAGCTTGTCGAAGGGTTAATTTCAATAATTTCTCCGAACGCGCCATGGCCTTCTATAAAATCTCCGGGAGAAAAAGGACCTTCTCGCCAATCGCTTAAAAATCCGCCCCGCGGTCCGGCAAAATTTTTATTATAATTTTCTGCCCAGCGATAAGAAAATTTTGCTTTCATTCCGCCAATAAATATACCGGCGCTAAATATTAAAATAATCACAACAAATCCAGCTAATCCGATGATAACCCACTTTAAAACATCGTGATTTATTTTTTTGCTTGCCCCGTAGGAAGCCAGAGGACTTCCTTTGGGGCTTGCCCCGTAGGAAGCCAGGGGCTTTCCTTTGGGGTTATTTTGTTTCTCATCAGTCATAAATTTAGTTAAAATTAAAATTATTTATTTATTAAATATGCCAATAATAATCTTTTTCTATAAATAAACAAACGCAGTGTAAAAACAGACATTCCGAGACTTAAGGTAAAAAGTATCATACTCGTAAGTGGTAATGATTCAAGAATGGCTAAGCCGAAATTTTGCCACATACTTAAAAAAGTTCCAAAATCACTTAACGCGGCAGAGATAAAATGAAGAATTCCAGAATTTTGTATTTGAGACACTAAAATTGAGCCAGAAATAGGTGTTGCAATAATAGAAGCGACCAAAAGGAATAAAAAGCTAAAGAGTAATTTTTTAGTCTGCTTTAATTCCTGCTCTCGCTTAATCGCAAAAATAATACGGTCAAAAAGACCCGCAGGAGGTTTTTTGGGCTTAAGATTGGTAAAAAGTTTTTCGTAATCTTTGCGCATAGGCATTACTATTAATTAATACGACAAAAGGATGCGTTTTGGTGCACCCGCCAAAAATTTCAACGTATATTGAATTGGTTTTAGGCTAAATTAACATACTGGCAAAAAACTTTTCTAATCTATCAAAAAAAATATCCGCCAAAAATTTAGGCGGGTGCATCCCTTTGTTAGTTTTTAGTATAAATTTTATGGTTAAGCAAGTAATTTCTTAAGCAGGATAAGCGCTCGTCTATGCCTGCTTTTAACAGTATTCAGGGACTCGCTTAAAATTTCGGCGATTTCTCTAAAATTGAAATGGTCATTATAGCGGAGGAATAATACCATACGGTATTTTGGCGATAAGTGTTGTATCGTATAATTTAATATTTCTATTATGCCAGCTTGCTCAAAAATTTCATTCGGCAATGGAGCAGGGTCAGTAAGATTTTTAATAAGTGTATTTTCTCCCTCTTCGTTTTCAAAATTAGAAAACGGCACAGTTTTTTTCTTCCTAATCCAATCAATAGAGGTATTTTTGGCGATGCTGAAAATCCAAGTTTTAAATTTTCTGTTTTGGTCAAATTTTCTAATATTACGCCACGTCTTTATAAACACTTCTTGAGTGATATCTTCAACTTCTTGCGCGTTATTAACATACCGATAAACAAAACTGTAAATCGGTTTAAGGTAACGATGAATTAAAATCTCCAGTGCTTTTTCATCACCTTTAAGATAATCAGTTATAAGTTGTTTATCTGAAACATCCATGGTTATAAAATATCACCTATTTTATAAAAAGTCCATCGCTTGTATAAATTCATATCACTTGGCAAAATTTAATTCCACATAAAAAAATTATCTTCTATTGCTCTATTTGCATCATCTAAATATATAATAAAATTCAGACCCGACGCCATTTTTTTTCTCATTTTGCCATTTCGGCAAGCTCAGTGTAAACAAAAAAACGCCCTCTTGGCGATTTTTTTACGGGCTCCGCCATCTGGACGACGTTAGAACTCTTCAAGCCTGAGGATCTCAGAGCCGAATGACCTGTTTGATATAAACTATTTAGCTTTATATTTTAAAAACAAAACAATAGTTAATAAAGGAGTAAAGAAAAGCAACGCCATATAAAACAAATCTGATATTTTTCCTATCAAGCTTGTCTCGTTTGCGGTTAAAAAGAAAACAATGCCCGGAGTAGTAAAAAATTGCGCAATAAATAAACCAAGTACGATAATATTCAATAAAATTACTAACTTTTTTAACATAGATTTATTTATATTTATATTTATCTTTTCCTATTCTACCAAAAAACCGCCTTAAATAAAAGACGGCTTTTTGATCGGTTGAAACGAACTTTAACTAAAGAAATAAAATTATCTATTTCACAAAATTAAACAAATTCCTAACCCAGCCGAACAATCCTTTGGCGTTTTTCTCTTTGTCTGTTAATTGTCGGAGTCTTTCCTGTTCCTGTTCCATATTCTGAATCTGCTCCCGCATTATTGATTTGACATCTTCACCGCAAGCGCAATCTTCTCTCAATTGTTTAAGCTCTTGAATTCTCTGCTGATTCTGATTTAGTTCTTGTTCCATATTATTAGCAGCATTTTTCTCTCCACCTATGAAAAATCTGACAAACGCGTTCCTCTTCTGTATTTTTTCCTCATCTATAATTGTCGCTTGAACAGAGTTGTTAAATTCACGAGCAATTTGGGAAACCTGAGGACCAATACCCGGAGCTAAATCCTCTAAAGAAAGCAAGGCCTGCACAGCTTCTCTAACCTTATTTTGGTTCTGATATACTTTTTGCTGAACATTATTTAATCCCTGCATTTCTTGAATCATTTCCTGTTTCTTTTGTTGAACCATTTCTCTTACTTCGGTCATAGTGCGAGCCTTTTGCTGGCCGAGAGCATTTTGCTGTTCTTCTCCGCTATTTTGAGTTTGTTGTTTTATTTCTGTCTGTACCTGCTGACCTTGAACTTTTTCAGTGGCGCTAGCGTTTTGATTTCCATTTTGACCAACATTTTGGGGATTAGCGGCAATTACCGCCGAACCAAATAAAATAGAAGATATAAGCGGAATAATTATTTTTTTCATATTCATATATATTTATGATAACCTTATAAAGTTGTTAGCTTTGACCTCTCTTGTTTTATCCTACTCCCTTTAGTATATCTCATAGGTTACTACAATTGAGACAGATATCTTGTTTTCTCCTGTCTGAATTTCAGGAACTGCGCCGCCTCCCGTTGCTTCCTTCATAGAAAGTTGAGTGGCGGAGCGAGGAACATAAAAGTTTTCATTGAAACTGACCACCTTTCCCAATTTAACGCCAAGCTGAAGAGCTAATTCTTCTGCTCTTACTTTAGCTTTCGCAATTGCCTGTTCTCTTGCTTGTTTCTTCAACGCATCTTGGTCGTCAATAGTTAGGTACAAATCATCTACTCCGTTAGCGCCGCTATCTGTGGCTTTTCCGATAATTGTTCCAATCTTTCCCAAGTCCCTAATCTTTACTTGAAGCTTTTGAATAACTTCATATCCAACAAGAACTCTTTTGCCATAAGTTCCTTCTGAATACTCATAACGAGGATTAATATTAAAAGAAGTTGTTTTTACATCTTTATCCTCAACCCCCTGCTCTTTTACCGCGCTAATTACATTATTCATTGTTGCGCTGTTTTCATCCATTGCGCCAGTGACTGATTTTGCTTCATTAACAACCGAAAAAGCTATAACAGCCAAGTCGGGACTGGCATAAATTTCTCCCGTCTCTGAAATCACAACAGAATTTCTCATTGCGACATTTTGGCTAATATATCTTCCTTCTTTTATCTTGTTAACAACATCAACTGACGTCAAAAAAATGAGAACGACAATGAAAATAGTTAATACGATCAATAAGGCGTATAATATCTTCTTTTTGCCTTTTATATAACTATGAAAATTTTCTTCATCCATATTTTTATTATTAATTTTTTATAAAATCAACTTCTATTTTTTATTTTAATCCTTTCTTTGTAGACAGTCAACAATCCTTTAATACCGACATACTTATCCCGCCAAGGCGGAACCATCTATAAGATAAGTTTATGGCCTCATAGAGTCTAATATGTATCTGAACCTATACATACTAACAGTATAGTGTATTACCATTATTTTATACCATCTTGTTACTTACTATTTTTAAAAGTTTAATATCTCGCTTCGGTATACAAAAAAACACCAATAAACATTGGTGATTCTTGTTTGCTCCTTCTACTGGACACATTTAGAACCTTAAACTGGAATAAGATTAAAGGAAGAAATTGAGCCTTTTAGGATTATGATAGAGCAAAAACAAAAACTATTAACAGTAAGCGCCTGATATTTCGGGTACCGCAAAAAAGCCCAAGAGAAAAACTCTCGGGCGAAAAATCAGAAAGCTTTAACGTCGAATTTTAAACCTTTGGAGTTTTTTTCTTTTTCAGGAGGAAATAGACAACTATTCCAATTATTATAAGAAGAACAATCGGACCTATAATCCAATAAATTATTCCCACAGCGATTCCTTTTCCAATAGCATTTGCCACTTCCTTTGCGCCAGAAGGTATTCCCCCTTCTATACCAGAGGGCATGCCTTCTTCTGCGCCAGGAAGAACACCCTCCTTTGATACTTCACCTTCTGCTGGTATCTGGATTGCAACGCTTAGGGTATAATTAACCATATTTTCACTGCAATACCTATCACAAATAACAGCAACAAAAACATCTCCACTCTTTGTTATTGACACAGAATTTGTGACAATTGCCCCTGGATTTGGCGCATATTCATCTTTTAATGTTGCCCTATTACTATTATATACAACCACTCTTATTGTTGCCTCACTCGGTGGAGTTACTTTTACAGTCAATGTCTCCCCTTTCTTAACAGCTACTTTGTAAAAATCTTTAGTATCTGTACCCTCTTTTCCAGAAAGATAAGCCTTATATTCTCCGGAGGTAATGCTTATTGCTTTCTCAAATGCGTCTCCGGCATCGGTCTGACTTTTGGCATCGTAACAGTTTATCAAGGATATATCTAACAGATAAGAAGTTATGTTCCAAGCATCGCTGTCTGTTTTAATATAATATTTATATGACTCTTTATCTGAATTGGTCATCCAAGAAACCTCACAGGGAATATCCATTGTGCCTTCCCCTGATTCATAGCAACCAACTTTCAAATCTGCCCTATTCTCATCATATAAATCTATTGTAGCAATTGCACTAAGATTAGTCTCGGGAGTAAATGTGCCCTTTATTTCGATTTTTTGCCCTGGCTTTACATCAGTATAAAAATATTTTGCTTCGTGACTTTTTATACTGCCTCCCTTATAATTTCCCGGCTCCAGTTTAACCGCGGTATCAAAACTATCTCCGCCTTTAGGTAATGTTTGTTGGGCATTAACAATCCCTGTTATTCCAAACAAAAGCATTCCAAATAAGACAAATAATGCTAAATTTTTAGCGTTAAATTTTACCATATATTGTTTACCCTTATTATTCTATTATTTTTTCCGACCTTTAAAAATTTGGTATTTCCATTAACTGAACACCGGCCGGTAATTCAAACATGCTGTCGGGAATACTGCCAAAATCTATATTCTTCAGCTCTACCGCATTTATACCTTTAGTTGTGGTTGTTTCTGTCTTGATAGGCAATCCGTACTTTGTCCACACCCACATTTTTACATTTCCTGTCTGAGTACTATATTCAGCGACCAAACAGGTTTTTCCATTCAAAGCTTCGGTGCCAACAGTTACTGGATTATAATCCATCACTGACTCGGATTGTTCTATTGGAGATTCTCCTGCGGTTTTCTGCGCCTTGCTCATATCTATTTGCATAGCCATATTTTCTAATGGAAAATACGTATATGACAGCTGTTTGCCCGTATCTATCAAATAGATCATACTTTGTCCCTCAAAAGTCCCCTCCATTCTCATTTTATTTTCTTTCCGCCATATTTTCATTATAACTGCTGTCTCACCGGGAGCAGTTGCCACCATATCATATTTTAAAGAAGTTATCCCCGCTGCGTTTCCTAAAATTTCAGCTAATGACAGTTCCGTTCCCTCTTCCGGGGTTATGGATTCCTCGCCCGATGGAACTGCTTTTTTACTGCCCAGCCAGACCCAAGCTCCAATTCCAATCAAGGCTATTAAAACTATAATTATTGCTACTTTTTTCATAATGTTAATTTACTATTTCTCTTGTTTGCGACCTTTTAAAATTTAAATTTTTTGGCGAATTTTCCAATAATAGGAAGCGAAGTTTGCCTGCCATTTAAAACATTCATTATTCCCATAATGGATAAAACAAACCATATGATATAACATACGGATCCGACAAACCACCCAAGAATCGGAATCCAAGAAATAAAAGCAGTAGCAATTTCAGCGATAAATAAAACTAAACCCTGTCTTACATGAAATTGAACAAAGGCATTCTCTTTACAGACGAGCAGTGGAACTAAAAAAAGAATTCCAATATAACTAAAAACTGCCGTTAAATCTTTTTTTCCCTTTTTTGAGCTTTCGTTTTTAGATGCTTCTTCCATAAATTTATATTAAATTAATATTAATTAAAGAGTTTCGACTTTTTCTAGGAATTATATTAAATTTCACAAATTGCGTTAAGGAAAACCCTTATTTTTATTTTACCAGATATTTCTCAAAGTCCAACCTTAATTATCCACATCCCTTCGGCGACTTTGAATCAATTAAAATTTTTATTTTCATGTCTTTCTAAAATATTACAAAAATCGAATCAGTAAAATATTTATTACCAAGAAAATTAATATGCAAATTATGGGCCAGACCGCCTCAAATTCGGTTAGTATCACAAGTCCCCCGAGACCTCCATATACAACTCCAGCGGCAATAACGATAATCAAGATAGATAAAAATAAACGT